>Ga0209062_1001819_pt1 | contig 32895 bp, 26 predicted proteins | sample Coa_R2_2_FD_187158 | JGI IMG/M metagenome (GOLD analysis project Ga0209062, IMG submission 187158) | Surface soil microbial communities from Centralia Pennsylvania, which are recovering from an underground coalmine fire - Coalmine... | ecosystem: Environmental > Terrestrial > Soil > Unclassified...
CCCCCTCTCCCCCTGGGAGAGGGTCGGGGTGAGGGCGTCTCCCTCGTTCTCCCTCTCTGCTAAGGGAGAGGGGGGCAGGGGGGTGAGGTCCGGCCCCTCGTCCCTCCCCCTCTCCCCCTGGGAGAGGGTCGGGGTGAGGGCGCGCCCCGGTAGCCCAACCGCCCGGCCGGACCGGTTATGACCCGTCGGGGGCGAGCCGCGCCGCGCGCTACGGGATGACCGCCATCACGTCGACCTCGATCAGGCTGTCGGGGTCCGATAGGCTGGCGACCTGGACGGCCGTGCCCGGGACCGGCCGCGGCAGGTAGCGGCGCCGCACCTCGGCGTTCAGGTTCCGGTCGTCGTAGTTGATGTAGTACGTCGTCTGCTTGAAGATGTACTGCAGGTCGCTGCCGAAGTGGCGCAGGCTCGCACGGATGTTCTCGTAGCAGCGCTCGGTCTGCGGGATGATGCCGCCCGGGATCATGTACCACTCGTCGCCGCTAGTCCACACCTTGCCGTCCTCGCCGGCCAGGTAGATGATGTTGCCCACCCGCGCCCCGGCGGCGAAGCGGCGGGGCGGATCGTACTGCAAGATCTCGAAGTCGGGCGACGGCGCGGCCGGCGTCGGCGTCTGGGCGCCCGCCGTTCCCGCGACCAGCGCGCCAAACCCGCCGATGGCCCCACCCAGCAATAGCCGCCGCCGCGCCACGCTTGCCTGCAAGGACCCTAGCATCGCCGTCTCCTTTCCCCCTCGCGCTTCACTTGCCGCTCGTCACCCGCGCGCAAGGTGCCGCCAGTATAGCGCAGGGCCGCGCCAGCACGACTAGCATCGCCTCCGTCAACTAAAGCGGCTCGCCCGCGAGGTGAGCCAGCCAGGGTCTGGTAGGGGCGGGTCTCGTGCCCGCCCGCGGCCCGCAGGCCGCAGCTCCACACCAAACGCCCGCCAAGACCTGGTTGCAAACTGCTACAGGCGCACGGACCCGGAGTATTTTGTCTGAGTAGCACGCCCGCGCGCCCACGGCCGGCGCCGCCTTCGTACACGATCGCCCGGCCGGCCGCGGGGCCTGGTACCCTGGAGGGGAGGCTACTGGACACCATGTATCCGCTGGGTCGGCGCCGCGTGCCTCGCATCGTGTCGCTGGCGCTCGTCCTGATCCTCCTCGGGCTGCTACTGGCCCTGGTCAGCCTGTGGCGGCTGCAGCTCGCCGCGGCGGACTCGGACCGGCTGCAGTCCCGGACGCCCCTGACCACGGTCGCCTGCCCGACGACCCGGCCGGCCCAGCGGGCAACGGCCCCACACGCTCGCGCGGCGCCGCCGTATGCCCTACACTGTAGCAATCAGTAGCGAGGAGCGCGGCGCGGCTCCACGGCTCGTAGCCCGTTGGGCGCGCGGCGCGCGGGGAGGGCATGATGGCCGAGGCGCGAATCGTCGATGCGGACTCGCACGTCGAGGAATGCGAGGAATACTGGCGCTATCTCGACCCGCAATACGCGGCGCGTCGCCCGTTCCCCATTGTCGGCGAGAACCGGCCCGAGTTCGCCGGCATGAACGCCTTCTGGTACGTCGACGGCCAGACCTACCCGCGCCCGACCGGCCGCGGCGTGACGATCTACGCGACCCCCCTCCAGCAGGAGCGCGCGAAGCGCAAGCCGTTCAGCCTCGGCAGCCAGTCGCTGACCGCCCCGGCCGAGCGCGTACGCGATCTCGACGCGGGCGGCATCGACGCGCAGGTGAACTTCCCGACGATCTTTCTGGACACGCTGACCGAGGACCCCGCCTTCGAGGCGGCGCTCATGTCCAGCTACAACTCGTTCACGGCGCAAGCTTGCGCGCAGGCGCCGGAGCGGCTCAAGTGGGCGGCGGTGATCCCCCTCCGCGACCCCGAGCGCGCCGTCGCCGAGGCCCGCCGCGCCCGCGAGCTGGGCGCCGTCTGCGCGGCCACCACCGCCGGTACGCTCGGCGACCTGGGGCTCGACCAGGCGGGCCTCGACCCGCTGTGGGCCGAGCTAGAGCGCAGCGGCTTGCCGTTCTGCATCCACTGCGGCTGGTGCAACGACGGCGTGCGCAAGCCCTTCCACACGAGCTACGGCGCCCATGTGCTCGGCTTCACCGTGCCCGTCCTCATGGCCTTCTACGCCTTCACCGGCGGCGGCATCCTCGACCGCTTCCCGCGCCTGAAGCTCGGCTTCCTGGAGGCGGGCTGCGAGTGGGTGCCCTACCTCGTGCAGCGCATGGACCACTACTTCGGCTCCGAGAGCAACAGCGGCCGGCCCGTCCCCCAGCGCCGGGCCAGCGACTACCTGCGGGAGTGCGCCATCTACTTCACCACCGAGGCCGAGGAGCGGTATCTGCCCCAGGTGCTCGACTTCGTCGGCCAGGACCGTATCATGATCTCAGCCGACATGCCCCATGGCGAGGCGCGCGAGGCGTCGGTGGCCGAGATCCGCGAGCGCACCGATCTGACGGAGGCGCAGAAGCGCCAGATTCTCGGCGAGGCGGCCGCCACGTTCTACGGGATCTAATCAAAGGAGAGCCGGAATGCAGACCGTTGTCGAACCGCGTACCTCGGGCCGGGCGCACCGCGACCTGCGCGAGTGGCTGGACCGCGTCCGCGCGATCGGGCAGCTCCAGGACGTGCGGGGCGCCGACTGGAACCTGGAGCTGGGCATCCTCGCCGAGCTGAACGCCAAGCGCCCGGACTCGAAGTGCCTCCTGTTCGACGAGATCCCCGGCTACCCCAAGGGCTATCGCGTCGTGGCCGGCGCGCTGCTGAACGCGCCGCGACTGGCGGTCGCGCTGAACCTCGACCCGACGCTCAACGACCAGCAGCTCGTGCAGGCGCTCCGCGGCGAGCCGCGGCGCTGGGAGACGGAGGCCCGCCAGTACGCCGCGGTGGAGGTGCCGGCGGCGCAGGCGCCTGTCCTCCAGAACAAGCAGGAGGGCGAGGCCGTCAACGTGCTGCGCTTCCCGGCGCCGTTCTGGCACCCCAAGGACGGCGGCCGCTACCTGGGCACCGGCTGCTGCGTCATCACCCGCGACCCCGACAGCGGCCAGGTGAACGTGGGCGCCTACCGCGTGATGGTCCACGACGAGAAGACGCTGGCGCTGATGATCTCGCCGGGCAAGCAGGGCTCCATCCACCTCCAGAAGTACCGCGCGCGCGGCGAGGCCTGCCCCATCGCCATCACCTTTGGCGAGGACCCGCTGCTCATGCTCGTGGCCGGCCTGGAAGTGCCGATGGACATCTGCGAGTACGACTACACGGGCGCCGCCAAGCGCCAATCGCTCGACGTCGTCGCCGGCCCGCTCACGGGCCTGCCGATCCCCGCCGACGCCGAGATCGCCATCGAGGGCTTCGTGCCGCCCGACGACGTGCGCGAGGAGGGGCCGTTCGGCGAGTGGACCGGCTACTACGCCAGCGGCGAGCGCCCGCAGCCGATCATCCAGGTGCGGGCCGCCTACCACCGCGACGACCCGATCATCCTCGGCTCGCCGCCCAACCGCCCGCCGAACGACTACAGCTACTGGCGCGCGGTCGTCCGCTCGGCGGTCATGCACGACGCGGTCGAGCGCGCGGGCGTCCCGGACGTGCGCGGCGTGTGGTGCCACGAGTCGGGCGGCGCGCGCATGCTGACGATCATCTCGATCAAGCAGCGCTTCGCCGGCCACGCCCGCATGGCCGGCTTCGTCGCGGCGCAGATCCGCGAGGCCGCCTACGCCGGCCGCTACGTGATCGTCGTGGACGACGACATCGACCCGACGAACACGAACGACGTGCTATGGGCGATGTCCACGCGCAGCGATCCGGCCAGCGACATCGACTTCATCCGCCGCGCCTGGAGCACCGCGCTCGACCCGATGGTGCGGCCGGGCTCGGAGGCGATGGTGAACTCGCGCGCCGTGATCGACGCCTGCCGGCCGTTCGAGTGGATGTCCGAGTTCCCGGAGGTCGCCGAGTCGCCGCCGGAGCTGCAGGAGCAGGTGCGCCAGAAGTGGGCGCACCTGTTCTAATCGGCAACCACGCACAGCGCTGGCCGGGGGCGGCACCGCCCCCGGCCAGCGCTGCTACTTGACCCTGGGGCGCAAGGAGCACGCGATGACCCGCTGGAGCCTGATCCTGACCCTCTGCCTGGCCGCCGCCTGCTCGTCGGTCGCGCCCGGCGCGGCGCCGCCCCCCAATTCTGCGGGGAGCCAAAGCGCGCCCAGCTCGCCCGCTGCCGTGGCTGCCCCCACGGCCCCGAGCGCCCCGCCCGGCGCGCCGTCGCTGGCCGGCGACCACGCGACCGGCGCCCCAGCCGCCAGCGGGACGAACCCTTACCTGCCCGCGCCCGGCGAGGCGCCAGTCAACGTGAATGCCGCCACCTGCGCCGTCACCGGCGGCTTCGTCCAGTTCTACACGGCGCTCGACAATGGCATCTTCCAAAAGTACGGCATGAACGTGCAGCACACGGTGATCCGCAGCAGCGGCGCGGCGCTCGCGGCGATGACCTCGGGCGAGATCCAGTTCCTCTACTGCGCCGCCGCGGCCGTGATCCCCGGTATGGCCAGCGGGATCGAGGCGAAGATCGTCGCCGATCCGCTGCAAGGGCTTCCCTACGTCATGATCGCCCGCCCCGACGTACACACGATGACCGACCTGCGCGGCAAATCGCTCGCCATTACGCGCCCCGGCGACCTCGACGACCTGGTGTCCCGCCAGGCGCTCGAGCATTTCGGGCTGAAGCCCAACGAGGACGTGCAGCTGCGGCCGATCGGCGGCAGCCAGCCGGAACGCTACCAGGCGCTGCTCGCGAACATCGTGCAGGGCATCGCGATTACGCCGCCGCTCGACGCCCAGGCCCGCAAGGACGGGATGAACGTCATCTACCAGCTTTCCGACCTGAACGTGCCGTTCGTCTACAGTGCCGTGGAGGCGCCCAACCGCGTGATCCGCGAGAACCCGCAGCTCGTCCAGCGGTTCGTCGCCGCTATCGCCGAGGGTGTGTATTTCACCGAGAAGAACCCCGAGGTCGCTCGCGCCTCCTTGCGCAAGGTGCTCGACCTAGACGACCCCGAGGCGCTCGACTCGGCCTACGACGCCTACGCCCGCAAGCTGGTGAACCGGCGCATGACCACCGCGTTCGAGGCCGTGAACGACATCATTCAGGAGGCCCGCGCGGACGGCACCGCCGTAACCGTCTCGGGCGCTGCGGACATCGCGACCAACCAGTTCACCGACGACCTGGAGCGCACGGGCTTCCTCCAGCAGCTCTGGGGCGCCGAGCTGCCGCCGCGCTAGCTCAGGAGACAAGGAGAGCGGCCCATGACTCGCTGGAGCATCGTCGTAACGCTGTGTCTGGCCATCGCCTGCTCGTCCGGGGCCACTGGCGGTAGCGCGCCGACCGGCGCCTCCGGCGCCGCTCAGGCCACGGCCGCGCCCACGGCCGCCAGCGCGCCAACCGCCGGCACCAGCGCGCCGGCCGCGAGCGACGCCAACCCCTACCTGGCGCAGCCGGGCCAGCCGCTGACTCCCGTCAAAGTGGCGACCTGCGCGGTCAGCGGCGGCTTCATCCAGCTCTACACGGCGATCGAAGCCAAGCTGTTCGAGAAGTACGGCATGCAGGTCGAGCTAACGAACATCAGCGGCAGCGGCCCGGCACTCGCCGCCATGACCTCGGGCGACATCCACTTCCTGTACTGCGCCGCCGACGCCACGATCCCGGGCATGGCCAGCGGCGCCGAGGTGAAGCTGGTTGCCGACCCGCTGCTCGGCCTGCCCTACGTGCTCATCACCCGGCCCGACGTGAAGACCGTCCAGGACCTCAAGGGGAAGTCCCTGGGCGTCGCGCGCGTCGGCGACCTCTCCGACCGGCTCAGCCGCCTGATGGTCGAGAAGTTCGGGCTGCGGCCGAATGAGGACGTGGACATCCGGCCGATCGGCGGCAGCCAGCCCGAGCGCTACCAGGGGCTCTTGGCCGGCGTCGTCGGCGGCATCATCATCACCCCGCCGCTCGAAGTGCAGGCGCGCAAGGATGGCCTGAACGTCGTCTACGAGCTGTCCGACATGAACCTGCCGTTCATCTACAGCGCCGTTCACGCGCCGAACACGTTGATCCGCGACAACCCGCAGCTCGTCCAGCGCTTCGTGGCCGCCATGGCCGACGCGGTCTACTTCACCGAGAAGAACCCCGACGTGGCGCGGGCGGCCCTCCAGAAGGTGCTCAAACTGGACGATCCGGAGTCGCTGGACTCCGCCTATAACGCCTATGCCAAGAAGCTCGTCAACCGGCGCATGACGATCCCGCTGAGCACCGTGAACGACGCGATCAACGACGCGCGCGAGCAGGGCACGCAGGTGACGGTCAGCGGCCCGGAAGCGATCGCCACCAACCAGTTCGTGGACGAGCTAGACCGCAACGGCTTCCTGCAACAGCTCTGGGACGGCGAGCTGCCCCCCAAGTAATCGTCGGCCCCACCGCGGTTGTCGCGGGCGTTGAGCCATGAGGTAGGCCAGGGGCTCGTCCCCTGCCATGGAGAGTAGGCCATGAGGCACCTATGCTTGACGCTGCTGCTGGCGCTGGCCGCGGCCTGCACGGCCGGCGCGCCCAGTGCGCCGCCGCCCCAGTCCGCCAGCGCTGGCACCAGCCAGAGCGCGCCTAGCCCCGGCGCCGCCCCCACAGCGGGGGCGGCCACCAGCCCACCGGCGGCCAGCGCCAACCCCTACCAGGCGCCGCCCGGCCAGGCGCCGATCAACGTCAAGGCGGCCACCTGCGCCGTCTCGGGCGGGTTCGTCCACCTCTACACGGCAGTCGATGCCGGCCTCTTCCAGCAGTACGGGCTGAACGTCGAGCACGTCAGCATCTCCGGCAGCGGGCCGTCGCTGGCCGCGATGAGTGCGGGCGAAATCCAGTTCCTCTATTGCGCCGCCGAGGCTACGATTCCGGGGCTGGCCAGCGGCTCCGACGCGCGGATCGTCGGCTCGCCGCTGCTCGGGCTGCCCTACGTGCTCCTCGCCAGCGCCGACGTGCAGTCGGTCCCCGACCTGCGCGGCAAGACGATCGCCGTCAGCCGTCCGGGCCAGCTCAACGACCGCCTCGCGCGCATGACCGTCGAGAAGTTCGGGCTGAAGCCGAACGAGGACGTGGAGATCCGGCCCATCGGCGGCGGCCAGCCGGAGGGCTTCCAGGCGCTGGTCGCCGGCGTCGCCCAGGCGACCCCCGTGACCCCGCCGCTGGACGCTGAGGGGCGGAAGTACGAGCTGCACGTGATCTACGACATGAACAACCTCGGCCTGCCGTTCGTCTACAGCGCGGTCCACGCGCCCAACAACCTGATCCGCGACAACCCGCAGCTCGTCCAGAAGTTTGTGGCGGCCATCGCCGACGCCGTGTACTACACCGAGAAGAATCCGGACGCCGCGCGCGCGGCATTGCGGAAGGTCCTCGACCTGCAGGACGAGGACGCGCTGAACTCGGCCTACGACGCCTACGCCAAGAAGTTCGTCAACCGACGGCTCACGACCCCGCTGGACGCCGTACAAGGCACCATCGACTACGCCCGCGAGCAGGGCACCCAGGTCGTGAAGAACGCCGACGACATTGTGACCAACCAGTTCGCCGACGACCTGGACCGCTCCGGCTTCCTCCAGCAGCTCTGGGGCGCCGAGCTGCCCCCGAAGTGACCCCTCCGGTCCTCGTCTCGCGCGCCCGCGGCGGCATCCACGAGTGATACCGAATCCGGGGTGGCGTTCCCTTACTCCCTCTCCTTCTGGGAGAGGGTCGGGGTGAGGGCCCGCCTCCTATGACCAGCCAATAAGGTAGGGCGGGGGCTCGTCCCCCGCCGCCCGGCCGTGCCGCCGCGATCATCCATCCCGGAGATTGCCCTGAGCTGCCGCCCGACAGCTTGCGGTCATGCCGAATCCGGCGACGGCCTTCCCTATCTCCCTCTCCCAGGGGGAGAGGGCGGAGGTGAGGGCGTCTTACTCCCTCTCCCCCTGGGAGAGGGCGGGGGTGAGGGCGCGCCCCGGCCGGCGCACCGCCGGGCCGGATCGGGTATCACGCGAGCCGCCCGGCGCCGCCCCAAGAGGAGCGGGCGGCGCCGGCCTGCTGTAACGGTGAGCGCGTGTATTGACAGCCCATCCCCGTTGGAGCATGCTGTGCCCGCAGCCGACCGGCGCACGGCGGCATACGGGAGGATGGGACGATGGCCGAGCAGCAGGGACCGAGGCACGAGCCGGTAACGCAACCCCCGCGACAGGTCTCCCGGGCGCGCCTGCACGCTCTCGGCGGGGCGGCGCTGGCCGCCTTGGGGCTCTCCCTGACCAGCACGGCGCGGCGGGTGCAGGCAGCGACCGGGGGCAACCTCATCCTGGGGCACAGCGGCAACGACAGTAATCCGAACCTCGCGGAAAACGCCACCGAGATCCGATTCGATGGGGCCACGGGGCCAGGCGTGGTATTCCTGAGCCAGGCAGACACAAAGTGGGCCCCCAGCGCCGCCGGCTTCCCAGCAGCGCTAGGCGGGTGGACCTCAACCAACACCAACGTGCCCAACGGCGTCTACGGATCCACGCAGATTGCCAATGGCACCGGGGTGGTGGGCAATGCGGCTGGGCCCTCGAGCACGGGGGTATTCGGCGTAGGCGCATCCTTCGGGGTCCAGGGCCAAGCGTTAGCGTCGAATGGCATAGGGGTACAGGGCGAAGCGTTTGCGTCCAATGGCATAGCGGTGCAGGGCACCTCGTTCGGCTCGGGCGGAACAGCGGTCGGAGTGCAGGGTACCTCCAGCAGTGGCACCGGGGTACAGGGTCAGTCCACCAGCAGCGTGGGGGTGCTGGGGCAGTCCAACAGCGGCGTGGCCGTGGAGGGCAGCTCCAACGGCAACGTTGGGGTGCTGGGTGTCTCCAATACCAGCGTCGGCGTCTACGCCAACTCGGTCTCCAGCACCGGCCTCTACGCCACGTCCGGCTCGGGGACCGGCATCGTCGCCAGCACGAACAACGGCAACGCGATCCAGGGCGCCTCGAACGGCAACGTTGGTGTGCTCGGCACCTCCAATAGCAGCATCGGCGGCTTCTTCTCCTCCAGCACCAGCACCGGCCTGTTCGCCTCTGGCCTGAACACGGGCTTTGCGGCCCGCTTCAACGGGCCGGTCCAGGTAAACGGCGCGTTCACGGTGTTAGGCGGCCCCAAGTCGGCGGCCGTGCCCCACCCGGACGGCTCCTATCGGCGGCTGTACTGCATGGAGAGTCCCGAATCGTGGTTCGAGGACTTCGGGCGGGGCCAGCTTGCGAACGGGCGGGCTACCGTCGCGATGGACCGCGACTTTGCCGCGCTGGTGCACGGCGCGGATTACTATGTCTTCATCACCCCGCGCGGCGCGGCAGGGACCCTCTACACCACGGGGCACAGCGCGACCGGCTTCGAGGTCCGCGAGCAAGGCGGCACCAGTAACGTTGCCTTCGACTACCGAGTGGTGGCGAAGCGTAAGGACATCGCCGGCCCACGCCTCGAGAAAGTGGACGTGCCTGCGACACCGCAGCAGCCCGCGGCGCCTCTGGCCCCGCCCACGATTCCCGCCGCGCCCCCGCTCCCGGACCTGCCCGCGCCGCGGCCGCACCCGCCGCACCACCCTTAACCCCCACCCCTCGCACCCCGGCGACGCCTCCCTCGCGTCCCGCCCCCGATACCGAGTGACGCCTGTCACTTCACGCACGCGGCCGACAATCAAGCAGGCGAGGCTGGTGTGAAGCGGAAGCGTTAGCCGTCAGTCGGTATGAGAGAGGAGCGACGCTCGCAGTCTTCCGCGTCGCCGGGTGAGGGCGCCCCTCCGTCCTCCCCCTCTCCCCCTGGGAGAGGGTCGGGGTGAGGGCCGGTCTCTCCCCCTCTCCCCCTGGGCGAGGGCGCACCCCGGCAGCCCAGCCGCCCCCATGGCACGGTTCTTGCGCGCGCGGCGTGGCTCTGACAGTACGACCACGCCCGGCTTGTGATACGTCTGGAACATCGGCGAGGGACGCAGGTGCGTTGACGAAACGCCAGTTAGCGGGTATCCTGGTCCTGTTGTAAGCGTTCAGATGGAGCGAGGCGGCGCGCGACGGCCTCTCGTACTAGGGGACGAGACGCCCACAGGTCGCCGCCCAGCGGCCAAGACTGGCCCGACGAGCCCAACTAAATCTCCTCTCCTCGCTCCTCAGCTCCCCATCATATTCAACCCCCCGGATTGGGGTGTGCCCGGCTGTGTGCCGGGCGCCGACGGAGGGCTATGAGCCGCTTGTTTGTTGCCGCCAGCACGCTCGCCGTGTTCGCGGTATCCTGGATCACGCCGCTGGGTAGCGGGATGGGCATCGCACGCGCCCAGGACGACCTGGCCGTCGGCCGCACCGCGGTGGTCGCCAATACCGGCGGCGACGGCCTGCAGTTGCGGGGCGGCGCCGGGCTGAGCTACCCCGCACAGGGCACGCTGCGCGACGGCACCCGCGTGCAGATCGCCGAGGGGCCGCAGTCCGCCGACGGCCATGTGTGGTACCGGGTGACGGCCGGCTCCGCGGGCGGCTGGGCGTCGGCCCGCTACCTCACCGCGAGCGACGACCGCGCCACGCTCGCCGCGGCCAGCGCCGCCCGCGGCCCCCTCCCGCCGTCGAGCGGCCGCGCGCTGCAGGTGCGCGTCATGGGCTACAACCTCGGCAGCGGCTCGCGCACCGCGACCGGCACGACGCCGCGCTTCGGCACGGTGGCCGTCGATCCCCAGGTCATCCCGCTCGGCTCGCGCCTGACGATCGAGGGCTTCGAGGGCACGGTGTTCGTGGCCGAGGACACCGGCGGCGCCGTGCGCGGCAACGTCGTCGACATCTGGTTCGACGACCCCGCCGCCGCGCGAGGCTTCGGCACGCAGAACCGCACCGTCACGATCCTCGACCGCTAGCCTCGTCCCCTAACGCGCCCTGCCGATCGGGTGAGCGGCCACGATGACGTAGCGGCCGGCCTGGTGCCCGCCGGCGGGCTAGAGCCTCTTCGGGCTGTAAATCTCTCTAGCTCCACTGAACCGAAGAGCGCCGACACCCATTCCGGTGTCGGCGCTCTTGGTGCTTAGAGCAGCTCACACGCGAGGTGAGCAGCCAGCGTCTCGTAGGGGCGGGTTTCATGCCCGCCCGCGGCCTGTGGCGCGGAATACGGCAAGCGCCACTGCCGCCGCCCCGGCGTTAGCCGACCGCTCAGCCTGGCTGCAAACTGCGGTAGCGCAGCGAGCTAGCGGCCGCTCACGCCTGCTTGGTGAGGTTCGCCAGGAACTCGCGGTTGTTGGCGGTCTTCCCCAGGCGGTTGAGCAGCGCCTCGATGGCGTCCGACGACCCGATCTGCGCCAACATGCGGCGCATCAGCCACACCTGCTGCAGCGTCTGCTCGCTCATCAGCAGCTCCTCGCGGCGCGTGCCCGAGCGCAGCACGTCGATCGCCGGGAAGATGCGACGCTCGCCCAGCTTGCGGTCGAGGTGCAGCTCCATGTTGCCCGTGCCCTTGAACTCCTCGTAGATCACGTCGTCCATGCGGCTCCCCGTGTCCACGAGGCACGTCGCCATGATCGTCAGGCTGCCGCCCTCCTCGATCTTGCGGGCCGCGCCGAAGAACCGCTTCGGCGGGTACAGGGCCACCGGGTCAATGCCGCCAGACAGCGTGCGCCCGCTCGGCGGCACCGCGAGGTTGTAGGCGCGCGTCAGGCGGGTGATGCTGTCCAGCAGGATCACCACGTCCCGGCCGCCCTCGACGAGGCGCTTGGCGCGGTTCAGCGCCATCTCCGCCACCGCCGTGTGGTCCTCCACCGGCTCGTCGAACGTCGAGCTGGCCACCTCGGCGCGCACCGACCGCTTCATGTCGGTCACTTCTTCGGGCCGCTCGCCGATCAGCACCACCATCAGGTGGACTTCGGGATAGTTCGTCGTCACCCCATTGGCGATGTGCTTCAGCACCGTCGTCTTGCCCGCCTTCGGCGGCGACACGATCAGCCCGCGCTGGCCGCGGCCGATCGGCGACACGAGGTTGATCAGACGCTGGGTCAGGTTGTTGGGCACCGTCTCCAGGTCGAGCATCTCGCGCGGGAAGATCGGCGTGAGCGTGTCGAAATGCGGGCGGCGCTTGGCGACCTCGGGATCGAGGCCGTTCACCGCCTCCACGCGCAGCAGACCGTGGTACTTCTCGCTGTCCTTCGGCGGCCGCACTTGCCCCGTCACCATGTCGCCGGTGCGCAGCCCGAAGCGCCGAATCTGCGACTGCGAAACGTACACGTCGTTCGGGCCGGGCAGGTAGCGCTCCTGGCGGAGGAAACCGTAGCCGTCGTCGACGATGTCGAGGATGCCGCCGCTGAAGATGTTGCCCTGCTGCTCGGTCTGGGCCTGAAGCAGGCGGAAAATCAGGTCCTGCTTCCGCAGCGTGGTGATGCCGTGCACCCCCAGCTCGCGGGCCATGTCCTGCAGCTCGTCACGGGTCTTGGCTTCGAGTTCGGAAAGGTTCACTGAGCGCTCCGGCTGGCCTCAACGGGACCGTGCGCACGGCGGCGGTGTGCCGGCGGCACCCGGCTGAGGCGGTTGCAACTATGGGTCTGGTCTCGTCTCGCTTACCCAATGGACGTGGAAAACGATCATGACGGGGCGGCATGGGTTCCGGGACCGGCACTGCGGAGGGACGGAGAAGAGGTCCAAGGCGCTGTGCGGAGCCCGTGGGCCGACGAGAGCGCCTCACGCTGTACGGGAACCCACGCCGGGATTATAGCACCGTCTGCCAGGCTCGGCAATACTTCGCCGCAACTCGCGCGTCCTCGAATCTGCGGCGCCGCCGCGGCCCGGCGCTCCCCTCGCATCCGGACCGCCGGAGACACGCTCGGCGCCCGTTCATGCCGTGTAACGGATTCCCATTGTCCACGTTTAGTTAGGTGGCCACCACGGGGTTGCCGGTAAGCCCGGGTGCCCGCGGTGGTACTGCGCGCGCAATCTGCTAGCACGCGCGCTCCCACGCGTCGCCGGGTCACTTCACAGGCCAGCATTCGTTCGCGGCGAGCAAATCTCTCAGGGTAGGTGTCCGAATGCGCAATCCATCCCGCGCGCGCCGGGGGTGGCGCCTGCTGTTAGCCGCCCCGCTCGTGCTCAGTCTCGCGGGCCCAGCAATCATTCTCGCGCAGGCGCCCGACGCCAGCATCGTCGAGCGCACGAATCAGGTCGAGTATTCGCCCGCCGGCAGCGATCAGTGGGAGGCCGCGCCGGCCGACGTCACGCTGGCGCCCGGCGACCGCCTGCGCACCGGCGCGGGCAGCCGTGCGCGCGTCAGCTTCTTCGACGGCACGACGACCGCGCTCGGCGCCAGCGCCGGCATTCGCGTGGACCAGCTCGATGCCGACCCCGCGCGCATCAAGCTCACCCAGGTCTCCGGGGTCACCCAGGCCCAGGTGCCGCCGGATGGCGCGGACGCGCGCTACGCGGTCGAGACGCGGTCGCTCACCGTCCGCGCGCCCGGGGCGACCTGTCCGTGGGTGCGCGTGGCGGCCGATGGCTCGATCCTGGTGCGTAACTACGGCGCCGGCCCGGGCCCGGCCGTCGAGCCGCAGCCCGTGCAGGACGTGGTCTACACCCCGGCGCCCGTCCCCGGCCCGTCGGGGCCAGTGCCCGTGCCCATGCCCCAGGTCGTGACGGTCCTCAAGCAGATGCCGCCCAGCACCGCGCCCGACGAGCAGCCGCTCCTCACCTGCGGCCCGGGCGCCGCCTCGGCCCACGCGCCCGCCGGCCAGACCGACACGGCAGCCGTGAGCGCGGCGGATCTGCCCACCATTCGGCTGGGCGACGTGCCGCTCGCGGCGCCCCTGCTGGGCAGCGTGGTGGCCGCGGCGCCCGCGGACGCCCCGGCGCCGCAGAGCGCGCCGGCGCTCACGGTGACCGGGGCCGGCGGCGCCGCCGTCCAGGTGCCGGTCGGTTACGAGACGCAAATGCAGCCGGGCCAGCCGCCCAGCGCCGCGGCGCCGATCGGCACCGCGGCCGCTCAGGCCGCCGCCCGCGCGGCCTCCTTGCTCGCCGTCCAGCAAGCCGGCGCGGCCGCCCAGCAGGCCGGCGCCGCGGTCGCCCAGGGTCAGGCCGCCGCGGCCCTCGCCGGCGCCACGGCCGCCCTTGGCAATGCCATCCAGGCCATGCGCGTCGGCGAGCTGTTGCAGACGATTACCCTGCCCACGGCCGTGCCGGCGCCCGCGGCGCCCCCGCCGCCCCCGGCCCCCGGCGTCCAGAACCCCTGTACGATGGTCGTCGGCGGCCAGTGCAGCATAGCGGGGACCGGGTTTTTCGGTCAGTGTACGAAAATTGGCTCGATGTCGTGCAGCGTCACCGTGTCCCTTGCCGGCGCGGGGCTGACCGGCAAGGCCGCCGTGTCGCCCGTCGTGGTGTTCGTCACGACCAAAGGCGCCGAGTCCCTGCCCTGCACGCCGCCCATCCCCGGCGCGCCGACCTTCACCTGCCTCGGCACCGTGCAGGGCGACGTGGGCCAGAGCACGACGGTGTCCGTCACCTACGCGCCAGGCACCTCCCTGTCGGGAACGGCGACGGTCGCTAGCCCGAACGACCTCATCGAGCCGCCCGTCCGCGCCAGCGTCGCCGGCGTGCTGAACACGACCCTGGCCGCGCGCTACGGCCCGGTCGTCGTGGCGGGCAAGACGGTCCTCGCCGAGTCGTACGAGAGCAGCTATCCCGGCCCCACCCTCCGCTTCCGCCCCGGCGATCTGCTGCGCGTCCGCCTGGACAACCAGCTTCCCGCGGCGCCGTTCGACGTCGTCCCATCGCTCGCCCTCAGCGCCGGCAAGCAGCCCGTCCACGATGCCGCCCACGACGCCCACGACACGGGCCTCGACTTCACGAACCTGCACGTTCACGGCATGCACGTCTCCCCGGTGGGCAACGGCGACAACATCTTCCTGAGCTTCAATCCGGGCCAGTCCAACCAGTACGAGTACCCGATCCCCCCCAACCAGCCGTCCGGGCTCTACTGGTATCATCCGCACCGCCACGGCCTGACCGACCAGCAGGACGGCTTCGGCATGATGGGCGCCATGATCGTCGAGGGCGCGATCGACCGCATTCCCGGCGTCGCCGGCCTGCGCGAGCGCCTGCTCATCATCCACGCGACGCAGATCACGCCGCAGGGCACCGTCGTGCCGGGCGACCAGCAGGACCCGAACCAGTACATCCGCACCGTGAACAGCCAGCTCAGCCCCATCATCCACATCCAGCCGGGCGAGACGCAGCGCTGGCGCATCGGCAACACCAGCGCCGACAGCTTCCTCAACATCGCGCTCGACGGGAACCTGCTGTACCAGATCGCCAGCGACGGCAACACCTGGGACCGGCCGGTCGGCCAGACCAGCATCGTCCTGTCCCCCGCCTCGCGCGCCGAGGTACTGGTCCAGTGCAAGACCCCGGGCACCTCCATCTTCCGCACCCTGGCCTACACCCAGGGGTTCATCAACACGCCGAACGTGCCGCTGGCGACCGTGGTCTGCGACGGCCCCGCGTGGACCCCGCAGCCGCTCCCGACCACCCTGCTGCCCGTGGTCGACCAGCGCACGCTGCCCCTCACCGGCAACGGCGGCCAGGTGCGCGTCGTGCGCTTCCAGGAGCTAGGCTCGCCGCCCTGCCCGCCGAACGGGTTCTGCCCCGTCATCGACGGCAAGCCCTTCGACCCCAACCGCGTGGACATCCAGGTCAAGCTCGGCACCACCGAGGAGTGGCTCGTCACCAACGAGTCGACCGAGGAGCACCCCTTCCACATCCACCAGAACCCCTTCCAGGTCGTCGCCGTGAACGAGCAGCCGGTGGACTTCCACGGCTACCTGGACACCGTGTCGCTGCCGATCCACGGCTCCGTCCGCATGCGGATGACGTTCGAGGACTACATCGGGAAGTTCGTCATCCACTGCCACATCCTCGGCCACGAGGACGCCGGCATGATGGCGGTCGTCGAGGTCGTCCCCTGACGACCGCGGCGACGAGCGGCGCCGCATGGGGCCGCTCGTCGCCGCGGTCGTGACCGGGTCTGTGCCTGCCGCCTACTGGTACCGGCCCAGTACCTGCACCGCGTAGTCGGCAAACTGCGGATCGACGACCTGGTTTAGCTCGACGCGCTGCTGCTGGTCGCCGGTGCTCAGGAAGAACTCCTGGTCCGCGGCCAGGCTATCCGTGTTGATCGTCCCGTTCGGGTTCAAGCCGGGCATCCCCATGCGGTCGTACAGCGCCCGATCCTTGACCGGCGTGTGCTGGACCAGCGCGTTGACCACCTCCTCGCGCTTGGCCGCGTCGCCCTTCACGAAGCCGTCGTTGTAGTCCCGCACCGCCTTGAGGTACGCCACCATGAAGCGCCGCGCCAGGTCCGTCTGCTCGCGCGCGAACTGGTTCGAGTACAGCACGACCGCCACCTGCTGGTTCGGATAGTACTCGTCGTTCCGCTCCCACAGGTGCCCCGCGCCGTGGTCGACGATGCTCGTGAGGAACGGCTCGATGACCATCGCCGCGTCGATCGCGCCGCCCACGAAGCCGGCCTCCATATCGGGGAAGTTCAGCAGCGTGATGTCCACGTCGTCCGCCGTCAGGCCCGCCGTGCGGAGCGCCCGGTCGAGTGCCGCCTGGGCGCCCGAGCCGCGCGACGGCACCGACACCTTGCGGCCGCGCAGGTCCGCCATGCCGCGGACCGTCCCGTTGTCCCACAGCTCGCGCCGAATGATGATGCCCTGGTAGCCGAAGCCGGGCGGCGTGCTGCCCTTGTCGGCCACCGCCCAGATGCGCACGTCGCGGGCGATCGCGTTCAGGAAGCCGGGCGTCAGCGTCGTGCCCCCCACGTCGATCTGACCCGCCGCGAGCGGCGCCAGCATCGTCGCGGCCGACTGGATCGGCACCACGTCCAGGTTAATGCCCTGCTCCGTGAAATAGCCTTGGTCCAGGCCGACGAAGAACCCCGTGTCGCTCGCCGACAGCATCAGCCCCGCCTGGACCGTCACCGCGGCCGGCGGCGCGGCCGGCGCGCTCGTTCCCGCCGCCTCGCCCGCCCCCGGACTGCCGGTCCGTGCGGCCGGCGCGGCGGTAGGCGCGCTCGCCTGGGGCGCGGCCGCCGGGCCCGCGCACGCCGCGAGCAGCGCCATCCCCAGCGCCAGGACCACGCCGCGACCGGGAGCCAGTGCTATAGTGGGACGCTGGCGCGTACCGACGCGCTGCGGAGCCGAGAACATCGGCCACCTCCTGTTATGTTGGCAAGGAATTATAGGCCGCTCGCCACACGGGGAGCCGTATGAGCCGCGCGCCCACGTCCGCGCCCGACCTCGTGTTCCACGGCGGCCGGGTGCTCACGCTGGACCCCGCGTTCACGCGCGCGCAAGCGCTGGCCGTGGCCGGCGACCGGATCGTCGCGGTGGGCGACGACGCGGCCGTGCTGGGGCTCGCGGGGCCGCGCACCGTGCGCGTGGACCTGCGCGGGCGCACGCTGTTGCCCGGCTTCGTGGACGCCCACGCGCACATGGACCGCGAGGGCCTGCGCCGCCTCGTGCCCTCGCTCGACGCCGCCCGCTCGATCGCCGACGTGCAGGCGGTGGTGCGGCGCGAGGCGGCGCGGACGCGGCCGGGCGAGTGGATCGTGCTCGGCCCGCTCGGCGAGCCGCCCTACTACCTCGACCCGCCCGCCACGCTCGCGGACGGCCGCTACCCCGACCGCTACGACCTCGACGCGGCCGCGCCCGACAATCCAGTCTACATTCGCGCGCCGTGGGGCTACTGGAGCGACCGCCCGCCGTTCGTCGCCATCGCCAACAGTCTCGCCCTCCGTCTGGCGGGCGTCGACCGCAACACCGCCCCGCCCTGCGACAGCGTTGAGATCGAGCGCGACGCCGACGGCGAGCCGACCGGTCGCCTGCTGGAGCGCTACCCCATCACCGTACTGGAGCTAACGCTGATGCGCGCCGTGCCGCGCTTCACGCCAGCGCTGCGGCTGCGCGCCCTGCGCGAGTCGCAGCGCCTCTATCTGGCGGCCGGGGTCACGGGCATCTACGAGGGGCACGGCGTCGCCCCCGAGGTGCTGGAGCTGTACCAGCGCCTCCACGCCACGGGCGAGCTGTGGGTGCGCGCCTACCTGGCGCTGGGCGCCGCCTGGGCCTCCGACGCCGCAGTCGCGTGCGACCTCGCCGCCTGGGCGCCGCGGGCCGGCGGCCCAGGCGGCGGCGACGCGTGGCTCCGCGTGGGCGGCGTGTTTCTCTCGCCCGAGCGCGCCGCCCCCGTGGCTGGCGCGCTGCGGGCGGCGCTGCCCTACACCGGCTGGGCGGGTTTCGTCGAGGACCACTACTCGCTGGAGCAGTACCACGCGCGAGCGCTGCTCGCCGCCCGCCACGGCCTGCGCGTCAGCACCATCGTCTCGGGCGGCGCCGCGCCGGTCCTCGACGTCTGGGAGGCGATCGACCGCGAGGTGCCGCTCGCCGGCCGCCGCTGGGTGATGGTCCACGGCCGCGTGCTGCCGCCCGACCTCCTCCCGCGCATCCGGCGACTGGGCGCCGTCGTGACCACGGTGCCGAGTATCCATATCTATCGCGATGGCCGCCGTGTCGTGGCCGGCGGCGTCGACCCGAACCACCTGCTGCCCCACCGCGCGCTCCAGGACGCCGGCATCACGTGGGCGCTCTCCACCGACAACAACCCCTATCCCATGCTGCGCACGATCTGGCAGGCGGTGGCGCGGACCGAGCGCGAGGCGGGCGCGGTGGTCGGCGCGGCGCAGCGCTTGACGCGCGCCGAGGCCTTGCGCGCGGCCACCTGGGCCGGCGCCTACTGCTGCTTCGCCGAGGCCGAGCGGGGCTCGCTGGAGCCCGGCAAGCTAGCCGACCTGATCGTCCTCGGTGGCGATCCGCTCACCGTGCCCGCGGACGCCCTCGCCGACCTCCCGGTCGAGCTGACCCTCGTCGGCGGCCGCGTCGCCCACAGCGCCGGCGACGACCTCCCGCCGGTCGATCCCGCCGCCCAGGCGGCGCTCGCATGAAGATCTACGTGGACGCCGACGCCTGCCCCGTGAAGGAGCAGGTGTACCGTGTGGCCGCGCGCTACGAGCTACCCGTGGTGCTCGCGGCGAACGCGCCGATGCGTGTGCCCCAGCAGCCCGGCGTCGAGCTGGTCGTTGTGCCGGGCAGCTTCGACGTGGTGGACGACTGGATCGCCGCCCACGTCGCGCCCGGGGATATCGTGGCCACCGCCGACGTGGACCTGGCGGGGCGCGTCGTGGACCGTGGCGCCGTCTGCCTCGACTTCCGCGGCAAGGAGTTCACGCCCGACGCGCTGGGCGGGCTGCTCGCCTCGCGCGAGGTCGCCCAGTACCTGCGCGGCCTGGGCGAGTACGGCGGCGGCCCGCCACCGCTCACGGCGCGCGACCGCGGCCGCTTCGCCAGCAAGCTCGACGAGATCGTCAACCGCCTGCGCCGCGCGGGACAGCGCTAGCGCCTGCTAGTCATCTATCCCGTCGCCGCGCGCGGCGTGCTACAATCGGGCCACGCGCCCGCCGGGGCAGCGCCGGCCGCGCGAACGCTAGATGCGCTGCACAACCCACGACGGCAGGAATTGGGCGCCGCGCCCGCGCCATCCGGGCGCTCGCGGCGCTACGGTTAAGGGCGGACATACCTCCCCAGGAGGTGCCGGGTGCCGCCGCTGCTCGAAGTGCGGGGCCTGACCACGCGGTTCCTCGGCCGCGAGCCGCTTACGGCCGTGAACGACGTGTCGTTCGCGCTGCCCGATGGCCGCGTGCTCGTCGTGCTCGGCGAGTCGGGCTCGGGTAAGAGCGTCCTCCTCCGCTCCATCCTACGCCTGCTGCCCCCCGACCGCGCGGAAGTGCGCGGCGCCGTCGAGTTCCAGGGGCAGGATCTCCTGGCCCTCCCCGAGCCGCGGATGCAGGCCGTGCGCGGCAACCGCATCGCCATGATCTTTCAGGAGCCGCTCACCGCCCTCGACCCGGTCTACACGGTCGGCGCCCAGATCGCCGAGACGCTGCGCCGCCACGAGCGCCTGTCGGCGGCCGCCGCGCGCGCCCGCACGATCGAGCTGCTGCACACGGTGGGCATCCCCGCCCCCGAGCGGCGCGTGGACAACTACCCGTTCGAGCTGAGCGGCGGCATGCGCCAGCGCGTCGTCATCGCCCTCGCGCTGGCCTGCCAGCCAGCGCTGCTGCTGGCCGACGAGCCGACGACCGCGCTCGACGTGACCATCCAGGCCCAGATCCTGACGCTGCTGCAAGAGCTAGCCGTCCGCTTCGACATGGGGCTCATCCTGGTCACGCACGACATCGGCGTGGCCGCCGAGATGGCCGACGAGGTGGCCGTGATGTACGCGGGCCGCTTCGTGGAGCGCGGCCCGGTCGAGGCGGTGCTGCGCGCGCCGGCCCACCCCTACACGCAAGGCCTCATCCGCGCCAACGTCCGGCCCGGCCAGCGCACGCGCCTGGAGGCGATCGTCGGCCAGCCGCCGCGGCTGAGCCGCCTGCCGCCCGGCTGCGCCTTCGGGCCGCGCTGCCCCGTCGCCCTCGACGAGTGCCGCCAAGCCGAGCCGCCGGAGCGCGCCGTCGCGTCAGCTCACACCGCCCGCTGCCTGCGCGTCGGCGAATCCCCAGCGCTCGGCGGTCAGTGGTCAGCCGTCAGCGGTCTGCCGCCCGTGCAACGGGCCGCCGGCAGCTAAGGTCCAACGCTCGCGGGAAAGGAGCGTCCCATGCCACGACCTAGCCGCGCAGCCCAGAGCCGCCTCTCCGCCCCCCCTTCAGGGTGCGGCGCGGAGTATCGCGGGCACCGCCGGGCTGGGGGGCTAGCCCCGTCATCTCCCCCTTCCCGCATCGGGAGGGGGGCTGGGGGGGTAGGCTCCCTCGTCCTCGCCCTCGCGCTGCTCGTGGCCTGTGGCGCCCCCAAGCAGCCGGCGCCGGCCGCGAATGCGGCCGCGGGCGCACCCGCCGTCGCGCCCGCGGCCCCTGGCGCCGCGAGCGGCATGGTGCAGACCGCGCCCGTCTCGAAGGGCGGCGGGACGCTGGTCGTGGCCAGCACGGCCGCTAACATCCCGCAGAGCGACCAGTGTCCGACCGAGGGCGCCGAGGGCTTCCGCTTCGTCGGCTACCAGCTCTTCGACGCGCTCACCAGTTGGGACCTCACGCGCAGTGACGTGTTGTCGCCGCTGGTGCCGGGCCTGGCCGAGTCATGGGACGTGAGCCCGAGCGACCCGACGAACTGGACGTTCCACCTCCGCAAGGACGTGCGCTTCCACGACGGCACGCCGTTCAACGCCGACGCGGTCGTCTTCGCTCTCGACCGCGTGATGAACAAGAACGCGCCGCAGTACAGCGAGCTGCAGGCGGCGTGCAGCGCCTCCTACACCGCGCCGATCCGCGACTACGCGAAGGCGGACGACTACACCGTGCGGATCGGCACGAAGGCGCCCTACTCCTTCCTCCTCTACTCGCTCTCCTCGATCCTCATCCCCAGCCCCACGGCCGTCATGAAAGAGGGGACGGACCAGTTCATGAACAACCCCGTGGGCACCGGGCCGTTCAAGTTCGTGCGCCAGGTCGAGCGCCAGTACATCGAGATGGATGCCAACCCCGACTACTTCCGCGGCCGCCCGAAGCTGGACAAGCTGATCGTCCGCCCCATCCCCGAGCCGGCCAGCCGCCTGGCCGCGCTGCGCTCGGGCGAGGTGCAGTGGGCCGAGGTAACGCCCCCCGAGTCGATCAAGCCCCTGGAGAACGACGGCTACCAGGTGATGCTCAACCCCTACCCGCAGGTGTGGTCGTGGATCGTGAACATGCAGGCGAAGCCCTGGGATGACAAGCGCGTGCGCCAGGCCGCCAACTACGCCATTAACCGCGAGGCGCTGTGCCGCGACCTGCTCAGCGGCGCCTGCACGCCAGCGAGCCAGTTCATGTTCGAGGGCCATCCCTGGTACAGCCCCGACGTGGGCTACCACTACGATCCCGACAAAGCGCGGCAGCTCCTCGCCGAGGCCGGCTACCCCAACGGCTTCAAGACGGTGGCCGTCGTGCCGTCCAGCGGCTCGGGCAACATGTGGCCGCAGCCGATGAACGAGTACGTGCAGCGCAACCTGCGCGAGGTGGGCATCGACGTCGAGCTGCGGCCGATCGAGTGGAACACCATGCGCACCACCTATCGCGCCGGCTTCACCGATCCGACCGTCGGCGCCTACCAGTACGCCTGGACCACCCAGAGCCCGGAGTGGATCGCTCGCTTCATCCTCAGCACGTCGAAGCCCCCCGCCGGCCTGAACCCCGGCGGCTACGCCAACCCCGACGTGGACAACCTGATGGCCCAGGCGATGGCGACCTTCGACCAGAAGCAGCAGGACGAGCTGGTGCGCCAGGCGCTGCACCAGGTCACCGAGGACGCGCCGTGGATCTGGATCGTCCACGACCTCAACCTGCGCGTCCTCAGCCCGCAGGTCAAGGGCTTCGTCCAGCCCAAAGCCTGGTACGCCGACATCGCGGACATGAGCGTCGAGAAGTGAGCGGTCAGCTTTCAGCAGTCAGTAGTCAGCCTGCCACCGACCGCTGACCGCTGACCGCTGACTGCTGACTGCTGATAGCTGACCGCTGATAGCTGAGAGCTACCATGCTACCTTTCCTGGCCCGTCGCATCGCCCTGATCGTCCCGACGCTGTTCGGCGTGTCGGTGGTGATCTTCGCCCTGCTCTACCTCGTGCCGGGCGACCCGCTCGCCATGCTCCTGCCGCCCGACGCCTCCCAGGAGCAGCGGGACCGCGTGGCCCACGCGCTCGGCTTCGACCAGCCGGTGCCTGTCCAGTACGTGCAGTGGCTCGGCCGCGTCGTCCACGGCGACCTCGGCATGTCGCTGGCCCGCAACCGGCCGGTCGGCGCCATGCTGGGCGAGGCCGTGGCCAACACCCTCGTGCTCGCCATCGCCGCCGGTATCCTGGCGATCGGCATCGGCCTGGCGCTCGGCACCCTCGGCGCGGTGCGCCACGGCACGTGGGTCGACCGGCTGGTGCGCGTCGTCGGCGTCATGGGCGTGAGCATCCCCCCCTACTGGGCGGCCCTGCTGCTCATCACGGTATTCGCCGTGCAGCTCCACTGGCTGCCGGCCTCCGGCATGCGCAGCGTCACCGGCGACGGCGGGCCGGGCGACCTGCTCGCGCACCTCATCCTCCCCGCGCTCGCCGTGTCGATGGTCACGCTCGGGCTCATGGCCCGCATGGTCCGCGCCTCCGTGCTCGACGTGCTGAACCAGGACTACATCCTGACGCTGCGCGCCAAGGGGATGGGCGCGGGCGCCATCCTGGCGCACACCCTCAAGAACGCCGCGCCGCCCATCATGACGGTCGGCGGCCTGCAGGTCGGCCACCTGCTCGGCGGCTCGGTGCTCGTGGAGACGGTCTGCGGCTGGCCCGGCGTCGGCCAGCTCATCTACCAGTCGATTAGCCAGCGCGACGTGCCCGTCACGCAAGGCGGCGTCCTCGCCATCGCGCTCGTCTTCGTGCTCCTGAACTTGCTCGTCGATCTCTTACACGGCGTCGTCGACCCGCGCATCCGGCAAGCCCACTAGCAGGCAAATAGGCAGGGCCGAGGCTCATCCCGCGCCACCGGGCTGACCGTAACCTACGGACCAGGGGGACAAACAACTAGGTAGGGCAGGGGCTCGTCCCCTGCCGCCCGACGCTCGGCAGGCGAACGGGCGGTAGACGACCGGTCCCCGCCGAACCAGGGCGACAGGGGACGTATCTCGTCTACAAGGCCACGGAATCGGCACGTCACGGCTGGGAGTGACCGATGGATCCACCGGATACTTGGCAGCTCGCCGTAGGGGCAAACGCCGCTGCCGGCGCTCTGCCGTGGCCGGGCGTCGAGGCCGACGAGGCCCCGCCCACCAGCTACTGGGGCCGCTTCGGCCGCCGCTTCCTGGAGGACCGGCTCGCCGTCGCCGCCGCGCTCGTACTGCTGGCGATGGCCGCCGCGGCGCTGCTCGCGCCGTGGCTCGCGCCCGCGAGCGCGACCGACGGCGACGTGGCCCAGCGCCTGGCGCCCCTTGGCACGGCCGGCCACGTGCTCGGCACCGACGAGCAGGGCCGCGACATGCTGACCCGCCTGCTGCACGGCGCCCGCCTCACGCTGCTCGCGGGTCTCGTCCCGGTGCTGGCCGCCGGCCTGCTCGGCGGCGCGCTCGGCATGGTCGCCGGCTACTGCCGCGGCGTCGTCGGGGGCGCGATCATGCGCGTCATGGACGTGTTCTACGCCTTCCCCGCCATCCTGCTCGCCATCGGCCTCGCGGCGGCGCTCGGGCCGGGGCTCCGCAACGCCATCATCGCGCTCGCCGTCGTCTTCATCCCGCCCGTGGTGCGCGTCGCCGAGACCGCCACCCGCCGCGTCGTGGTCCAGGAGTTCGTCGAGGCGGCCCGCGCCAGCGGCGCCACGCCGTACCAGATCCTCCGCTACCACGTCGCCGGCAACGTCGCCGGGCCGGTGTTCGTCTACGCCTCCACCTTGTTCGGGGTGAGCATCGTCTTCGCCGCCGGCCTGAGCTTCCTCGGCCTCGGCGTAACGCCGCCCACGCCCGAGTGGGGGCTGATGCTGGCCTCGTTGAAAGACGCCATCTACACCAACCCCGTGGTCGCCATCCTGCCCGGCGCCGCCATCTTCGTCGCCTCGGTGGCCTTCAACCTCCTGAGCGACGGCGTGCGCGACGCCTTCGACGTGAGGTTGTGATGCCCACCCCACCTCACCCCCCCGATCTAGGGCGAAGTGCGTCGTCCAGTTCCCCCCCAGAATGCGCGGAGCGAGCGGGGGCCAGCCCCCTCCTCGAGGTGCGCGGCCTGCGTAAAGCCTTCCCCGTGCGCGGCGGCTGGCTCGGCCGGGCGCGTACCGCCGTCCGGGCCGTGGACGGCGTGTCGTTCGCCGTCGAGGCCGGCAGCACGCTCGGCCTGGTCGGCGAGTCGGGCTGCGGCAAGTCCACCACCGCGCGATTGGTGCTGCGGCTGGTCGAGCCGGACGACGGCCGCGTGGTGTTCGACGGCCGCGACGTGACCGCCCTCGGCGGCGGCGCCCTGCGGGCGCTGCGGCGCGAGATGCAGATCGTCTTTCAGGACCCCTACTCGTCGCTCAACCCCCAGATGGCCGTGCGCGACCTGATCGGCTTCAACCTGCGCGTCCACGGCGAGGGAGGCGCCGCCGTGGACGCGACGGTCGACGCCGTGCTGGAGGACGTGGGCCTGGCGCGGGGCTACGCCGTCCGCTATCCCCACGAGCTTTCCGGCGGCCAGCGCCAGCGCGTGAACCTCGCCCGCGCGCTCGTCGTGCGGCCCCGCCTGCTGGTGGCCGACGAGCCGGTCTCCGCGCTCGACAAGTCCGTGCAGGCCCAGGTGCTCAACCTGTTCGTGGACCTGCGCGCCCGCTACGGCCTGACGACGCTGTTCATCTCCCACGACCTGAACGTCGTGGAGTACCTGAGCGACTCGGTGGCCGTGATGTACCTCGGCCAGATCGTCGAGTGGGGCCGCGCCGAGGCGGTCTACGCCCAGCCGCTCCACCCCTACACCCAGGCGCTCATGGCCGCCGCCCCCGACCCCGACCGCCCGCGCGGCCAGCGCCCGCCGCCCCTCGCCGGCGACCTGCCCAGCCCCCTCGACCCGCCGTCCGGCTGCCGCTTCCGCACCCGCTGCCCGCACGCCATGCCGCTCTGCGCCGAACAGCCGCCCGCCCTCGCGCCCCAGGCGCCCGCCCACACCGTCGCCTGCCACTTGTACGAGCCGTCAGCCATCAGCTATCAGCAGTCAGCCGCGAAAACACAGGCGAGCGAGCGCTCGCGTGGCGACACGTCTACGCACGCCGTAGCGCCGCCCACCGCAAGCCGAAAGCTGACGGCTGATCGCTGATGGCTGATCGCTGATCGCTTTTCGGGAGGAGCCATGTCCCCAATCGTTCGCGTCGCCGCCGCCCAGCTAGGCCCCGCGTCGGAAGTCGCCAGCGAGAACGTCCCCCGCCTGCTCGGCCTGATCGCCGCCGCCCGCGTGCAGGGTGTGCAGCTCATCGCCTTCCCCGAGCTGGCGCTCACCACCTACTTCGCCACGGCCGTCCACGATGCCGACCGCGACGCCTATTTCGAGGCGGGACTGGACACGCCCAACGTGCGGCAAGTGCGCGACGCGGCGCGCGCGGCCGGCATGGCGCTCGTGCTGCCGTTCGCCGAGCGCGCGGAGCACGGCTGCTTCAACAGCGCCGCCCTCTTCGACGCCAACGGCGCGCTGCTCGGCATGTATCGCAAGATGCACATCCCCGGCACCGTCGAGCCGCAGGGCGAGCCGCCCTACGCGCTCGAGCGCCGCTACTTCGCCGGTGGCGACCTCGGCTTCCCCGTCTACCCGAGCAGCCTCGGCCGCGTCGGCATGCTGATCTGCGCCGACCGCGGCTTCCCCGAGGGCTGGCGCTGCCTGGGCCTCGGCGGCGCCGAGATCGTCGTCACACCCTACAACACCTCGACTAACGTGCCGCACAACCCGCGCTCCGGCCGCTCCGCCGTCGAGACGCTGCGCGAGCAGCAGCCGCTGCGGATGCGCGCCGGCGCGAACATGAACGGCTACTTCGTCGTGGCCCCCGGCAAGGCCGGCGTCGAGCGCGGCGTGCAGTACATCGGCGACAGCATGGTCATCGGCCCCTGGGGCGACGTCCTGGAGCGCGCGCGCAGCGACGGCGACGAGCTGGTGATCGCCGACCTCGACCTCGCCGACGCCGCCGAGGCGAAAGCCCACCTCAACCTAGACGAGAAGCGCCGCCCCGACGCCTACGGCGCCCTCGTCGCGCCCACTCGCGTCCCCCTGCCCGCCTAGAGCGCCGTGCAGAGCGTGTGAGCGGCCTGGGTAACGTAGGGGCGGGTTTCATGCCCGTCCGCGGCCTGTGGCGCGGAATACTGCAAGCGCCACTGCCGCAGCCCCGGCGGTTGCCAACCGCGCACGCGACCTGCCAACCGATACAGCCACCGCCCCGGCGGGCGACGCCCGCCTAGTCAGGCAGCAGCGCGACGGCCAGCAGCGTCGCCAGCGCTGCCGTGAAGAAGTGGGCGTGCGTGCCGTTCAGCGTATACGCAATGAAAAACTCGTCGGCCACCAGGAAGGCGCTCCACAGGCCCACCAGCGCCACGAACGGCGGGTAGAGTACCCCCGGCGCCGCGACAGCGCGAGCCGGCAGGCACCGCCACGCGCGCCAGAACAGGGCCGCGGCCGCCGCCTCCCAGACGATCGCGCCCGCGAGCGCCAGGCCGGCGACCCAAGCCGGCCAGCCATAGACGCCGATCGCCTTCACCAGCAGCGGGTAGTTGCCCGACGCCATCGGCCAGCCCGGCGGCAGCACGTCGAGCGCCTTCAGGCCGTCGAGCAGGTTGGTCACGCTCACGATCGTGAGGTCCAGCGCCCAGAACAGCAGCAGGCCCCGCTTCAAGGCGCCTACGCCGAGGTGTGACATCGGCATCTCCCCCACACTGCGGCCCGACAATGGCTTTCGCGGGCGTTGACACTTGGAGCAAGGTAGAGCGTGCGCTCGTGGCGCGGAAAACCGCGAGCGCCACGCCCCGCCGGCCGGTTGCGGTCGCTCGGGTGCATCCATCTGGAAACCACCCTGGCGCACCGCGGCGCGGCCTCGCCTAGCCGCCACCGCCCGCAGGCCCGACGCGCCCGCGCTCGGGTCGCCCGGGCCTGTGCTATACTGGCCCGCCAACCGGGCCGTGGCGCCCCGCGCCCCTAGCGCCCGCGAACGATCCCGCCCGGAGGGAGCCAGCGTGTACGTCGACGTTCACGCGCACTATACCCCGATCGAATACCTGGACTACCTGGCCGAGCACGGCAGCCCCGAGTCGGGCCGCGGCGCGCGCGTGGCGCCCGGTGCGGGGCTGAGCATCGAGGGGCGCCTGGGGCTAATGGACCAGGTGGGCATTCGCTTGCAGGTGCTATCGGTAGGCTCGTCCACGCCGTATTTGGCCGATCAGGCCCACGCCGTCGCCGCCGCCCGCCTGGCCAACGACCGCTACGCCGACCTGTGCGGCCAGTATCCGACTCGCTTCGCGGCGTTCGGCACGGTCCCGCTGCCGCACGTCGACGCCGCGCTGACCGAGGCCGCGCGCTGCCTGGACGACCTGCACATGCTCGGCATTACGATCGGCTGCTCGGTGGCCGGGCGCCAGCTCGACGCCCCCGCCTTCGCCCCGTTCTTCGCCGAGCTGGACCGGCGCGGCACGGTCCTCTTCCTCCACCCCCAGGGCGTCGGCTGCGGGCCAGGCACCGGCGACTTCGGCATGGCGTGGCTCGTCGGCGCCCCGGTCGAGGACACCGCCGCCGCCCTCCGCCTTATCATGTCGGGGATGCTCGATCGCTACCCGGGCGTGAAGATCATCGTGCCCCACCTCGGCGGGGTGCTGCCCTTCCTGGCCCAGCGCGTCGACGACCTCACCGAGCACTCGGTCGCCCGCCAGCGCGCCGAAGACCAGGCCCCCGCTATCCATGGCGCCCCCGGTGCCTACTACCGCCGCCTCTGGTACGACACCGTGAACTCGCACCCGGCGGCCCTACGCTGCGCCCGCGACACCTTCGGCGCCGACCGCCTGCTGCTCGGCACCGACTTCCCCTACCTCACCGGCCCCCAGTGGGCGCCGCTCGTGCGCTACGTCGAGACGGCCGGCTTCCCGCCGCACGAGACGGCCGCGATCCTCGGCGACAACGCTCGCGCCCTCCTCGGCCTGCCCGCCGCCTAAGCAGATAGCTCGGTTGTCCTCAACCTCGCCGTGAACGGCGGGCCCGGGCCGCGCCTTCTGGCCCGCCGTTCACGGCGGCGGCCGGAAGTGCATTGGGACCAGGGCCAGGTGCTTAGAGCAGCTTGCCGACTAGGCAAGCCGCCAGCGTCTCGTAGGGGCGGCTCTCGTGGCCGCCCGCGGCCGCTAGGCCGCAGCCCAGCCTCGGCCAGTTCTGCTACCATCGAGTGCAAGACGGACGAGCGCCAGCCAGGCACCACGGCGATTCTGCGCGAGCCGAGGCCCTATCGCGTCGGCTGGCAGGTCCAGGAAGCGAGAGTGAGCAGCATGGCCGAGAAAGTGACGGTGCCCGCGCTCCAGCAGATGAAGCGCGACGGGCGGCGCATCGCCGCGGCCGTCGCCTACGACTATCAGATGGCGCAGATCCTGGACCGCGCCGGCGTGGACCTCATCTCGATCGGCGACTCCGTGGGCCACAACCTCTGGGGCCAGCCGACCCACTTCGAGGTGACGGTCGACCAGATGATCCTCGTCTGCCTGGCCGTCAGTCGCGGCGCCCGGCGCGCCCTCGTCAGCTGCGACATCCCCTTCGGTCCCGTGCAGATCAGCACCGAGGAGGCCGTGCGCGCCGCCGTCCGCCTCGTCATGGAAGGCCACGCCGAGATGGTGAAGGTGGACGGCGCCGCTGACTTCCCCGCTGCCGTGACCGCCATCGCCCGCGCCGGCATCCCCGTCTTCGCCCAGTTCGGCCTCACGCCCCAGACCTCCGCCCAGTACGGCGGCTGGGAGCAGGCGGGCGGCCCGCTGCCCGCCCCGCTCCGCGAGAAGCTGCTGCGCGACGCGCGCCTCCTCGAGGAGGCCGGCGCCTCGCTGCTCGACGTCACCAACGCCGGCGAGGAGCTGTCCGCCGAGCTAGCGCGGTCCGTCAGCATCCCCGTGCTCGGCGGGCGCGGCAGCGGCCCCGGCTGCGACGGCCACATCCAGGTGGCCAACGGCCTCGTCGGCTACAGTGCCGCCAGCCTCGACCAGGCCCACGAGCGCTACGGCAACGTCGCGCGCGTCGTCTACGACGGCATCAGCGCCTACGTCGCGGACGTGCGCGAGGCACGCCCCGTCCGTGGCATCATGCCCAGCGTACGTGGCTGAGAGAAACAGAGCAACAGGAGGACCTCCGATGGCAGCGAAGCGACAGGCGATCTTCCTCAAGGGCCAGGAGCACGGCGCCCCCATCCCGAACGGCGCGCGCATCGGCAACATCATCTTCTCGTCCGCCTTCGGCGGCCGCGACGCCGCGACGGGCCAGTTGCCGTCCGACCCCGACGAGCAGGCCGCGGTGATGTTCCGCAACCTCGCGCAGTTCCTCAGCGACGCCGGCGCCAGCCCCGCCAACGTCGGCTACATGAAGGTCTACCTCCAGGAAGAAAAGTACCGCGACGCCGTCAACAAGGAATGGGTCAAGATGTTCCCCGACGAGCACGACCGCCCCGCGCGCCACGCGCTGAAGGCAGACCTGCGCGGCGGGATGCTGTTCCAGGTCGAGGTCATCGCCGTCGTCTAGCGCCGCGCCAGCCGGGAAATGCTGGGGGCTCGGAGTGCCCAACCCCTAACATTCATACCACTCCATTACACTCATGGGGCGCGGCCCATGCCTGTCGGGAGAGGTTTCGCCTTGCATGATCGGGTTATGTTGATATGACCAGTCTCGTCCGGCTGCTCGTCCTCGCCCTGACGCTCGCGGCCGCCTGCGCGCCGGCGTCCCCGCCCGCGGCCCCGAGCGGTGCCGCCGCGGCCCAGCCCGGCGCGGCCCCCGCCCCCACGATCGCCACCACCGACTACGACTCGCCGGCCTGGCAAGGGCTGATCGCCGCCGCCCGCCAGGAGGGCAAGCTGGTGCTCGCCTCCAGCCCCACCCCCGCGACGCGGCAGAACCTGCCGCGCGCCTTCAAGGACCGCTTCGGCGTCGAGATCGAGTATCTGGGCGGCCGCTCCAGCGACCTGGCGAACCGCCTGGAGAACGAGCGTGCGGCCGGCGTCTACTCGATCGACGCGATCGTCGGCGGCGGCGACACGGTCATCCGCATGTACCAGAACGGCTGGCTCGACCCGATTCGCCCGCTCCTGCTGCCCGAGGTCGCCGATCCCGCCGTCTGGCGGAACGGCCGCGTGCCGTTCCTCGATCCCGAGGACAGCCACCTGATGGAACTGGAGGGCTCCGTGACAGGCGTGGTCGCGGTGAACTCGCAGCTCGTCAAGGAGTCGGAGATCACGACCTTCGACGACCTGCTGAACCCCAAGTGGCGGGGCAAAATCTCCATCGAGGACCCGCAGACCGCTGGCTCGGGCCAGAACCGCGCGATTTACATCTACGCGACCAAGGGCGAGGACTACTTCAAGCGGCTGTACGTCGACCAGCAGCCGACGTTCAGCCGCGACACCCGGCAGATGGAGGACTGGCTGGCGCGCGGCACCTACCCCGTCACCCTCGGCCTGAACGTGAACGACGTGGAGCCGATGGAGCAGGACGGCCTGCCCGTCAAGCTGCTCGGCACCCTCGACGCCACCGGCTACGTGACCGGCGGCTTCAGCGTGCTGGGCCTCTTCAACAACGCGCCGCACCCCAATTCGGCGCGGCTGTTCGTCAACTGGATCACCTCGCCCGAGGGGCAGCAAGTCCACGCGGACGCCGAGAAGCAGGCGCCCATGCGCCGCGACGTGCCCGCCCCGTGGCTGCGCGACCACCAGATCCCCAAGGACGGCGTGACCTACATGCGGCTGTACGATTACCAGTACGTGACCGAGCAGAAGCCGGCCATCCTGCGGCGGTTCCGTGAGATTCTGGGGGGCTAGGAGTCGGAGTCGAGCATGCGCAGCATCGTCCACCTCCTCTGCGCCGCGAGCGCCCTGCTGGCCGCCGCCTGCGCCGCGCCGGCGCCCGCGACAACGCCAGGCAATCAGCCCGCTGCCAGCGGCGCCCGGCAGGCCTCATCCCCCGCGCCCAAAGGCGTCTACGACGACCCCACCTGGCAAGAGCTGATCGCCGCCGCCCGTCAGGAGGGCAAGCTGGTAGTCGCCTCGGGACCGAACCCCGACATGCGCGTGCAGCTCCCCGCGGCCTTCAAGGACCGCTTCGGCATCGAGATCGAGTACCTCGGCGGCCGCTCGAGCGACCTCCAGACGCGCCTGCGCGGCGAGCGGGCCTCCGGCGTGTCGAGCGTGGACGTGATTATCGGCGGCGGCGATTCGGTCACCGCCATGTACAACGACGGCTGGTTCGCGCCCATCCGGCCGCTGCTGGTGGTGCCGCAGGTGCAGGATCAGACCGCCTTCCTCAACAACCGCTATCCGTTCCTCGACCCGCAGGACGCGTACATGTTCGAGTTGGAAGCGACCGTGCTCGGCTACTTGACCGTGAATCCGGATCTGGTGTCCGATAGCGATTTGCAGAAGCTCGACGACCTGCTGGAGCCACGCTGGAAGGGCAAGCTCTCGGTGGACGATCCGACGGTTCCCGGCCAGGGGCAGAACAACGCCATCTACCTGTACGTGCTGAAGGGGGACGAGTACTTCAAGCGACTGTTCGCGGACCAGCAGCCCGGCGTGAGCCGCGATCCGCGCCAACTCCAAGATTGGTTGGCACGCGGGATCTACCCGGTAAGCTTTGGGCTAGCCCAGCGCGACGTGGACGATATGCGCCAGCAGGGCCTGCCCGCGAAGGTGATCGGGCAGCTCGACGGCCCCGGCGCGATCGTCGGCGGCTTCGGCGTCCTGTGCTTGTTTACCGACCCGCCGCACCCCAACGCCGCCAAGCTCTTCGTGAACTGGCTCGCCTCGCCGGACGGCATGGGGGTCCATGCTCAGGCAGAGGCCCAGGTGCCGCTGCGGAAAGATGTCGCGCATCCCTGGGCGACTGAGTTTCAGGTGCCGAAGGAGGGGGTAAGCTACCAGGACCTCTACGACTACCACTACATCATGGACCAGAAGCCCGCGATCATCCGCCGCATCCGCGAGGTCATGGGCCAGTAAGCAACGAGCACTAGTACTCCGTCACGCGTGAATTGCGAGGCGGTTGTGATCATGGTATGCTGCGTAGCCTCCCGTGTGAAGGAGGCTGCGTGTGAACACCAAATACGCCGTCAAGCTCTCCGAGGCCGAGCGCGCGC
>Ga0209062_1001821_pt1 | contig 32860 bp, 25 predicted proteins | sample Coa_R2_2_FD_187158 | JGI IMG/M metagenome (GOLD analysis project Ga0209062, IMG submission 187158) | Surface soil microbial communities from Centralia Pennsylvania, which are recovering from an underground coalmine fire - Coalmine... | ecosystem: Environmental > Terrestrial > Soil > Unclassified...
TCTGCTCAATTGTCGAAACCGGCCGCCGCAACGGCCGGAGCGCCCTCACTGCCATCCGCGACGCTCTGGCACAAGCCGCGGCCGTGGTTGCCGGTGCGCCACCGGCGCATGCGGGGTGAGTAATTACACGGGACCGCATTTGCGTATCCCATGGCCCCGCTCATGTGGAAGAGCATCCCGCTTTAAGTGAGCGCCGTGGATCCACAGCGCTCGCCAGCTTTCGTTTATATTCCAGTACTCTTTTATTTCGAGTACTCTTTGCGCCGGCGTGCGGCGGTTGTTTTTCAACATTTCGCGCGCTTCGTGCGAAGCGCGCGATGTGATGATTTTATCCGTGACGCGTGCTCTGCTTCACAGAAGCCAGCAGGTGGTGCCGCAGGCCATGCGCGGACGCGTAAAGCTGCCGATGATGGTGGGAGCCATAGGCAAGCCGATTATATCGTGGGGTGTAGGCCGCATAAGCGTAACCCGACCGATAATGCCGGGGCATGTACGCTAACGCGTAACCGCCGTAGCCATGCACGCGATGACGCGCATGGCAGCCCCAATAACCAGCGTACCCGTAAGCCGGCGCGTAACCGTAGTAACCATACGAGGGCCAGCCGACGTAACCGTAAGCGCCGCAGCCGCCATAGCCATAAACCGGAGCGTAGCCGTAAGCGCCGCAGCCGCCCCAGCCGACGGAGCCGTAAATCGGCGCGTATCCATAAGCACCGCAGCCGCCCCAGCCGGCGTAACCGTAAGCGCCGCAGCCGCCCCAGCCGACGGAGCCGTAGATCGGCGCGTAACCGTAAGCGCCGCAGCCGCCGTAGCCGGCGTAACCGTAGCCCCAGCCGAGCCCGCACTGCGCCGAAGCCGGACTAGCGGCCGCAACTGCGAGACCCGCGCCGAGGACTGCTATCGCTGAGTACTTTGTAGAGTTCCACATGCTTTTATCTCCTGCGGAAATCGTTCCGCTTTCGTGTTGAGTGGTTTGTAAACGTACAAACGCGTTGAATGTTCTTTCCACGCGACTGGTTTTTTTGAGCGGCCGCCTGCGAGCCGCTCTTGGGGAACGGAACCAGCGGGCGCCGCGTCGCCGTTTGACTGCGGTTATGCATGACATTGGTTATTCGACGTTGCGCGGCAAAACAGATTAAGGCTGGGTTAGAGCCTTTTTGGGCCAACCGGCACAGTCTTTCCCCGCTGCGTTCGGTTCCGAGTATCGCTGCGCATGCGAGAGCACCCGCGCCGGAACGGAATTTGATTTTCCGACTTTATTCTGGGCAACCATGAGAATAAGCATCGCCGACGCAGAGCTTGGAAGGCGATATGCTTACCTCTCGAGGTTCACAGCACTTTCGAAAACCAGCAACCAAGGCGCAAGTGAATTGCGCTGCGCACGCCTTGTTACCCGGAATAAACGGGGATGACGCCGTAACGCGCGGTTATGGATTCGGGAGATGAAGACGGCGACGGGGTTACGCATGGCAATACATCGCACGGGCGGTATTCGGCGAGCATCGCGGCTGGTTGCCTTATTCTTTGCTATTGCGCCGGCGTCGGTGTCATACGGCGCCGAGTTCACGCCGAAGGCCGCCGTTGTGTCATTTGGACTGTACGGCGATCAGAACGTGTTCGAGAGCGAAGCAAAGGGCGCCGCCCGCATTGTAGCCGAGCGCTTCGGCGCCGCGCCGTCCATCGTCCGCGCCAATACGAGGAGCCGCGAGGATGCGACACGCGAGACGCTCGCCGCCGCATTGCAATCGGCCGCGAAGGCCATCGATGTTCAAAACGACATCCTGTTCGTGATCCTGACATCGCATGGCTCTCAGGCGGGCCTTGAGGTGAAGGCCGGGACCCGCGACGAGACGCTATCGCCGTTAAATCTGGTCACCGCGCTTGACGACACGCCGGTGCGGCGCCGCGTCGTCATCATTTCGGCGTGCTATTCGGGAGTTTTCGTCCGTCCGCTCGCGGATCCCGACACGCTGGTCATTACTGCCGCGGACGCCGATCATTCGTCGTTCGGCTGCAAAAACGGAAACGATTGGACCTATTTCGGCGATGCCTTCTTCAATATCGCGTTGCGCCGCACAGCGAATCTGAGGGATGCATTTGCTCAGGCAAGCGCGCTCATCCGCAAACGCGAACGGCAGCGCGGCCTTGCTGCATCCAATCCTCAGATGGCTGGCGGCGAGAATATAGAACACCTTCTGAAGGGCGAGGTCGATCGCATTATCGATTATTCCAGGGAGGGGAGCGGACTCGATCCGAAATATGCGTTCTCGCGCGGCTTCGCCTACGGCGCCAAGGGCGATATTGACCACGCCATCGCTGAGTATGCTGAAGCTATCCGCTTCGATCCCAGGTACCCGATCGCCTACAATAATCGTGGCGTTGCGTACGGCGCCAAGGGCGACAACGACCACGCAATCGCCGACTATACCGAAGCAATCAGGCTCAATCCCAAGGTCGCGAGCGCCTACGCCAATCGTGGACGCGCATACCGCGCCAAGGGCGACTATGAGCGCGCGATCGCCGACTATACCAAAGCCATCCGCCTCGATTCGAAATATGCGGCTTTCTATAATAATCGCGGTTTGGCCTATGCTGCGAAGGGCGATAACGATCGCGCTATCGCAGATTATACGGAAGCGATCAGGCTCGATCCCAAACTCGCCAATGCCTACGATAACCGTGGACGCGCGTACCGGGCGAAGGGCAAAAACGACCGCGCTGTGCGCGACTTCAAAGAGGCGGTCCGGCTCGATCCCGAACTCGCTCCCGCCCTCAAGGCGCTTGGCATAGAGCTTTGAATGAAGAAAGACGTCGCCAAACAGACATCCCAGCTTGAGGAAGCTCTTCACATGCGGCGAGCTGTTGGCCGGATCGCCCGTTTTTGGAGCGCAATGATGCGGTTGGCATGCTTCGCTCTGAGACCCTCGAAGGGCGCCCACGCTGCGATGTTTCCGTTTGACCTTTCTCTTTGACTCTCACGCGCCGTCGCCGGGCACGAAGCAGCGAATGAAAACGCCGGTCTGATCTTCGTCAATGGCGACCGGATTCCACCACACGATGGCCTCACCGACCGGATTGCCGGCGTTGCGCACGACTGCTCCGGGAGGCACAGGAATCCATTCGCCTGTAGGATCGATGGGGTTTGGAATGTAGTAACCGGTCGAGCGAATCTCCCAATCGGTGCGATGTCCATCAGCAACGTCACAGCAGTGTATGCCGCTGGGGCTGCGGAGGGACTTGAACCAGGATCGCACCTGATCGGGAACGTCTTTCCATTGTCCGTTATCGAATGCCGCCGCCGCCGTCGAGAGCAGCGCACTTGCAATGGCGAGCCTCGCCGCCGATCGCGTCACGGTCATGGCGTCATCTCCGCAGGCGGAACGCTCGAGCCTCGTCAATCAGTCAGCCAGTCCCGATCGGGTCGTCGCTGCCTGGCAGGCTCCTTTCAGAACGCCAGGATTCCGGCAGGCGTTCCCTATAGCCTCGCACCCTGCTTCAGAATGTTTGGCAAGCCACACACGCGCCGGCTGCGGCAGAATCCGCCTTGCCGAGTTTCGTGCGCCGGCAACCTGGTCGTTTCATTCGAGCGAAGGTAAGTGCGCACGGCGGCGCCATTTCAACTAGCTGACCCGTTTGGCATCGTGAGGAATCGTCCGTGGTCCGCCGCCGCGCCCCTTCCAGGACCGCAGGCAGTCAGTGTAGGTTTAAGTCAAGGACGCGCCTGCGGGACGCGCCGATGTGGGGCGAATCGAGAGGAGCGGCAATTTCGGGGACGCCGTCTGAAATCAAGTTCGACGGCGCCGGGATCGACCACAACTGCTGCCGGCTGACGATCCACAAAAAACGACTCAAGGGAGGTGTGACATGCTTTGCCGAAAATTGATCTGTGCGATTGGAATGGCCAGCGGCGCTTTTGTGATGACCTGCAGCGGCGCCGAAGCGGCCGATCGTGCGAAATACCCCGAATGGAAAGGTGCGTGGGAGCGCTGGGTTCCGGCGGTCTCCGTAGTTTCCCCTTCCGGTCTGCGCACGCCGGGCGGCCAGCCGTCATTCGACCAGACCAAGCCCTGGGGACGGGGACAGGAGGCGCCGCTCACCCCCGAGTATCAAAAAGTTCTGGAGGACAGCATCGCCGACCAGGCTGCGGGCGGCCAGGGCAACAATTTCGACCGCGCCCGCTGCATGCCCACCGGCATGCCGCATATGATGACATTCGGGCCGCTGGAATTCGTGGTTACGCCGGATACCACTTACATTTTGATCGGCACACAGGTTCGCCGCATCTTCACCGACGGCCGCGAGTGGCCGAGGGAGATCGAGCCGAGCTATGCGGGCTATTCGATCGGAAGGTGGATCGACGAGGACGGCGACGGCAACTACGACGTGCTGGAGGCGGAAACACGCGGCTTCAAGGGCCCGCGTGTCTACGACGCCACCGGCCTCCCCCTCCACTTTGACAATCAGTCTATTTTCAGAGAGCGATTCTACATCGACAAAGCCGATCAGAAGGTGATTCACGACGAAGTCACCGTGATCGACCATGCTTTGACGCGGCCCTGGACTGTGGACAAAAGATACGTGCACAGCGCAGATCCGCACCCCCTCTGGCGCGAAGCAAGTTGTGTCGAAGGGTCAGAGCTGATCGCGATCGGCAAGCAAATGTACATCCTGCGCGCCGACGGCCTCCTGATGCCTGCCAAAAAGGACCAGCCGCCGCCGGACCTGCGATATTTCAGAACGAGGAACGCAGAACGAGGAACGAAGTGAAGCGTCAGTAACGCGTTCCGGTCATATTGAACCATTCACCGAACGATTTGGCTGGGCGCATTCGTTGCGACGCGCCCGCTTGCTCGCGCGATGCGGACCGCACTGGCCAGTTCGGGCAGCACGCCCGCGGCCTGGGCAAACGGAACGCGGGCGCCGCGGAGGCCGCGGTTCCTCATCAGAAAATCGAAGTATGACGGTTCGCCGGCAAGCATTTGCGTCTCCATAACCTGCGTCGGTGCATATCCTCGGTAATATGTCGCTGGCCGGCGGCGGGCGGTTCACCAGTTCAGATGGGGGCTCTTTGAGCCTGCGCGCAGGGTCATCTTGGCCGGCCAGAGGCCGCCGCCCGGGCCTGCTGCACAGCAGGCATGAAGGCGGACCGCCCCCGCCCAAACCAGCACTGTCACAGCGACAGATAGGGATCGTTCAAGCGCTTGTCGTTGCGCCTGCGCTGTTTGAGCAATTCGCCGGTCGTCCAGTACTCGCTCCGCACCGCCCGATCGGCTTCGAGCTGAAATTCCTCCGGCCACTGACCAAGCGAATAGCCGTACCACGGCATTTCAGGCTTGAGCGGCGGCAACCCCAGCTCCTCCCAGATCGCCCTGGCGTTTTCCATGTACGGCTTGGCCGGCAACGAGATCGGCGGATAGGGCCGCTTGACCATGGCGTTGATCAGCATTGCCGAATCGGTCGCCTCATAGTGGTTGTCGTCCGCCCCGGTGCGGGGCCCATGGCCCATGTCCTTGTGATCCAGAATGCGCAGGTCCTGGTGCGGCCGCATGCGGTACGACATCGCCCAGAACAACATGTCGAGATTTTCTGGCTCAATGTCCTCGTTGACCGCGATGATGATCTTGCCCACCGACGATGAGAAGGCCGATGCGCCATAGAGCGCGCGCCAGACTTCGGCTTCCAGCGTATCTGCACGCAACTGGATTACGATGAGCTTGCGTAAGTTTGTGAGCGGCTCGTGCATGAATACGCGGGTGACGCCGCTGATGTTCAGGTGGTGGCGCAGGTGATGCAGGAACGCCGGCTCGTAGGCGACCCGTTTGATCAGGCTGCTTTCGCTTGGCGTCACCTGACTGATGATCGAGACGAGCACGGCGTCGCGGCGGCGCGTGATCGCAGTAACGTCCATAAAGGCATTGTACTCCTTGAGGTTCATGTAGCCGTGTGATTCCCCGAAGCTGCCCTCGGGCTCGAGCCACTCGGTGTCGAGATAGCCCTCGATCACAATCTCGGCTTCGGCCGGCACCATGAGATCGACGGTCTTCGCCTTGCAGACGCGGATCGGCGCGCCCACCAGCCCGCCGGCGACCGCGATCTCATCGAGATGCTTTGGCAGCTTGTGGACCGACGCGAAGGTGATCGCGGGCGGCGCGCCAAGCATGAGCGCCACCGGCACCCTCTCGCCCCGCGCCTTGTATTTCAGCCAGTGCTCGTGGATGCCCTGGTTAAGCTCGATCTCCGGGTTCATTCCCATCCGGGTCGGGCTTTTGACCATGGCGCGATAGTTGCCGATGTTCTGACGGCCTGTATCGGGATCTCTGGAGATGAACATTGAGCAGGATGCGTAAGGCGCGTTGTCGAAGCCGGGCGTAGAGATCGGAATCGGCAGCCCGTCGACGCCTTTTCCCGGCGCGTTGAGCGCCTCGCCCTCAACAACAATCTCCTGGCAAGGCGGGTTTGCGACCAGCACCGGTTCGATCTGATGCTGCTCGGCGTAGTCCCATTGCTTCTTGATATCCTCGACTTTGCAGCCGATGCCGAGACTGTAGATCTCCCGGTTGGAGGCGAGGATGCCGACGGCCACCGGAATGTCATAGCGGCGGCCGGCGCTGTCGATCACGTTCTCGAACAAGAATCCCTTGCGCTCTGATTCCGGAATGCCGCCGCGAAATTGCCAGCGCACCAGCGGGTGCATCTCGGTGTCTTTGTTGATGGGGCGCTTCACGCGGACCAGAAGGCCCTTCTGCTCCAGAGCGGCGATATGTGCGTGCAAGTCTCGATACGTGCGATGTTCCATGCTTCCCCCGACTCGTCCCTGCGAGACGGCGTTGACGTCTGACTGGATTTCTAGCAAATCTTCTATTAGTTACAATAACTTATTTAGAAGATCTGGACTTTTTGCGGTTCCGGAGCTACCTCCAATCCCGATGATCCCAAGAAGCCTGCACTTGGACCGGCGCGCTTGCGCATCGGCATCGATACCGGCGGCGCCTTCACCGGGATTATGGCGGCAGATGCCGCCCGACTGCATGGTCTCGCTCTGCTGCGAATTGCTGCGGAATGCCTGACGGGTGCGCCGTGAGCCATTGATCGACGTGGTTGTCACGCCGCATTGGCGTGGTGTTTGCTGCGCGTCGACGAGGCGCCTGGCGGCGATCCGCATGAGCGGCTGTTCCCGGTCATGAAGCCGTCCGTCGCAAGCCGATCATCGCCGCCCTTTCGGGGCCGGCGACCGGCGAGAGGGGCGGCTTTCATCGCGAGGATGACCGGCTTCTTGCATCGCTTTCATATGCCGAGCCGAAGAGCTAAATCGGCAGTGTCACTTCTACGTCGCGGCACAGAGCGCGTTCCATGAGCTACGCTGTCAAGGAAGTTTTCAAGACGCTTCAAGGGGAAGGCGCTCTGACAGGGCGCGCCGCAGTGTTTTGTCGATTTTCCGGATGCAATCTTTGGTCAGGCCGCGAAAGCGATCGGTCGAACGCGGTATGCACGTTCTGCGACACCGATTTTGTCGGTACGGACGGCCATCTTGGAAGCCGCTTTTCTGACGCGGAGGAATTGGCGACTGTGATCGCCCGGGTCTGGGGCGACGACATCCGCGGCCGCTTCGTCGTTCTCACCGGCGGCGAGCCGCTTCTGCAGGTCGATGATGATCTCATCGCGGCGTTGCATCAACGCCGCTTCATGATTGCTGTCGAAACCAACGGAACGATTCGCCCGCCCTCTGGCCTCGATTGGGTCTGCGTCAGCCCAAAGGCGCGCGCGCCGCTCGTCGTGAAGGAGGGAGACGAACTGAAGCTGGTCTACCCACAGGATGGGTTGTCGCCGGATAGCCTGCAAGATCTGTCGTTCCGCCATTTTTGGCTCCAGCCGATGGATGGAGCCGACCGCATCGCCAACACGAGGGCGGCGGTTGCATACTGTCTCCAACATCCGCGGTGGCGATTGAGCCTTCAGACGCACAAACTGATCGGCATTCCATGAGAATTACGCAGGCATTCTCTTTCGAGGCCGCTCATCGGCTCCCCAACGTCGCGCCATCCCATCGGTGCTATCGGATGCACGGCCACTCCTACCGGGTCGAGCTTCGGCTCGAAGGACCCGTCGAGCCCTCGACCGGCTTCGTGGTTGATTTTCTCGATGTCGAGAGAGAGTTTGCGCCGCTTTTGGCTCAGCTTGACCATCAATGTCTGAACGACGTGAGCGGACTCGAAATTCCGACTGCGGAAAATATCGCAATATGGATCTGGAGGAGAATGAAACCGCTCCTTCCAAAGCTGTCGGTTGTGACTGTCTACGAGACGCAAGACTGCTGGGCCGAATACGACGGCAACGACTTGTGATGTCGTTCCCAAGTCTTGGAGGTAGCCGTGGCCGATGGCGCCCTTGTACTATTCTCTGGCGGGCAGGACTCGACGACATGCCTGGCATGGGCGCTGTCTCGTTTTGATCACGTCGAGACGATCGGCTTTCGCTATGGCCAGCGGCACGAAATCGAACTGGAGTGCCGCCTACCCATACTGAGAGCCCTTGCCGAGGTGTCTCCGATCTGGGCCGGCAGGCTCGGCAAAGACCACCTCATCGACCTCGATGTTCTAGGGCAAGTCAGTGTGAGCGCGCTCACCGCCGATCTGCCGTTTGGCAAACGAGCGGACGGTCTGCCTGCAACCTTTGTGCCTGGTCGAAATCTCGTGTTTCTGACATTCGCCGCCATCGTCGCACACCAGCGCGGCCTGGCGCGCGTCGTCTCTGGCGTTTGCGAGACCGACTTCTCAGGCTATCCAGACTGCCGCGACAACACCGTTAAGGCGCTCCAAGTCGCTGTTAATCTCGGCATGGAAGCGCGACTGGTCCTTGAGACTCCACTGATGTGGATCGATAAAGCCGAGACATGGAGCCTGGCCGAGAAGCTCGGTGGAGGCGCGCTTGTCGATCTCATCGTAGAGCGCACGCACACGTGCTATGTAGGTGACCGAACTGTCCGACACGAATGGGGCTTCGGGTGCGGAAAGTGCGACGCCTGTCGTCTCCGGGAGAACGGATGGGCTCGTTATCGCAAGGCAAAGGCCGCAGTGGCGCAAGACCGCTGAGGCGCCTCGGTAATCTATCCGGCAAGCGGCCGAACCAGGCCGGCCGCAAAGGAAGTTCGCCCGGAAGCGGACTTTGATCGACGAGCGTCGTAGAATGGCAATGGCCGCTCCCTGAGCTTGCCGCAGGATGCGTGCCGAGCCTGGTGGTTAGGCGCTTGGCGGGCGGGCGTCGCTTTGCCCGGCCTGCGACGTTGGCGCGTCGTGCCGCTCCGGCCGAAATTTAATTGAGATCAAAGATTCCCGCCGCCGGCCGGCGTAGATTCTCGCCGCTCGGGTGTTGCGCCGCACGCGGGCGTGGCCGTGGCGAATGATTCGAGCCACACGAATGGAACGGAACCGAACGGGCTGCCGGCGCCTAACGGGGCAAGTCGCCGTGATTGTGCAAGGTGGACGCCATGACCGAAGCGGTCCAAGACGTGATCTGGCTAGAAAATTCAGGACGCGACGACGTAGCGCGTGTCGGCGGGAAGAACGCCTCGCTCGGCGAAATGGTGCGCCACCTCGGGGCGAGCGGCGTGCGTGTCCCGCCCGGGTTCGCGACGACGGCACAGGTCTACTGGCAATATGTCGAGGCAAACGGCTTGAGGGAAGTGATTGCCGGTTCGCTCGCGGCCCTCTCGGCCGGCCATGTCCCGCTTGCCGAAGCCGGCGCCACGATCAGGCGGGCGTTCCTGCGAGCAGCCTGGCCGCAGGGCGCCGCCGCAGCGATTCGAAGCGCGTACGCGGAACTTTGCCGGCGCACCGGCCGGCGTGACGGCGACGTGGCCGTGCGGTCAAGTGCGACGGCCGAGGATCTCCCGGGCGCAAGCTTCGCCGGCCAGCACGAGACATATCTCAACATCCGCGGAGAGGCGGCGCTTCTGGACGCCTGCCGGCGTTGCTACGCGTCGCTCTTCACGGATCGGGCGATCAGCTACCGGAACGCCCAGGGTTTCGACCATCTGAAGGTCGCGCTTTCGGTCGGGGTGCAGCAGATGGTGCGTTCTGACCTCGGCGGGGCGGGCGTCATGTTCTCTATCGATACCGAGAGCGGCTTCGACAGGATCGTGCTCATCAATGCCGCGTGGGGCCTTGGAGAGAACGTCGTACAGGGTGCTGTCGATCCGGACGAGTATCAGGTCTTCAAGCCGCTCTTGTCGCAGCCCGCGCTCGTGCCGGTCGTCGAGAAAAGGCTCGGCGAGAAGGCCCAGAAGATGATCTATGCGCCGGACGCCGACCGCTCGACGCGCAACGTCCCGACATCAAAGGCAGAACGCGCCGCCTTCGTGCTGAACGATAAGGATATCCTCACGCTCGCCCGCTGGGCCTGCGCGATCGAGGCCCACTATGGGTGCGCCATGGACATGGAGTGGGCCAAAGATGGCGAGACCGGCGAGGTCTTCATCGTCCAGGCGCGACCCGAAACCGTGCAATCCCGCAAGGAGGCAAGCGCCCTCAAATCCTATCGCATCAAGTCGAAGGGCCGGAAGCTGGTCTCGGGACTCAGCATCGGCGACGCGGTCGTGTCGGGCCACGTCCGCCTGATCGAAAGTCCGCGCGAGATCGGCCGTTTCGTCGACGGAGCGATCCTGGTGACGCAGGCGACCGATCCGGACTGGGTCCCGATCATGAAACGTGCTGCAGCGATCGTAACCGATCACGGCGGCCGCACGTCTCACGCCGCGATCGTCAGCCGCGAGCTTGGCCTGCCGGCGATCGTGGGAACCGGCGACGCGACCCATGTGCTGCACGACGAGCAGGAAGTGACGGTCTCCTGTGCAGAAGGCGATGAGGGCTTCGTCTATGAGGGGCGTGCGGACTACGAAGCGGAGGCCATCGACCTCGCGCGCATCCCGGCGACGCGCACGCAGGTCATGCTTAATCTCGCCAACCCGGCTGCATCCTTCCGCTGGTGGCGGCTCCCTGCAGATGGCGTCGGTCTCGCGCGGATGGAATTCGTCGTCGGTCACCACATCAAGGTCCACCCGATGGCTCTCGTAAATTACGACGCGCTGACCGACGGGGAGGCCAAGCGCGCGATTGCCGAGCTGACCCGAGGCTATGCGGACAAGACGGAATACTTTGTCGACCGGCTCGCGCGCGGTCTCGCGCGGATCGCGGCGACGTTCCACCCGAAGCCGGTCATCGTCCGCATGAGCGACTTCAAGACTAACGAATATGCGAACCTTATCGGCGGCGCCGCGTTTGAGCCCAAGGAGGAAAATCCGATGCTCGGCTTCCGCGGCGCTTCGCGTTACTACTCGCCACGTTACCAGGCCGGCTTTGCGCTCGAGTGCAGAGCCATCCAACGGCTGCGCGAGGTGATGGGTTTCAACAATGTCGTCGTCATGATTCCGTTCTGTCGCTCGACCGCGGAGGCGGATCGCGTCCTCGCGGTCATGGCCGACAATGGCCTTAAGCGCAGGCAGAACGGCCTTGAAGTCTATGTCATGTGCGAGATTCCCTCGAACGTCATCCTTGCGAAGGCGTTTGCCGAACGCTTCGATGGCTTCTCGATCGGCAGCAACGACCTCACGCAGCTCACGCTGGGCGTGGACCGCGACTCGAGCGATCTGGCCAAGCTGTTCGATGAGCAGGACGACGCGGTGAAGTGGATGATCGAGAGCGTTGTCCGCGAGGCCCACAAGGCTGGCGCCAAAGTCGGGCTGTGCGGCGAGGCGCCGAGCAACCATCCGGAATTTGCCGAGTTCCTGGTCGCGTGCGGCATCGACTCCATGTCCGTGAGCCCCGACAGCTTCATGACCGTGAAGGCCCATGTGGCGGCAGCGGAAGCCGCGGCCGCGACGCCGTCGATACGCCAGCGCTCGCGCAGCTTATGAATGCAGCTCATGAATGGAGATCAAATGTCATTTGCGGCCATGATGGTGCACGTCGATGTGGCGGAACCGCGTGATGACCGCATTCGACTGGCGGCCCGGTTGGCGGAACGGTTTCATTCGACGCTGATCGGCGCTACCGCCTGCGAACCGGCGCCGCCCCTGATGTATGGCGGCGTGATCGTCAATGCCGAGCCGACCGAAGGCTTGCTGCAAGAAATGTCCGATCAGCTGGCTCAGGTGGGAGAACATTTCCGCAAGGTTGCCGGTCCGGGCCGGCCGACGGAATGGCGGGCGGCCGTCGAGTCGCCGACGGAATTCCTCGTGAGAGAGGCGCGGGCCGCCGATCTCCTTATTATTGGACGCGACCGGCCGCCGGGAGACCTTTATCGTACGCTCGATCCGGGCGCGGTCATATTGCGGGCGGGCCGGCCGGTTCTCGTGGTCCCGAGCGGCGTGGATTCGCTGAAGTCGGAGCGCGTCGTCGTTGGCTGGAAGGACACGCGGGAAGCGCGCCGGGCGGTGCGCGATTCGCTGCCGCTAATCCGTAAGGCGGTATCCGTGGCGGTTGTTGAAATCCTCGGTCGCGCCAATGAAACGCCGGCGCACACGCCTCTCGAGGATGTGGCCGGATACCTCGCCCGCCACCACATCGCCGCCACCATACGCCAGCCGGAGCATGCGACGGGATCGATCGCAGGCGAGCTGATCCGCGTTGCGCAGAAGATTGACGCCGATCTGATTGTGGCCGGCGGATACGGGCACAGCAGGCTCGGCGAATGGATTTTCGGCGGCGTCACCCAGGGTCTTCTCGCCGCAACCCCGGTTTGCTGTCTGCTTTCCCATTGAGTTAGCAAGCTATAAACTCCAGCGAGTGATCCGCCTTCCAAGGCCGTGAATGTAATGGCGGGCGCCATGTCTTCTGGATCATAAAGCGGCGTTGAGTCCAAACCGCTGGAAATTAAGCTGAAGCCAAGGCCGCGCGTGCTGACTCACTTGACTTACCGGGCGCCGCCAAGATCGTCTGGCGATCTTGCACACCCGCGTGTGTCGAGGCTCAAGGCTTATCCGGATAATTGCTTGAGGAAGCGCGCATGAATGTTCCAAAGGTCCGCCTCACCAGTCTGGCGCATGGCGGAGGATGCGGCTGCAAGCTTGCGCCATCCGTGCTGCAGCAGCTCCTGATCGATCATCCGGCCGCCGGCCGCTTTCGTCAGCTTCTTGTCGGCATCGAAACAGGCGACGACGCTGCGGTCTGGCAGCTCGAGGACGGCACCTGCGTGATCGCGACCACCGACTTCTTCATGCCCATCGTCGATGATCCATTTGACTTCGGACGGATCGCTGCGACCAACGCCATTTCCGATATTTACGCCATGGGCGGCAACCCCATCATGGCTCTGGCAATCCTCGGGGTGCCTGTGGACAAGGTTCCGATCGAAACGGTGCGACAGATCCTCAGAGGCGGCAGCGAAGTCTGCGCGGCAGCGGGCATACCAGTGGCGGGCGGGCACTCGATTGATTGTCCGGAGCCGATCTACGGCCTTGCGGTGATCGGGCTGTGCCGAACGCAGCATGTACGTCGCAACTCTGCGGCGCAACCGGGCGATGCGATCATCCTGACCAAGCCGCTCGGGGTCGGCATCTACTCAGCCGCTCTGAAGAAAGGGGTACTTGGGCCCGACGCTTATCAAGAGATGGTGGCATCGACAACGCTGCTCAATCGTATTGGGGTTGAGCTTGCGAAGGACCCGTCTGTCCACGCTGTCACCGACGTGACAGGCTTTGGCCTGCTCGGACACGCGCTGGAGATGGCGCGGGCATCGCAGGTCTCGCTGGTCATTCGCGCAGACGACCTGCCCCTGCTCGCCGAGGCCGCGACTCTGGCAAAGGAGGGGCTCGTGACCGGGGCGTCGGGCCGCAACTGGATGAGCTATGGCGACGCAATCATATTGCCGCGCGGGCTTCCGGATTGGCGCCGGCAGATTCTCACCGATCCGCAGACGTCGGGCGGGCTGTTGATCGGCTGCGCGCCAGAACGCGCGAATGACATTCTGCAAAGAATTGTCGAGGGCGGATGTCCGAACGCGCGCCGCATCGGGCATGTGGAGCCGGGCGTGCCAGTCGTGCGCGTCGTGGCGTGAGGTGGTTGGTCGGAGAGGGAAATCTGCGGCGCCGCATCGGCGGCGCGAGCAGCAAGGTCATGGGCCTGGCGCGCCGCCGTTTCCTGAGGCGTTGCGTTGGACGGCGGCAGAGCCAGGGCAACTGCGGGCAGCGGGAGAAATCGGCCAGAGTTGGCCGAAATCGCGCAGGAGCATTTCACCACTACCTCCATTCGAACGGACGTAGCTCATTCACTCATACAGATGCGCGAAAGGGAGGGACCCATTTCACTGCGGCTGCCAATTCGGGGCCTTCCTTTGAAGGGTGCCAGGGATGGAGTCAAGACTTTCACTCGCCTGTACCAGCCGGCTGCGGGACCGGGCTGGTGACGTGGCTCACAGAGTCCCGGAAATTAGTCGAAGTTGGCCATGTGATCAGGCAAACGTCGGATGACCGGCAGGCTCGCTTATCTTGCGGGCTGCCGCGGTCGGGAATCGTCGATGGCTTCGCGTCTCGCTGACTTGAGCAGAGAAAACACGACCGGCGTGGCGATCAGCGAAAACAGCACCGAAAAGCAAAGCGCGCCGATAACCGCGATGGCGAGCGGCTTGAGCATATCTGCGCCGGAGCCCACGCCATATGCTAGCGGCAACATGCCGAGCGCCGCGGCAAATGACGTCATCAACACGGGGCGGAGACGCCGCCGACCCGATTGTACGAGAGCTTCCACGATATCCGCATTTTCCGCTCGCAGCTGGTCCACGAGATCGAGCATGAGAATTCCGTTCTTGGCCACGATCCCGACGCCGATGATGGCGCCGAGAAAAGAAACGACGTTGAGAGTCGTAGCCGTAAGCCAAAGCGCAACGATCGTACCGAACAGCGCCAGCACAGAGCCGAAGACAATAGCGACCGGCTCGCCGAAGGAACCGAATTCGATGAGCAGAACCGTGAACACCAAAACAACGGCCATGATCAGCACGAGCAGCAGATTGCGAAACGATTCCTGCTGTTGCTGATACAGGCCGCCGAACTCGATCATTCCTGGCGAAAGAGAGCTGTCTGCACCTAACCTGGTCCGGACCTCCGCCATCGCGCTGCCGAGATCACGGCCTTCAAGGCGGGCCGTTACCGCAATATCCTGCCGCAGATCTTCGCGCCGCATTTCGAGCTGGCCAGGCATCTCGATTACATCGGCGACCTGCGAGAGCTTGATGAGATTGCCGTCAGGCATGCGAATCGGCAATTCGCGGATACTGGCGACGTCCTCGATATTCGCGGCATCGACACGCACCCGTATGCTCACGACGCGATCGCCTTCGAGGACGCTCGATGCGCGTTGGCCAAGCATTGCGGTGTTGACAGCCGCTGCAATGTCGCTCGCAGCGAGGCCAAATCGTTCCGACGTGAGCGACCGCACTTTCAAGCTCAGGGTCGGTCCTGTAAAGACGAGCCCGTCAAAGACATCGACGACCCCCTTGATCTTCTTGAGTTGCTCGGCGAGCTCAGGACCCTTGCGCTTGAGCAGCTCGACGTCGGTTGAGAACAGCTTCACTTCTATCGGCTTCGGCGACCACGTGAGGTCGCCGATGAGGTCGCTGAGAATGCCAGGGAAATCCCATTCCACCCCCGGGACGGCGACGTGGAATTTTGCGCGGAGTTCGGCGATCACGTCCTGCGTATGCCGCTTCCGGTCGGGTCTGAGCTTGACCAGGAAATCGCCGGTATTGGGCTCCGCGACGGCCAGCGCCAGGCGCGCGCCGGTGCGACGCGAATAGCTTTCCACCTCTGGAGTGGCGCGCAGAATTTCCTCTGCCTGCAAGAGCTGGCGATTTGTCTCGGCAAGGCTTGTGCCGTAAGGCGTGAAATAATCGATAACGAAGCCGCCTTCGTCCATCGGCGGCAGAAAGTCAGTTTCCAGCTTCGCGAAAAGAAGGATGCCTGCGCCCAAGACGAGGCCGCAGCCCAACAAAGTTAGCCACCGGCGCCGGAGCGCGAAGCGGACGCTGATCTCGTAAAGTCGTACGATGCGGCGCAGGATGAAGCCACCGCGGCTATCCGCCGAATGACGGACGTCTGGCGTCGGCCGCTGATCGCGAATGAACCACGCCGCCAATGATGGCGTGACGCTCATGGCGAGGACAAGCGACGTGACCAGGGCCACGACCATCGTGAGCGCGAGAGCGCGAAAGAAGACGCCGGTGATTCCTTCGAGGAAAGCCAGCGGAATGAAGACCACGACCGGCGTCATGGTCGAGCCGATAAGCGGACGGAAGATCTCGCCGACCGCCGAGTGGATCGCTTCTAGCCGCGCCAGGCCCCCGGCCACTTTCGCGTAGATCGCTTCCACCACGACGATGGCGTCGTCGATCACCAGCCCAACGGCGGCCGCTATGCCTCCAAGGGTCATCAGGTTGAAGCTCAATCCCGTCATCCGCATTGCCACCAGGGTGATCAGGACTGTGACCGGTATGACGATGATGGCGGTGAGAGTGACGCCCCAATTCTTGAGAAAGAAATAGATGATGACGACCGAGAGGACCAGGCCGAAGAGAATTGCCTCCAACACACCGCGGACGGACGCGCGCACCAGCAAAGATTGATCGTAGAAAAATGCGAGTTTCATATCGGGCGGCAGCTCGCGCTGAAGCGCGCTCATCTCGGCTTTGAGGCCGTCTGCTATATCAAGCGTACTGCCGTCAGGCTGGCTTCGGACGTTGAGCAGCACGGCGTCGACGCCGTCCGCAGTGACGACATTGAAGACCGGTTCCCGTTGGCGCTCGACGCGCGCAAAATCCCTCAATCGAAGCGGCCGGCCGTTTACTACCGCAACCGTCACGTCCTCGATCTCATCAATGTCGTGCAAGCGGCCGTCGACCACCGTCAGATAAAGCGTGTAATTCTCTTCATGCATCCCGGTCGGCGACACGAGATTGTTCCTGATCAGCGCATCGGCGACCTCGGCGAGAGAGAGGTGCGCGGCGCTGAGGCGCAGCGGATCGACGATGACGTGGTATTCAGGCGTGCGCCCGCCAACGAGGTCGACCCGGGCTACTCCAGGCACACGTAGAAACCGCGGCTTGATGTCGTACCGTGCCGTTTCCCAAAGCTCGGTGATGTCGCGCTTGGGGCTGGTGAGGCTCACACCGATAATGGGAAATGCCGAAAAGGTCAGCCGCCAAATGATGGCGGTGGCGGTAACAGGAAGGTTGCTTCGTATCTGGGCAAGCCGACTGTTGACGTAAAGCTCCGACTGCTGCATGTCGACCTGCCAGTTGAAGAAGACATTCACTTCCGCCGAGCCGCGGCCGGTCGCGGACCGCACAGACACCGCGCCCGGGATGTCTTTCATGGCTTCTTCGATCGGCCGTGTAATTGTCGCCATCATCTCGTCTGCCGGCATGACGCCGTTGTCTATGAGGATGACGCAGCGCGGGAAATTCGTTTGCGGGAAAACCGAGGACGGCATCTCCAGCGCAGCGTATATGCCGGCGAGACAGAGCGCCACAGTGACAAAGACGATGGCTTTTGCGTTGCGCGTGGCGAACCGCCCGATGTGTGGATTGGAAGCCATTGTTGGAACGCGCCTGCCTTGGTCCCGAGTGGAAGTCGAAAACCTTGACTCTACGGCTTGACGATCCTGATTTTCGATTCCTTCGGCAGACCGTAGGCGCCAACGGTCACGATCGTTTCGCCTTCTTTCAATCCGTCCGCTTCAACTTCTACCAGGTCGCCGTCGCGCAATCCCGTTTTCACAGGCAACTGCACGGCCATGTCACCCTCTACGCGGTAGATGACCTTGCCGTCCTCCGTCTTGACCACGCTCTCGCGAGGAACTGCGAGGCGTCCGACAAGCTCGTCGGTGACGATGCGGGCGCGGACGAACTGGCCTGGCCTCAAGGCGGAATCCTCGGGCAGCGATAACCGCACCGGGGCGGCTGCGGTTTTCATATCGATGGTTGGACTGACAAACGACACGCTGCCAGTCGCGGCGGTCTCCTTGACATTATCGATAAATATTTCGGCGGACTGGCCGGGGCGTATGCGCGCGACTTCATCCGCCGGAACATTGACGGTGACCACCAGGCGCTTCAAATCAACGATTTCAGCCACAATCGTGTTTAAGTCGACGGATTGGCCTGGCTGAACATTGATGCGCGCCACGACGCCGTCTAACGGCGAGACGAGCCGAACCTGCGCGGTTGCGGCCTGCGCCGCGGCAAGCTCGGCGCGCGCCGCTGCAAGGCGCTGGTCGGCCTCCTGTTTTAACTGCATCGATATCGCGCCGGAGCCGATGAGCCGGTCGAGGCGATCAGCCACTTGCTGGGCAAACACGAGCGCATGCTGCGCTTTGTCCACCGCGGCCTGGGCGACCCGATCATCGAGATTGACGACCAGGTCACCGGCCTTGACGCTCTGGCCTTCGACGACATGCACTGCCGCAACAATGCCAGCAATCGGCGCCGCGAGCCTCGCTCCCCCGCTGGGAGCGCCGCTCTTCGCCGGTTCCGGCTCTACAATGCCGTAGGCTTCAACTCGCGCGCGCAGGTCCGCCTTGACCACCGTCCCGACCTGCACGGCCACCTCGGTGGCCTCGCCGCTTGCGTCTTCCTGGGGAACGGCGCCGCTGCAGTCGCCGAGCGCCAGTGAGGCTAAGCTTGCCAGCGCCGACACCAATGCTGCCCCGCGGCTCCTGCTGCGACACATACTCATTGCCGCCCTCCGCTCCCTTCGCCTGCTGACGCAGACGAGATGCCTTTACTCTTGGGTCAAGCGACTACTCTTGGGTCAAGCGACTACTCTTGGGTCAAGCGACCGGCCTTAGCACCGGCAATGCGGCGGTCCGCGGCACGTGCTTCGCACGGGAAGCCTTTCGTGGCGCGTCTTGCCGATAGAATGTAGGATACGCTACATTGCAGAAGAAATGCAATATCTGCTACAGGGGCCGGTCGGCATGGAAAAAATGCGAGGCGCTGTCGATCTATTTGGTGAGCGGCTTCGTTCCCGCGATCGCTCACTTTCCCGAGCTGAGCTTCGAGTCGCAAAATTCATCGACCAGAACCGGGCGATGGCGCTTGCCTGTTCGGCTGCACAGTTGGCCGCGGAAGTTGGCATTTCAGATGCGACCGTGGTGCGCACGGCGCAAGCGCTCGGCTTCGATGGATTGTCCGGTTTGAGACGCGCTCTGGCGACGGCGCTCGAACAGCGTTCGTCTCCTGCAGACGATATGCGTCGTACGTTGGCGGACGTCGGCGAAAACACAGGCCGTGCGATTGATCTTGTCCTCGATACGCATCGCGAAGCAATCGAGGCCCTTCAATGTGAATCAACCCGCGCAACGATCTTGGCAGCCGTGTCACAGCTGCATCGCGCCGAACGCATCGTTGTCTTTGGAATTGGGCCTTCGGCTCCGCTGGCGCGCTACATGACCATATTGCTGACGCGCAACGGCCGTCCAGCGCGCACGCTTGACGCTACGGGCGTCGCGCTGGCCGACCAGCTTATTGCTCTTCGAGAGGGAGACGCGTTGCTGATTCTCGCATACGGGCGGGCTTACCGCGAGGTCGTGGCCACGTTCGCTGAGGCAAGGCAACTTCGTTTGCCGACTGTTCTCGTGACTGACAGCCTGGACGGAAAGTTGGCACGCAAAGCCGAGGTCGTGATCCCGGCGAAGCGGGGGCGAGCCAACCGCGTCGCGCTTCATGGAACTACGCTTGTCGTCTTGGAAGCCATCGTGCTTGGCCTTGCGGCGTCCGACCGCAAGCGCGCGATGGACGCTTTGCGGCGATTGAACGATTTGCGCGCCGAGGTCACGGGGATGCGAGTCGATTTGGCGTGAGGCTGCCAAGCGCTCTACAGATCGCCCGGTCAAGCTTGTCGTAAAATGCCGCGGTCTCCGGCTGGTGTGGCACTCCTTTTCAGCATTCTTTTCGTGTATAAGCTCAGCCGCGAGTGAGGGTCATGATGAGAATGGCGATGAGGCAGCGGCATCGCAGCCGGCTGGACATCGCAGAGGAGTAACTGATGGCGGAACGTTGGACGCCTGACACTTGGCGCAGAAAGCCGGCTATGCAGCTTCCGGAGTACCCGGATGCGGCTGCGTTGGCGGAGGTCGAGAAGCAGCTTGCCTCCTTTCCGCCGCTGGTCTTTGCCGGCGAGGCGCGGACCTTGACCAGGCACCTCGACCGGGTCGCGGCCGGGGAAGCTTTCCTGCTGCATGGGGGCGACTGCGCCGAGAGCTTTGCGGAACATGGCGCCGATAACATTCGCGACTTCTTCCGCGTGTTCCTGCAGATGGCGGTGGTGCTGACCTTCGCGGCGGCCTTGCCGGTGGTCAAGATCGGCCGCATCGCCGGCCAGTTCGCCAAGCCCCGCTCGTCGCCGACCGAGGAACGCAATGGCGTCGAGTTGCCGAGCTACCGCGGCGACATCATCAACGACATCGAGTTTACAGCGGCAGCGCGCACGCCGGATCCGCGGCGGCAGATCGAGGCCTATCGCCAGTCGGCCGCGACCCTCAACCTGCTGCGTGCGCTCGCCCAGGGCGGCTACGCCAATCTCGGCAGCGTGCACAAATGGATGCTCGGCTTTGTCAAGGATAGCCCGCAGTCGCGCCGCTATACCGAGCTCGCCGACCGCATCTCCGAGGCCCTCGGCTTCATGCAGGCGATCGGCCTTGACCTCGAAGACCACCCGGAATTGCGCACCACCGATGTCTACACGAGCCACGAGGCGCTGCTGCTTGGCTACGAGCAGGCGATGACCCGCGTCGATTCCACGAGCGGGGAATGGTACTCAACCTCCGGGCATTTCCTGTGGATCGGAGACCGCACGCGTCAACTGGATCATGCGCACGTCGAGTTCTGCCGCGGAATTCGCAATCCGCTTGGCCTGAAATGCGGGCCGTCATTGAAGGCCGACGAACTCCTGCGTCTGATCGACGTCCTCAACCCGGACAACGCGCCGGGCCGTCTCACGCTCATCTGTCGCATGGGTGCCGATAAAATCGGCGACCTGCTGCCGCCGTTGGTGCGCGCCGTAACCCGTGAAAAGCGCGAGGTGGTGTGGTCCTGCGATCCGATGCACGGGAACACGATTGCGTCCGCTTCCGGCTACAAGACGCGGCCGTTCGATCGCATCCTGTCGGAGGTCAAGTCGTTTTTTGCCATTCATCAGGCGGAAGGCACCTACGCGGGCGGCGTCCATCTCGAGATGACCGGGCAGAACGTGACGGAATGCACCGGTGGAGCACGCGCCATCAGCGAAGAAGATCTCAACGATCGCTACCATACGTTCTGCGATCCGCGATTGAACGCCGAGCAGTCGATCGAGCTGGCGTTTTTGCTTGCCGAACTCCTCAAGAAAGAACGTCTCGGCCGCGGCCTGCCGCTGCCCGCTGCCGCCGGGCTGTAGCTGGGGAGGCGCGGCGGCGACGCGCCTCCCCCCGCATGCGCGGAGAGGCGGCCGGGATTGCCGCCCTGACCGGCAGGCGCTAGATGAATCGCCATGAGCGTTCCTGACCGGCTTGCCATCACCATCGCCCAGCTCAATCCGGTTGTGGGCGATGTTGCCGGCAATGCCGAGAAGGCGCGCGGCGCCCGCGCCAAGGCCGCTGCAGCCGGCGCCGATCTCATCGTCCTGACGGAGCTGTTCATCTGCGGATACCCTCCGGAGGATCTGGTGCTCAAGCCGGCGCTCCAGGCGGCCTGCCGCGCCGCCCTGGAGGCTCTGGCGCGCGATACGGCCGATGGCGGCCCTGCGATGCTCATCGGCACGCCATGGGTTGAGGACGGCAAGCTCTACAACGCGGCGGCGCTGCTGGACGGCGGCCGTGTCGCCGGCCTGCGATTCAAGGTCGACCTGCCGAACTACGGCGTGTTTGACGAGAAGCGCGTGTTTGTGCCGGGCCCAATGCCCGGCCCGCTCAATATCCGCGGCGTGCGCATGGGGGTGCCGATCTGCGAGGACATCTGGGGACCGGAGCCGGTCGAATGCATCAGCGACACCGGCGGCGAAATCCTGCTGGTGCCGAACGGTTCGCCATATCGGCGCGGTGTGACCGACGAACGGCTCAATGTGGCGGTGGCGCGCGTCAGGGATGCGGGCCTGCCGCTGGTCTACGCGAACCAGGTAGGCGGCCAGGACGAGCTTGTGTTCGAGGGCGCGTCCTTCGTGCTCAACCCCGATCTGACCTTCGCGGCGCAACTGCCGGCCTTCCGCGAGGACATCGCGACTGTGCAGTTCGTCCGCACGGCTGAAGGCTGGCGCGCAGAAAGCGGATCGATCGCAGCGCTGGAAACCGGTGATGAGGCGGATTATGCGGCCTGCGTGCTCGGCTTGCGCGACTACGTTGATAAGAGCCGGTTTCCGGGCGTCGTGATCGGCTTGTCGGGCGGCGTCGACTCAGCGCTGTGCGCCACGATGGCGGTCGATGCTCTGGGCGCCGAACGGGTGCGTTGCGTGATGATGCCCTATCGCTTCACGTCGCCCGAATCGCTCGCTGACGCCGCCGCGGTCGCAAAAGCGCTGGGCATCGTTTATGACACCGTGCCGATTGCGCCCGCGGTCGAGGGATTGGAGAAGGCGCTGGCGCAGCTTACGGCCGGCTTGCCGCGCGACGTGACCGAGGAAAATCTCCAGGCGCGCGCACGCGGCACCATCCTGATGGCGATCTCCAACAAGTTCCGCCTGATGGTCGTGACGACCGGCAACAAGTCGGAGATGTCGGTCGGCTACGCCACGCTTTATGGCGACATGAACGGCGGCTTCAATCCGATCAAGGACCTTTACAAAACCGAGGTCTATCGGCTGGCGCGCTTGCGCAACGCATGGAGGCCTTATGGCGCGCTTGGCCCGGCGGGACGCGTTATCCCGGAGAACATTTTCACGCGGGCGCCAAGCGCGGAACTGCGGGAGAATCAGACGGATCAGGATTCACTGCCGCCCTACGACCTGCTTGACGCCGTGCTCGAACGGCTCGTGGAGCGCGAGGAGGCGGTCTCGACAATCGTGGAGGCCGGATTCGATCGCGACACCGTGATGCGTATCGAGCGCATGCTCTATCTTGCGGAATACAAGCGTCGGCAGGCGGCGCCGGGCGTGAAAGTGACGCTCAAGAATTTCGGCCGCGACCGCCGTTATCCCATCGTCAACCGCTTCCGCGACCCCGGCGTCGCGCTGCCGCCTCCGGCGGCATCGCTGGTCCGTGGCGCGGCGGCGAGCGAGGCGGTGGATTTGTAGGGTGGTCAAAGCGAAGCATGCCCACGGGCCCTCGAGGGCCGAGCGCTGGTGGGCACGAGCGCACCGAAGTCAGGCTTGCCCGACTTCGGCAGTCAATACAATAGTGCAGCGCCGAAATCGGCAATAGCCGATTTCGGTCGCGCCTTTGCCCGCCCTACGGCCCCTGCAAGGCCGTGCCGGCGCCTGCTTCCGGGCCTGACTGTATCGCTCTGTATAACGCCGCCTCATCGACAGCGTTGCGGAGCCGCCGCAGCGATTCCGGATCTCTCAGTCTGCGTGCGACGCTCGCGAGCGCGTTGAGCGGATCACCGGATTGCGCCGGCAGGAGAAGCAGGAAAACGATATCGACAGGCATGCCGTCGATTGCGTCAAAGTCGATGGCATGCTTGAGACGGACCAAGGTGCCGAACGGCTTCTTGAGTTCCGCTATGCGAGCATGCGGAATAGCGACGCCGCCGCCCGTCCCGGTGGATCCGAGGTTCTCGCGTTTCAGGAGCGCCGCACAGATGAGGTCGGCGTCTAGATTGAGGGCCGCAGCCGCCCGGGCGGCCAATTCTTGCAGCAGGCGCGCCTTATCGGTCCCGCGCGCTTTGACCAGAGTATCGGTCGGCAACAGAAACTCTTTGATATCCATGGCGGAGGCCTAGAGCAGCGTTTCCATGGCGCCAATCGTATCAAAACGCGATCCATAGCCCGTGCTGAGGAGCGCGCTCTTCGGCAAGCTCAGGACGGCCGCGCACAGGCGCGCCGCCAACTCAGGATGAGGTCCGAGAGTGCGGACCCGGTCGTCCAATGTGCTTGATTTCATGCAATGGTTCGATCAGTCGGTTGCGCGCAAACGGTATCCGATCCCTGTTTCCGTCAGGATGTAATACGGACGTTCGGGATTCGCTTCAATCTTCTGCCTGAGTTGTCGGACATAGACACGAAGATATTGTGGGTCGGTCAGGCTATTCCACAGTTCCCCCAGCAGGAATCGGTTCGTCAGCACCTTGCCGGCATGCTGAACGAGCACGCGCAGGAGGTCATATTCCTTGGGCGACAGTTTCACCTCGCGTTCGCCAACCTTGACGATGCGTCGCACGAGGTCGACCGACAGATCGCCGACGCGAAAAATCGGCCGTTCTCCCTGAACGTGGAGCTGATGCCGAAGCGCGGCGCGCAACCGGGCAAGCAGCTCGTCCATGCCGAAGGGCTTTGTCACGTAGTCGTCCGCTCCGAGATCGAGCGCGTCGACTTTTCCGGCCTCATCGCTGCGGCTGGACAGAACCACGATCGGTATGGTGTCATTGTGCGCGCGGATCGTTCTTAACAGGTCGAGGCCCTGGATGTCCGGCAAGCCGAGATCAAGGATGATCAGGTCCGGCTTCTGCGCGAGCAGCTCCAGGGCGGCCTTGCCATCGGGCGCTTCCAGGATTTCATAGCCCTGCGTGGCAAGCCCCGTGCGCAGGAGCTTGCGGATGGGCCGCTCGTCATCGACCACAAGGACCCTGGCCGGAGCGGCACTCATGCGGCCGTGTCCAGTTGTTTAGCCTGTGTCGGAACCGGAAGCCTGATCGTAAACACCGCGCCCGTGCGGTCGGTCCGGTTTGCTGCCGAAATGGTTCCGTGCATGGCTTCAATGAAGCCCCGTGAGATCGCGAGGCCAAGTCCTGTTCCCGCCCGAACCTGGTCGACTTTGCGGGCCCGATAGAACTTATCGAAGATTTGCTCCAGGTCGCCGGGCAGGATGCCTTCGCCTTCGTCCAGCACCTGCAAACCGATGGAGTCCCTGTCCCGCCAACTCTGGATGCGAACAGTGGTTCCAGCGGGCGCGTATTTGGCCGCGTTGTCCAGGAGATTGAACAGGACCTGTTCGAACAGCACGGGGTCGATCTCGATCATCGGCAGGTCTTTGGCGAGGTCGACCTCGACCCGATGGTGAGCAAGGATTTTGCTCGTCCGTTCAAGCGCGCTGCCGACAAGTTCGCCGAGGTCATGGAGGGCGGCATTCGGCACGATGGCGCCCGACTCCAGCCTGGTCATGTCAAGCAGATTGGCGATGAACCGATTGAGCCGCTCGGCCTCGTCGATGATCGTGGTGATGAGCTCCTGCTTCGCAGGTCCATCCAATGCGCCTGAGAGGCCGCGGAGCGTGCTCGCCGATCCCAGGATTCCGGCGAGCGGCGTCTTGAGATCATGCGAGATCGATGTCAGCAACGCGGAGCGCAGGCGATCGGTTTCGGCGGCGCGCTTCGCCCGGTCCAGGTCCTCGACCAGACGAACGCGTTCGATCGCAAGCGCGGCCTGGTCCATCAATGCGTCGAGGAGACGACGGCCGTCCGGCGTCAGCAGGGGGCCGGATTTGTCGCTGTCGAGGCCCACCACGCCGACCGCGCCGCGACCCGTATGCATCGGCAGGAACAGGCGCTTCGCCCCTGGCAGCGTGTCCGAGCCGCGGCCGGCGGCCCGGTTGCTTTGCCACGCCCATCTGGCAGCAGCGAGATCGGCTTCATCAAGCCTGTCCTCCGGAGGATAACCGGCCTTGACGACGATCGTGTCATTTTCCGGCAGCAAAAGAACGACGCGAACCTTGAGCATCAGCGCGGCCTGATACGCCGTCGCCCAAAGTACGTCGTCGAGGGTGCCCGCCCCGGCCAGCTTGCGGCTGAACGCATAGAGCGACTCTGTGGTGCGCGCCCGGCTCACGGCCACAAGCGCCTGCGTGCGTACGCGCGACGCCACGTTGGACACAACAATGGCCATGACAATGAAGAAAAAGAATGCCACGACGTTCGTCGGGTCGGCGATCGTGAAGGTATAGATTGGCGGCAGGAAGAAGAAATTGTAGCACAGCGACGCTGCAACGCTTGCAACCAGCGACGGCAGCAACCCATAACGAATCGCGACGCTGACCACGGCGGTGAGGAACACAAGATCGACGTTCTCAACGCCGAGCCACGGCTCGATCGCCTCGCTGACGCCGAGCGCGACTGCAACAACCAGCAGCGCGACGATGTAGCGTCCGAGAGCGAAGGCTCTGGCGCCGCCGGCCGTCCGCACCGTCTTTTTCGGAATTGGCTCACTGTCAACCGCATCGCCGGCGATCACGTGCACGCTGATGTTGCCGGATCGGCGCACCAGATCATGCACGACGGAGCCGTGCACAATCTCAAACCAGCGCGAACGGCTCGATTTCCCGACAATGATATGAGTGACGTTGTGCAGCTCCGCGTAGGCGATCACGTCATCGGCGATTTTCCGTTCGCTGCTCGGGATCGTAATCGCCTCGCCGCCCAGCGTTTCGGCAAGACGCAGCGTATCGGCAATGCGATCGCGTTCCTCCTCGGTGTACTGCAAGCTGCGCCGGCCCTCGACATAAAGCGCCGTCCATGGGCCATGCAATCGGTCCGCCAGCCGTTTGGCGTAGCGCACCAGGCCGGCGGCGCGCGGGTCCTCGCTGACGCAGACGAGGATGCGCTCGCCCGCAGCCCATGGCCCCGCAATTGCTCCAGCCTGCATTTGCGTGAGCAGTTGCTCATCGACCCGATCCGCTGTGCGGCGGAGCGCCAGCTCGCGAAGCGCCGTCAGATTGGCGGGAGAGAAGAAATGCTGCAGGGCGCGCTCCGCCTGCCGCGGGACGTAGACCTTCCCTTCTTTGAGACGCTGGATCAGATCGTCTGGGGTGAGATCGACAAGCTCGACGGCGTCCGCACGGTCGAACACCGAGTCCGGCACAGTCTCGCGCACCCGGACATGGGTGATCTGGGCGACGACGTCGTTCAAGCTCTCAATGTGTTGAATATTTACCGTGGTATAGACATCGATGCCGTGGCTCAAAATCTCTTCGACATCGAGATAGCGCTTCGGGTGACGGCCGCCCGGAGCGTTGGCGTGCGCCAGCTCATCGACCAGAACAATCTGCGGACGGCGGGCGATGATGGCATCGAGGTCCATCTCGTCGAGCAACTGGCCTCTATACTCGATGCGCTGGCGAGGAACTACTTCGAGACCCTCCAGCAGGGCTTCTGTTTCTTTGCGGCCGTGGGTCTCAACGACTCCTATGACGACGTCATAGCCGTCTTTTCGCCTGGCGCGCGCGCTCTGGAGCATCTCGTAAGTCTTGCCGACCCCAGGCGCTGCGCCGACAAAGATTCGCAGCTTACCGACACGGCTCTCCTCTCTCCGGGCGGCTTCAAGCAAAGCCTCCGGCGAGGGCCGTTGTTCAGGATTGCGCCGCTGATTCGCCATCAGCCATCAGCTCGTTGGTGGGGTCCCAAGAGAATTAAGGCATGGTCACATATATAGTATCGCCGCCTTGAGCGCTAACAGAGCGACTCCAATCGGAACATCATGTCTAGGCAGGGAAAAGGCGCCCTTTCGACAGGCTCAGGAGCGCCGTGCCCACTGGCGCGCGACGTTCCGGGGCAGGTGGGCACGCGGCGCCTGTCATCGGGCCGGCCGAAAGCCGGACCCGTTGGCTTTTCCCACCCGACGACTACGACACTTCCATGCGATCGGAAGGCGCCCGCCGAAACATGCTCTAACGCGCCGCCATGCGGTCGAGAGCCAGGTTGAGCTCGAGCACATTGACGCGCGGCTCGCCGAGGAGACCGGCGAAGCGGTCGCTCGTGTGTTCGGCGACAAGCTGCCGCACCTGGCTTTCAGGCAGATTACGGGCTTTTGCCACCCGAGGGATTTGAAACAGGGCCGCTTCCGGCGAGATATCAGGATCAAGCCCGCTGCCGGACGTGGTCACGAGATCGGCTGGAACCTGAGCCCAGGGATTTTCCTGCTTGCGCTTTTCAATCTCGCCCTGCACGCGCTCGATCAGCGCCTTGCTGGCAGGCCCGAGATTCGATCCCCCGGAATTTGCGGCGTTGTAGGGGACTGGAACCGTCTTGGTTGCGTCATTCGGGTCCGGGGCGGTCGTCGCCGATGGCCGGCCATGGAAATACCCCTCGCTCGCGAACTCCTGGCCGATCAGAGCGGATCCGACGATCTTGCCGTCCCGCTCCAACAGGCTGCCCTGCGCCTTATACGGGAAGATCATCTGCGCGATGCCGGTTATGGCGAACGGATAAGCCACGCCGGTGATCAGCGTGAGCGCGACGATGAACACGATGGCCGGGCGAATTTCTCGCAGCATAAGTATTCTCCTTCAGGCGAGGTGCAGGGCCGTAACCGCGAGATCGATGGCCTTGATGCCGACAAACGGAATGATGACGCCGCCGAGCCCATAGATCAGCAGGTTGCGGCGCAAGAGCGGCCCGGCCCCGATTGGACGGTAAGCGACGCCTTTGAGCGCGAGGGGGATCAGGGCGATGATGATCAAGGCGTTGAAGATGATTGCCGAAAGGATCGCGCTTTGCGGTGTCGACAGTCTCATGATGTTCAGCGCCGCGAGCTGCGGATAAAAGGCGAGGAACATCGCCGGGATAATGGCGAAATACTTCGCCACGTCATTGGCGATCGAGAACGTTGTCAGCGCCCCGCGCGTCATCAGCAATTGCTTGCCGATCTCGACAATCTCGATCAGCTTGGTCGGGTTTGAGTCAAGGTCGACCATGTTGCCGGCCTCGCGCGCCGCCACCGTGCCGGTATTCATGGCGACCCCGACATCGGCCTGGGCGAGCGCAGGCGCGTCATTGGTGCCGTCGCCGCACATCGCCACCAGCTTTCCTTTGGCCTGCTCATCGCGAATGAGCCGCAGCTTGTCTTCCGGGGTCGCTTGGGCAAGGAAATCGTCGACACCAGCCTCAGCCGCAATCGCCGCAGCAGTCATCGGGTTGTCGCCTGTGATCATGATGGTGCGGATGCCCATGCGGCGCAGCTCGGCAAAGCGTTCACGGATGCCGCCTTTGACGATGTCCTTGAGATGAATCACGCCGAGCAACCGGCCGTCCTTCGCCACCGCAAGCGGAGTGCCTCCGGACTTGGAGATGGCGTCGGCTATCGCGTTGATCTCCCGCACTTGCTCGCTGCTGACGGCCGGCTGCAAGGCCCGCAGGGCCCCGGACGGCCCAGGCGAAGCGACCGGGGCATTCAGGAAATTGAGGATCGCGTCGACCGCGCCCTTGCGCACCCATGAGTTGCCGGCCTCGACGCCGCTCATCCGGCTCTGGGCTGTGAACGGAATGAAGTTGGCGTGAATCTCCGCCAGATCCCGCCCGCGTATGCCGTATTTTTCCTTGGCGAGCACCACGATGGAGCGGCCTTCGGGAGTCTCGTCGGCGAGCGACGCCATCTGTGCCGCATCCGCTAATTCCTGTTCGGTAACGCCGCGCAAAGGCTTGAACTCGGTCGCCTGGCGATTGCCGAGCGTAATGGTGCCGGTCTTGTCGAGGAGCAGCGTATCGACGTCGCCTGCTGCCTCCACGGCACGGCCTGACATGGCGAGCACGTTGAAGCGCACCAGGCGGTCCATGCCGGCAATACCGATCGCCGAAAGCAGCGCGCCGATCGTGGTCGGGATCAGCGTCACAAAAAGCGCCACCAGGATCACAACCGAAACCGTGCCTTGTGCATAGGCGACGTAGCTCGGGATCGTGGCGGTAGCAAATACGAAAATGATGGTGAGGCCGACGAGCAGAATGTTGAGCGCAATCTCGTTCGGCGTCTTCTGCCGCTCGGCGCCTTCAACGAGCTTGATCATGCGGTCAAGAAAGGTCGACCCCTGAGCCGCACTGATGCGCACCTTGATCCAGTCGGACAGCACCTGGGTGCCGCCAGTGACTGCCGAACGGTCGCCGCCGGATTCGCGGATAACCGGCGCCGATTCGCCCGTGATGGCCGCCTCGTTCACCGAGGCGATGCCCTCGATGACCTCGCCGTCCGACGGGATCGTATCGCCGGCCTCAACGATGACCACGTCGCCGACTTTCAAGCTGGTGCCGGGCACAGTCTTGTATGTGCTTCGGCCAGGTCCGGTCAAAAGCTTGGCCTGGGTCTCGGTGCGGGTCTTACGAAGCGAATCGGCCTGGGCTTTGCCGCGGCCTTCCGCAATCGCTTCGGAGAGATTCGCGAACAGCACCGTGAACCAGAGCCAAATGACGATCTGGAATTCGAAGCCGATCTGGCCGGTCCCGGTGACAAGATCGCGCAGCAGGATGACCGCTGTCAGTGCCGATACGACCTCAAGCACAAACATGACGGGATTCTTGACCAGGGTCCGCGGATCGAGCTTTACGAAAGCCGATCCGATGGCCGGAAGCACAATCTTGGGGTCGAAAAGTGTCGATACCGGCATCCCCTTGCTGATCGTCGAGACTTTCATCGAAATCGCTCCGACATGATGGCTCAGAATGTTGTCCCGGCGAGCATTGCAAGATGCTCGACGATTGGCCCCAGTGACAGCGCCGGAAAGAAGGTGAGGCCGCCGATGATCACGATCACGCCGACAACGAGCCCGACGAACAGGCTGCCCGTCGTCGGCAAGGTTCCGCCCGAGGCCGGGACCGTCTTCTTGGCCGCAAGCGAGCCGGCAATCGCCATCGCCGGAATGATCATGAAGAAGCGGCCGACGAACATCGCGACCGCGCCCGTGAGATTGTAGAACATCGTGTTGGCGGAGATGCCGGCAAATGCCGACCCGTTGTTGGCGGTGCTCGACGTGTAGAGGTAGAGCATCTCGGTGAAGCCGTGCGGCCCCTGATTGCCGGCGGCGGCAACTGCGGAGGGCACAACCGCTGCGACGGCGGTCCAGCCGAGATACATCAGCGGCAGGACCAGGATGGCGAGCATCGCCATCTTGACTTCCTTCGCCTCGATCTTTTTGCCGACATATTCGGGCGTGCGGCCCACCATGAGGCCGGCGACAAAGATCGCGACGATCACGAACAGCAGCATGCCATAGAGACCGGCGCCGACGCCGCCGACGATGATTTCGCCGAGCTGCATGTTGATGAGCGGAATCATGCCGCCGAGCGCCGTGAATGAGTCGTGCATGGCGTTGACGGCGCCGCAGGAGGCCGCAGTGGTGATAACGGCGAACAGGGCCGACCCCACGATCCCGAAGCGGACCTCCTTGCCCTCCATGTTGCCGCCGGTCACTCCGAGCGCGTCGAGGAGCGGCGTGCCTGCCGCTTCGGCCGCGTAGCACGCGGCGACTCCGGCCATAAACAGGACTCCCATCGCCGCAAGGATTGCCCACCCCTGCCGTTCGTTGCCGACCATGCGGCCGAATACATTCGTGAGCGCTGCGCCGATCGCGAAGATCGAGATCATCTGCACGAAGTTCGACAGCGCGGTGGGGTTTTCAAAGGGATGAGCGGCGTTGGCGTTGAAGAAGCCGCCCCCGTTGGTGCCGAGCATCTTGATTGCGACCTGCGACGCGACGGGCCCCACCGCAATGGTCTGCTTTGCGCCCTCCAGGGTGGTGGCTTCCACATAGGGACCGAGCGTCTGCGGAATGCCCTGCCAGACCAGGAACAGTGCATAGGGAATGCAGATGGGGAGAAGAATGTAGAGGGTGCATCGCGTCATATCGACCCAGAAGTTCCCGATCGTCCTCGCCGAAGCGCGCGTAAAGCCGCGGATCAGCGCGATCGCGAGCACGATGCCGGTCGCGGCCGAAAGGAAATTCTGGTGAGTGAGGCCGGCCATCTGCACCAGATAGGACATGGTGCTTTCGCCGCCGTAGTTTTGCCAGTTGGTGTTGGTGATGAAACTCACTGCCGTATTGAAGGATAAATCTTCCGCGACGGCCAGCTGCTCCGCCGGATTGAGCGGCAGCAGCGCCTGCGTGCGCATCAGTGCGTAAAGAATGAGAAAACCGCCGGCATGGAAGAACAGCATGGCGATCGTGTAAGAGAGCCAATGCTGCTCGCGGGTTTTATCGACCCCGCCGGCCCAGTAAAGAGCGGCCTCGACCGGGCGCAGCACTGGCGAAAGGAACGTGCGCTCGCCGTTGAAAACGCGGGTCATATACCCGCCGAGCGGCTTCACAAGCGCGGCCACGACCGCGCAATAGAGCAGGATTTGAATCCAGCCGATGATCGTCACAATCGTGCCTCTTAAAACTGCTCAGCGCCTGCGCTTCGGGCGCGTTCGTTCCGGTTTCCGGAGCGACGGCCGCGCTTGTCCCGGCTGTCCTAAAACCGCTCAGGTCGCAGCAAGGCGAAAGTGAGGTAGAACAGGAGCCCCGCCGACACGAGGCCCGCCAGCGAATAATCAAAAATCATGGCATCCCCCCTCAGAGGCGATCGCAGGCAACCGCGTAGCCGACGGACAGCGCGAAGAAGCCGAGACCAAGGGCCAGCATGATGATGTCCAGCATTCCGGTGACTCCTCCCGGCGCCCCGCTGCGCCGCGAACAGCAAGCATCTGCTTGCACACCAATGAATTGACCGGGATCAAGTTCTCAGAACCCCGCGGGCGCGGCATGAAGTGCCACTTATCGCATAAGTCTTCGAGAGAGATCGGGAACAAACAATATAGGAATCCCATAAGAATTCGGCCCGGAGCGAATTACCGGGCGTGGCGCGACTACCGCCCTAGAAATATTAGCCTCTTTTGAATCTTGAGTGGGTGCAGAAGTGGTGCAGAAGCCTTAAGGGCGCGCGGCCTTGGCGAGGGCCTTGATCGCTTGGATGCAGTCTTGCGGGCGGCGGCAGCCGGTCAAGGGCGATTGGC
>Ga0209062_1001824_pt1 | contig 32822 bp, 25 predicted proteins | sample Coa_R2_2_FD_187158 | JGI IMG/M metagenome (GOLD analysis project Ga0209062, IMG submission 187158) | Surface soil microbial communities from Centralia Pennsylvania, which are recovering from an underground coalmine fire - Coalmine... | ecosystem: Environmental > Terrestrial > Soil > Unclassified...
CCCCCCTCTCCCCCATAGGGGGAAAGGGGGGAGCGAGCAGAGCCGCCCCCGGCTGCGCCGGAAGCCCCCGCCCCCCCATGGGGGGCGGGGGTTGGGGGAGGGGGTCCGGCGAACTAAGCGAAGGAGCGCCCGTATGGCACAGACAGAATCGCCGCGCGCCCAGGTGGCGGCGCTGCGCGAGGCGGCGCAAGGCGAGGTGGCGGCGCTGGCCGACTACACGCGAACGCTGGACACAGCGGGCTGGACCGCGCCGACGTGGTGCCCCGGCTGGGACGTGCGCGAGATCGTGGCGCACCTGGCGGAAGGGATGGACCGCTTCGGCCAGCAGGTGCAGGGCGCGCTCGCCGGCCAGCCGGTCGAGTTCTCGATGGCCGAGCGCGACGCGCGCCGCGCCCAGGTGAGGGCGCTGCCCGACGCCGAGCTAATCGACCGCCTGGAGCGCAACACGGCCGCCTTCTACGACCGCTTGGAGCCGCTGTCGGACGACGACCTGGTGCGGCCGAGCGTGCCGATGGCGGCGGGCATCACGCCGGTCCTGCAAGTGGCCTACCTGCGCCTCCACGAGCCGGCGCTGCACCGCTGGGACGTGCGCATCGTGCGCGACCCGGCGGCGACCGTCGAGCCGCACGCGGCCGCGCTCTTGAGCGACTACGTCCTGGCCGGCGCGCCCCGGCTGGCGAAGGCGGACGCGCTCGGCGACGGCGTGGGCCACGCCCTCGCCGAGACGAGCGGCGCGGGCGGCGGCCCGGTGACGCTGCGCTGGCACGGCGGCCAGATGGAGGTGGCGCGTGGCGCCCCCGCGACCGCCGACGTGACGTTGCGCCTGCCCATCGAGGCGCTGATCCGCCTCATCTGGGGGCGCCTGCCCCTCGCCGCGCTCACCGACGGCACCGTGGGTATCGAAGGCGACCGGGCCGCCGCACAGCGGCTCGCCACGGCGTTCGGCAACACACGCTGAGGTCCCAAACCCAATCCGGCGATCGCGTTCTCTCCCCCTCTCCCTCTGGGAGAGCGTCGGGGCGATGGCGGTCGTCCCCCCTTCTCCCACGGGACAGGGGTGAGCAGTCTGGGCAGCCGGTCCCGCGGGCGGCGTCCTCCCCCTCTCCTAGGGGAGAGGGGGGCAGGGGGGTGAGGTCCGTCCCTCCCCCTCTCCCCCGGGGAGAGGGCCGGGGTGAGGACCCGCCCAGTAGCCGAGCCGCCGGGCCAGATCGGCTATTATCGCGCGGCAGCCGGCCCACAGGCCGCGAGTGGCCTGACCTGACCAGAGTTTCAGCCGGTGAGGCCAGGGACGAGAGCGCCGTCGCCGGTAAGTGGCTCGCGCAGGCCAGGAGCAGGCGCGGTGCGCTCGTGGCGGGCGCGGGCGGCCGCTAGCTCGTCCACGGCGAGCGGCAGGCGCACGACGAAGCGCGTGCCGCCGTCCGGCGGGAACTCAGCGCGGATCGCGCCGCCGTGCAGGTCCACGATCTGGCGGCAGATGTACAGCCCCAGCCCCAGCCCGCTGCGATGGTCGTCGGCGTGGGCCTGGTAGAAGCGGTCGAAGATGCTCTCGCGCTTGTCGGGCGGGATGCCCAGGCCGTGATCGCGCACCGACAGCTCCACCGTGCCGTCGGCGCGCGGGACCAGCGCGACCTCGATCGCGCCGCCGTCGGGGCTGTACTTGACGGCGTTGTCCAGCAGGTTGCTCACCACCTGCTCGAAGCGCAACGGGTCTACCTCGGCTTCCAGCGACGCCGGGGCGCTGAGATCGATCGGGTGCTGCGGGCTCCACTCCTGGGCGCTCGCCACGACCTGCGCGACGAGCGCCGCCACGTCGGTGCGCCGCGGCTCGATCGCGAGCTGGCCAGTTTCCAGGCGGGCGATGTCCAACAGGTGGTTGATCAGACGCGAGAGCTTCTGCGACTGCCCGGTGATCGTCTGTAGCGACTGCTGCACGCGCCGCGGCTCCAGCTGGCCCTCGCGCTCGAACCGACGCAGCACCAGCTGCGCCTGCCCCGAGAGGGACGTGAGCGGCGTCTTCAGCTCGTGCGCCGCGATGGCCAGAAACTCGTTGCGGACGCGCAGCGCCCGCTCGGCCGCCTCACGGGCGGCGCGCTCGGCCTCCAGCGCCACCCGTAGCTGCTCCTCGGCCTGCTTGCGCCGTGCGATCTCCGTTTCCAGCGAGCGGGCCTTCTGTTGTAGGGCCGTCACGGCTAGCTGGCGGGCGCCTCGGCTCGCCAGCGCCGTGTAGCTCTCGGCGGGGATCACGCGGCCGTGCTCGGCGCAGACGCTCGCGACGAGCTGCCCAAGCGCCTCGCCGCCCAGACGCTCCATCGGGTAGGCGCAGAAGAGCACAAAGGGATACGCTGCCTGTAGCTCGTTCCAGAGCTGCTCGAGGCGGATGGTGGCAGCATGGTAGCCATCGGCCGCGAGCAGCGCGACCATCTCGCCGAAGATGCGCACGCCGCGCCCGCCCTCAGTCGCTCGCGCGATGAGGTCGCCGAAGAGCCCCGCGAAGCGTGCGGGGTCCGGGGTGCCGTCCACCATGAAGCGGGACAGGACCTCGGCCGCATCGAGTGCCACGTACTGCCCATCGGCGGAGGCCGCGGTCAGGTCGCAGCCGGCGGCTCGCAGCCGCTCCGCCAGGCCGTCGCGGTGGGGCTCGGTGGCGACGACGATCGCGCGGTCCCCCGCGCGCAGCGCCGCCCCGGTGAATTCGGCCACCGCGTCGAGGAGGTACGCATCGGCTTCATAGAACTGCACGAAGTGCTCAGACGTCGTCATCGCTCCCCCATCCGAGGGCAGCACAGTACCACGAGAAAGCCCCGCCCCGGCGCCTCGCTTGCGGCTTGCCCAGGTACGCGCGCCGGCCGGGCCGGCATCACGCAGGAACCGTTCCAGGTCGTCATGCTGGATGCGGGCGGTGCGGTGGCCGAGCCGCGTGACGGGGAGGCGGCCGGCCCGAATCCAGCGCCAGAGCGTCACGCGGCTGACGCCGAGCAGCCCCGCTGCCTGCGAGATGCTGTACTCGCGGCGCGCACCGGCGCTCGTCACTCGTGCGCGGGTGGCGGCCGGCTGCGCGCTCGCCAGATCCTTCATACGTTACACAGTGTAACCCACGGCCCGGGGGGCAGCAATGGCGGGCAGGCCCCCGGCTGCCCCCCCACCGGCACCCGCCGGTCGCCCGGCTCCCCCGGCTATGCTCCCAGCGTCGCTGCCCACCAACCGCGCCGGACGATCGCCTCCCGCCAATGCATTACTTTGTAGGGGCGCTGCTTGCTGCGCCCTGCCAGGCCGCGAGACGCGCCGGAGAGCGCCTGCTAGCTCGCGCGACGTGGTCGCCAATCTTACGCCGTACACGCCTCCCACCCCGCCCGCCGCCCGCGCCCGGCCCGGGGCACGCCCCCGCCGGCCCGGCCCGCGGCAGGCTACCGGGGGAGTATCGTACGGGGCAAACGATGCGACCTTCCGCGCCCGAGGAGCACGCTGAATCCCGCGCCCGGCCTAGCAGTTAACCACCTGGTAAAGGAGCATCGTTTGACCGTTCCTCAGTGGATGTAGATGTCGTAGGCGACCTGGCGGTCGCTCGGGTCGTTGGGCTCCCAGGGCCGGCTGTAGCGCAGCACGATGGTCGTGAAGCCCGTGCAGAGCGGCTCGAACGTCCAGATCGCCGTGCCGCCCGCGCCCGGCCGGGCGGGGCCATTGCGCTGATAGGTGTGCTGCAACAGATCGACCACGTTCGCGTCGAGCGGGGTGGCCAGCTCCCACGAGTAGCCGGTGGTGGGGTTGGCGTCGAGCGTGATCGAGAACGGTACCCCGACCGTGGCGGCGATGGCCGTCGGGGGCGCGTCGGCGGGCAGCTCGGGAGCGTCGCCGCAGAAGCTGCCCGCGTGGGCCTGGTCGCCGGGGGCCGCCTGGCCGAGCGGGGCGCCGAGCGCGAGCACGCCGACGGCGAGCGCGGCCGCCAGGCCGCCGCGCCAGAACCGGGCCAGTCGCATCAGGTCTCTCCTTCGCGCGCTGGGCGTATCTTGGCCCATCGGCGCGGGCTGTGGCAAGGTAACGGACGAGCGCGCGACGCGCAGGGCTGGTGCCGCGGGCGAGGCGCGGGCGGGCGGGATGCCGCGGCACGGTGGATGGCCGGCGCAGGCTGTGGCCGCGCCCGGCGGCACGGGCTCTGCGGCAGCCAACCCTTCGTGTGGAGTTCGATATCGTCACAGTGGGGCAGCAGGCAGGTGGATGAGATGAACGTAGTGCCTCCGGCCGAGTACCGGCGCGATCCCTATCCGTTCTACGCAATGATGCGGCGCGACCATCCCGTGGCCTACGACGAGCGCACGGGCTTCTGGGCGGTCTATCGCTACGACGACGTGCGGCACGTCATTACCGACCACGACACGTTCTCCTCGGATCGCACGCGCCTGCTGACCGGGGCCGACCCACAGATGATCGAGCAGATACGGGTGGGCAGCAGCCTGGTGGGGACCGATCCGCCGCGGCACCGGCTGTTGCGCGACCTCGTCTCGCGCGCCTTCACGCCGCGCGCCATCGCCCAGCTTGAGCCGCACATCGCCGAGCTGACCGAGGCGATGCTCGACGCGGTGATCCCCGCCGGTCACATGGACCTGATCGCCGATCTCGCCTATCCCCTCCCAGTGACGGTCATCGCCGAGATGCTCGGCGTGCCCGCCAGCGACCGCCCGACGTTCAAGGCCTGGGCGGACGCCCTGGTGAGCGGCACCAACGAGATACCCACGGACGCCAACTCGCCGCTCGTGAGGGAGCGGATGCAGCTGCTCCAAGAGATGAACAACTACTTCCGCGACGTGGTGGACCAGCGGCGCGCCACCCCGAAGGACGACCTCGTCAGCCGGCTGGTGGCCGCCGAGGTGGAGGGGCAGCGGCTGAGCGAGGGGGAGGTGCTGGCGTTCTGCACGGTGCTGCTCGTCGCGGGACACATCACCACGACGAACCTGCTCGGCAACGCCGTGCTGGCCCTGCTCGACCATCCGGACCAGCTCGCGCGCCTGCAGGCCGATCTAACGCTGGTGCCCTCGGCCGTCGAGGAGGCGCTGCGCTACGACGGCCCCGTCCAGGCGATCGCGCGCTTCGTGGCGCGCGACACGGAGATCGGCGGCCAGCATCTCAAGGCCGGCCAGCGCATCCTGGCCTGGACGGCGGCCGCCAACCGCGATGCGGCCGTGTTCGCGGCGCCCGACCGCTTCGACGTGACGCGTACCCCCAACCCGCACCTGGCGTTCGGCGCTGGCATCCACTTCTGCTTGGGGGCACCATTAGCACGGCTGGAGTCGCGGGTCGCGCTGACCATCCTGCTCCGTCGCTTACAGGCGATCGAGCTTGCGGAACGCGCGGCGCCCGAGCTGACCGACAATACGTTTCTTCGCGGCGTGACGCGCCTGCCGCTCCGCTTCCAGGCACGCGCCGCCGCGTGACGCGGCCCCGTCCGGCTATCGGACCGGCAGCGAAGAGTTGCTCTCGAAGTGATGATCGCCTACGGCGTGAAGTACCGCGGATTCGGTATTACTGGATTCGCGGGCCGGGCGCGGCGCTCAGCTCTCCGGGACGCGGCCGACCTCGTCGAGCACCTCGTTCACCAGATCGGTGCCCCAGAGGTTGGCGAATGCGGCGTCGGAGATCGGTTGGGGGATGAGGCCCTGGTCGCGGAAGAAACCGTAGCAGTACATCATCGAGTCGCGGTTGGGCAGCCCGTTCGGGTTGAAGTTGGGCGGCACCATCGCGCGGACCGTGTCGGGATCGATGCCGGTGCCACGGGCGATGACGTCTACCACCTGGGCCTTGGCCGCATCGCCGGCCTGGCCGCTCATCGCCGCCAGGTACTCGCGCAACGCCTTGAGGTAGGCGCGCACGAAGCCCTTGGCGGCGGCGCGGTTGCTGTAGAGGCTGTCGGCGAAGCCGAGCGTGGCGATGGTGAAGTTGGGATACATGTCGCCGAGGCCCATGAAGCTCACGGCGGTGCCCTGCTGGATGGCGCGCGTCTTGAACGGCTCGGTGATCAGCGCGGCGTCGATCGCGCCGTTGGCGAAGGCGGCAACCATCTCGGGGAAGGGGACGGGCTGAATGTCTAGGTCGTCGAGCGTTAGGCCAACGCTGGCCAGCCCCGCGGAGAGGGCGCAGCCGCTGGTGGTTGCCTTGCCCGGCGGGGTGATGGCGACGGCCATGCCGCGTAGGTCTTCGAGCTGGTGCCCGCGGCCCGCGTCCCATACGGCCTTGCGGATGGCGACCGCTTGCTCGCTCTCGCCGGGCCGGTAGGTGCCCAGGTCGAGCATCACGCGGGCGTTGACGCCCCGCGCCACGGCGTTCCACATGGCGGGGTTGGCGGGCATGGGCGCGGCCTCGAGCTGGCCCGTGGCGAGCGCGGGGATCATCTCCGAGGCCGAGGTGAAGGAGACGTTCTCAATCTCGATGCCTTCCTGACGGAAATAGCCACGCTCCTCGGCGATCCAGGTGACGCCCTCGACGGCTAGCTTCTGGCCGGATAGGCGCACGTGGACAGGCGCCGGGGCGGCGGTAGAGGCCGCCGCCTGGGCGGCGGGCGGCGGGGACGCGGCGACAGCCTGAGCAGCGCCGGCGGTCGGCGCGGTCGTCGCGCTGGCGGGCTGGGTCGCGGGCGGCGCGGACGCGGGGGCGCAGGCCCCGAGGAGCAGGACGAGGGCGCCCAGCGCCCCGACGGCACGCGCGCGGACGAGCGGCATCGCATCCTCCTGTCGCCTGGCGAGATGGTGACGCCATCATACGCCGGGGCGGCCTCCTCCCCCAAGTGGGTCGGATTGACTCGTGGCGGCCGGCGCGGTATCGTGGGCTACGCCGCGGTGTGCTGAAGGCGCCGCGTGTGGGGAGACGCCATGGCAGCGCAGCCACCGCTCGTGCTTGCGGTCGCCGACCACGACCTGAACCACCCGCTCATCGACGGCTCCGTGCGCTCGGACGACCTGACGCTGAGCTTCGCCCACGAGCAGGGCCTCATCCCGCGCCCCTTCACAATCGAGGAGCTATTCATCCCGGAGACGCTCGCGGCGCCCGGCGCCTGACGCCCGCCGCATCGCGCCAAGGAGGCCGCGCCACCGTGATCGTCGACGCTCACGCGCACGTCATCGCGCCGGACCAGGCACGCTACCCGTTTAGCGCGGTGGACGGCCAGCTGTCGGACACGATCGCCCGCCGGCTAGACACCGAGGGCCTGCTGACGGCGATGGACGCGGCGGGCGTGGACCGCGCGCTGCTGGTGCAGTTCGCGCACGTCCACGGCTGGGACAACAGTTATGTGGTGGACAGCGCACGGCGGCATCCGGGGCGCGTGGCCGCCGTCTGCGGCATCGACACGCTCGCGTCCGACGCGGCCGAGCGGCTGGCCTACTGGGTCGCGGAGCGCGGCGCGGCGGGCGTGCGGCTAGTGGCCGCCAACCGCCAGGGCGGCATGGACTGGCTGCAGACGCCTGCGGTCTGGGCGCAGGCGGCGCGGCTCAGGGTGCCGGTGTGCGTGTTCTGGTCGTTCGGCCAGTACGCTGCCGGCCTGCCGGCGCTGCGAGCGATGCTGGAGCGCTTTCCCGGGGTGCCCGTCGTGCTCGACCACGCAGGCAACCCACCGTGGGAGGAAGGGCCGCCGTTGTACGGCCTCGGGCCGCTGCTCGCTCTTGCTCCGTTCAATCTTCACCTGAAGCTGTCCACGATCAACTTGCAGCGGCTGGCGGCGGCAGACGCGCCAGCGGAACGCGTCATGCACCTACTGGTAGAGCGGTTCGGGGCGGCGCGGCTGCTGTGGGGCTCCGACCTGCCGCACACGCCCGGGCCGCTCGGCGCGATGCTGGCGGCCATGCGCCAGGCTATCGCGGCGCTCCCCGCCGCCGACCAGGGCGCGATCCTCGGCGGCACGGCGCTGCGACTCTACCCACGCCTGACGGTTGCCGCGGCGGATGGCGGGGCAGCCGAGCCAACTACCTCTTAACTGGACGGCGAGCGGACGGGGTGCCGCCCTCTTGTACGATGTTCGGAAGGGGGTGTTCCATGGCCGAGGACGAAGCGGCGCTCGAGCCTGGCGCGGCTGCCGCAGGGAGCCGCGCTCGCCTGGAGGGCGCCCAGCTCACCGCCCGCGGCATCGCGCACTGCATCAACAACGACCTGACGGGCGCGCTCGGCAATCTCAGCATGGTGCTCATCGCCCACCCCGACCTGCCCCCCGACGCACGCCAGCGGCTAGAGCTGAGCGCGGCCTACTTGCAGCGGGCGAGCGCCCACCTGGAGCAGTTCCAGCACCTCCGGCGCGTCGCAACCCGCGACATCCCGGGCGGCCCGATCCTCGACCTCGAGGCCTCCCTCGAATCCGACGAGGGATAACGCCCCTCGCCCCCGTCGCTACCCCGTCCACGATCTCCAATACTGCCGTGGACCGCGGCGCGTGCGGGGTGAGGCGGGAGGCGGCCGCGAACGAACGGGCATCTCACTGCGCACTGACGGGCGGCGCGTCCTCAGGGGCCAGGCGGGCGGCGATCGCCGCAGCGTGTGGCAGTTGGGGCAGCCCGCCAGGGGGGCGCCGAACCCGAGGAGGCGGGGGGCCACCTGGGCCTGGTGGGACTCGGACGACAGCAGCGTGCCCTCGCCCACGGCGATCGCCGTCGCGGTCATATCGTAGATGTTGGTTGTCTGGATTGCGCCCGCGGCGAGCGTCCAGGAGGGGTTCCAGTACGTCGACTCTTCATAGAAGCGAGTACCGGGCGCGATGCCGAGCGCTTCGCGGCGCTCCGAGCTGAACGCGTGCAGCACCGGCGCGGGGATCGTGGGCGTAGACCAGCTCGCGGTATCGTTCAAGCCCAGGGGCTCGAGGACGTACTCTTGCAGCAGCGTCGCCAGCGGCTGGCCCGTGATCTTCTCCAGCGCCTGACCCAGGATGACGTAGTTCGTGTGCGAGTAGTCCCAGTTGGCGCCGGGTGCGAACACCCGTGGCGTGGAGAGACCGATCTGGATCAGCTCCTGGGGGGTCCACTGGCGAAACGGGTCCGCGTACAAGGCATTCAGCTCGGAAGTGCATATCCGTGGTGGCCGGCACACCAGTCATCGAATCGCCGAGGGCCTCGGTCACGAGTTCTTGCCCGTCGATCGTCACCCGCACGATGACCGACTTCAGGTCGTTCTTCGTCATGGCATCCCGCGCCAGCGTGACGATGTCCGCGGCCTGAGCATCGGCGGCGCTCGGCGGCGGCGCCTGACGTAACGTGCGGGCGTAACCTGGGGCGCCGGCCGTGGCGACGGCGATCGCCACGAGGACGACGGCGAGCCAGCGACGCGAGTAGATCATGCTGCGGGCGAGCCTGCCCATCTCACCTCCTTCGCCGCGCACGAGGCTACCCCGTCGGCGGCTCGCGCCAGCGTGGTCCCGCCGGCGTACTCTGTCCGCGTGCCATCGAGTCGAAGGGCGGGGCGGCGACTTCATCTCAGCGCCAAATCGCGGCCGACTATAGCAGATGGGCAGCCGAGCGGCGGTCGGCGCGGGGAGCCGACGGGTACGCGGGCGAGCAGCCGCGAGCAACGGGCGGCGAGTGCTGGCCGTGGCGGTCCTCCGCGTCCAGGGCTCGACGGCCTGGGCGGTAGCTAACGGCGCGGCCAGCGCAGCCGCCAGGCGGGGCGCGGGGCGGCGGGGACCGCAGGCTCGGCACGGTCGGCGGCGTGGCGCAGGCGGAGCCATTCCAGTCGCTCGTGGATCGCCGCGGCGGTGAGGACGACCTGTTCGCCCACGCGCACCGTGAGCTGACAGGCGCGCGGTGCGTCGGATGGCGCTACGGCCGCCTCGATCTCGGCCTGGCGCACGCTCTGGGCATCGAGCAGCAATCCCGTCGCGCGCAGCAGCACCGACCAGCGCGTGAGCGTCCACGGGTCGGCGGCCGGCCCGCCGGGCTGGCGCAGCCCGCGCTGCACCCGCACCTGCACGACCAGATCGTCCCAGCTATAGGATCGCACAGCGTAGGCGCCCGTGGTCTCCACGACGACGCCGGCCGCGCTGAGCTGCAAGCGTGCGCGCCGCACGCGGCTGGCCTCCAGGCCATAGCCGATCGTGCGCAAGGCGTCTTGCAGGGGGAGGGACGTGATCGGGCGGTCTAGCCTGACGGTGATCGCGTCGTCCATCTTGGTCTCCCGCAAGCGCGCTCCGGGGCCGCCGCGCCGGGCGCGCGGGCCGGCTGGATAAGCTAGGCGTAAGCGTTCAGGCCCCCTGCTAGCCGCGGGTTGCACTCCGGGCCGGTCGCGCCGTATACCACGGGCTATGATGCTGACCGCGCTGCCCCTGCCGTCAGAGCCGCGTAGAGAACGGCAAGACCTCTCGTGGCACTCGCGCTCGGTGCTCGACGCGGCGAGTGAGCATGTTGCGGGGATCGGCCGGTAGCGCCGATGAGCACTTCCGGCGACGTAATGGTGCCACTGCGATTCCGGCAAGGAGAGCCCAAGATGAAGGTAGGGGTTATTCTGGTACTAGGACTTTGTGCCTGCCTTGGCTTCCTGCCCGGAACCAGTGCGAGAGAGCAAAGCGTCACCTGGGCTCGCACGGCTCCTATCGTTCCCCACACGCTACTGGACCCGCGTCTTCTGATCCAGACTAACCCGTCGTGGTTCGACTGCGAATGGGATTACCAGACCCCTGGCGCACGGACCTTCTCTGAGGACATGGCCGGCGTGGCGGTCGGCGACAAATGGGCTTTTATCGATCGGACCGATCGCATTATCATACCGCCACAATATGATATGGTCGGTGACTTTCATGACGGCGTTGCGCCTATTCTCATAGGCGATCACGCCCAGTACATTGACAAACAGGGCAACGTTATCGCAGACCCGCCGTTAGAGTGGTTGGTGTACGTGTTCTCGGAAGATCTTGGAGTTATAGGCCAAAACGGCAAGTTTGGTTATATCGATCCTAATGGTCGTGTTGCAATCGAGCCGCAATTTGATTGGGCCAGCCCATTTCATGACGACCTGGCCGCGGTCAGCTTCGGCAATCATGCAGGTTATATTGACTACACGGGGTCATTCGTAATCAATCCTCGATATTTCGCGGCGCGAGATTTTTCTGATGGCCTGGCCATCGTGATACCAGATAGGAATCAAGGTAGTGGTACGCAATACGTCGACAAAACTGGTGCTGTTACGATTGACATCTCATATAGTGGACTGGAATTTCACGGCGGCAGGACCGCCGTATCGGATAACAATGATAATTGGGGGTACATAGATCAACAGGGGCGTCTAGTTATTGGGTTGCAGTTTTCGGGGACAACTACAGGTGCTGCATTCTCCAGCCTTCCAGCTACCGACTTCTCAGATGGGTAGCAGCAGTCCGGTTCGACGGTGGAATGTTTGGGTATATCGATGAGAATGGCGAGGTAATAATCCAACCACAGTTCGACGCAGCAGCCCGTTCTCGGAAAACATGGCGATGGTGACGTACTTCGGCAATTCCGGAGACAATCACGTGGGTTACATCGATAAAACCGGCAGGATGATAATTAACCCGCGGTTTCTGCTTGGCGGCAGATTTTCTCAGGGGCTGGCAGCGGTGTGTGACGGAGGACGGTGGGGCTATATCGACAGCGCTGGACATATAGCGATTGCCCCACAATTTGGCCGATGATCGAGGGGACATTGTAAGGGTTCAGCCCCCTTGTAAGCAGCAGGTAAGCACTCTGCTCCCTGGGGCACAGAGGGGCTGAACGCATACCCTGGCAAGGCACCACGTGGAGAGAAACCTATGGCCACGACAGATGTCGCATTGTACTGCACCGCATGCGGCCAGCAGAACGACTTCTCCTGGTCGGCGGACTATCCGCTACCGGACCTCATTTGCCGACAATGTTCGCGGGGCATGTCGGACCCATGGCTTTACTTGCTCAACCTCGTCGGCCAGTCCAGGCCGACCGGCTGGGTTTGCCCGTGTGGTATGTTCATGCTCGTTGGACACCGGTTCTGCTTCCGCTGTGGCTACTCGGTCAAGGAACTATGGGCGGAGGAGAAGCGCCGAGGAGAGGAGGTGGGCCGCTACGTCCCTCCGGCGGACATTCCGTCGACCGTACCCCGCCCTGCCGCACCCGGTGCCGCGCTGAAACCGGAAGCGCGCGGATATAGCGACTCAGCCCCGACCCTGTGGCACTGCCGCTGCGGCTTGTCCAACACGCTTGAAACAGCCGTCTGCCCGGGCTGTGGACGGCGCCGGGAAATCGACTGACCCCGGCCTAAGGATCGGAACCGTCCGGGCGCCTGCTCGCGGGGCGCGCAGTACCGGCCGGAGGGCTGCCCCATGGTCTCCAAGCTGCTCACCGACACCCTGCCTGGGGTCGATCCGACGACGGGGGACGCGAGGAGTTGGACGAGGTCTGCCCCAGCCGAGCTTCCAGCTCGCGGATGCGCGCGTGAGGGAGCAAGGCAGGGGCCGCGCGCCTTTTCCGTGATCCTGACGCCACTATGCTTAGCGATCGTTGCGCCCCGGAGGTCAGGGACGCTGAACGCTTACCTCCGAACGACGTCGTGCGTGTCGGCGACTTCGATCAGCCGCTGCCCAGGCCAGAGCAGCACCCTCGGCCATGATGGCGACGGTTGGGGAGGCGGTGACAGAGCTCTCCATACGTCCATCCGCGCCTCCGGCCGTGCTCCTGCAATGGCTCTGACACGGCCGGTGGGCCGCCATAGTACCAGCATGCAGCGCGAGAGGCCCTCCCGGGTCCAGTAGCGCGGAGAAGGCCCACGGGTGTGGCCATCGCAGCTCCCCGCACCACGGGGTAGCTGAACCGTCACCCTGTTAGGAGGTCAACTCATGGCCGACTATGAGCGGCTGCAAGCCGATGCCGCCACGGCGCTCGCTGCGGGCGATGCCAGGGCGGCGTTCCAGCAGCTCCGCGAGGTGCTCAGGTATCCCGGGCAACTCGGCGCTGACCGGCGCCGCTGGACGGAAGCGCTCGCGCTGTTCGAGCGCATCAGCGCGGCCCTCGCCGGGGCGGCCTTCGCGGCTAAGGTGGTGCAGGTCGTCGCCGATCCTGACGATGTCTCGGCGCTCTACGCCCTGGGCGACGCGCTCGTCGAGCAGCGCTTGCCGGCTATCGCCGCGACAATTCTCGCCCGCGCGAACACGCTGGCGCCGGGGCGAGAGAGCATCGTCACCGAACTGGTGACCGCGCTCGAGATGGACCTCCTGAACGCGGAGGCGTGTCGGTTCCTGCGCGCGGCGCCGGACCTCCTCGCGCGAAGCTTCCACTGCCGCTATCTGCTGGCGTTCAACGCGATCATGACCGGCGACCTGGCCGAGCCGCGCAGGCTCTTACCGGGACTGCGCATGTACCACGGCGAGCCCTACCAGGGGATGACCACGGCCCTTGAGGGCATGCTGGCGCGGGCGGATGCCCTGGACGGCGTCGCCGCACTGGACGGGCGGGACCTCCGCGGCTGGCACTTCGTGCTGAATGGTAGCATCCTCCTGCACCTGTCCCCCTTCGGCTTCGACGAGGGCATGCACGGGCGCTACGCTTACATCCAGGACTCCGACGAGCTGTGCCTGGAGGGGATCCGGCGGCTCGCCGTCGCGCTCGATGCGCTGGGCCTCTCGCCGCCGCGAGTATTCGCTCTCCCCGACCGGGAGAGCGCCATCCTCGCCGAGGCGGTCGCGCACTTGCTGGAGCTCCCAGTCGAGCCCTGGGTCACCGGCCGCGACGGGGTGGGAGGGACCGTGGCGCCGGGGCTCGTCGTCGCCTACGATCTGGATAGACTGCCCCCCGAGGTGCTGAGATCGCTGACCCTCCAACGGCCCGGGCAGGTCCTCTTCAGTCACGCCACCTGCTGGCTGAGCGAGCCCATGTTCGCGGCCGATCTGACGACGTATCTCTACCAGGTCAGCCGGACGCCCTGGGAAACGCGCCTAGCCGTTGACCCAGAGACGCGCCAGGTGAAGGAGTCCGCGCCGCGTGAGGGTGAGGTGGCGGAACTGGCGACGCGGCTGGTCGGCACGACGCTCCCGGCCGAGGCGCTGCCGAAGGTGGACCTGGCGGCGCTTCGAGCGCTGGCCGCACGCGCCGGCACCATGACCGGGGACGCGACGGCGGGGGCGCTCCGGTCAGAGGGGGACCGACGCCGCTTGCGGCTGGGGTCGCCGGTGCCATCTAACCGCTTCCTCTAGTCCCGGCACCGCGGGGGACTCAACGCATACGTGGAGTCGACCAACAATGTGGCGGGGCGCGTCCTGCGGCCGGCCGCGCTGTGGCGCAAGGGCCGTTTCGGGTTGGATAGTGAGGCGGGCAGTCGTTTTGCCGAGCGGCTGCTGACCGTGGCGGCGACCTGTCGGCAGCAAAGCCGGCCGCTATTGGCCGTTCTGGTGGCCGCCAGCGAAGCCGGGCTCCAGACCAGGGCGGCGCCATCGCTGCTCGCTACTCGACCGGGATAGGTGAACGATTACACGGAATGTATGTGATGACCGGGCTTCTCGTCAAGTAGCCGTTCAGCCCACGGTTGCGGGCTGGCAGGCCGGTATTCTCCGCACGCCGGACAGCGGTCTCCCGCCGGAGCATCGCCACCTGCTCCAGCAGAGGACCGGGGTCAAGAGCCGGAGCGGTCACCCATAGCGCGGGCTCCAGCAGGCAGGGCGTCTCGATCATGCCGCGGTTGTCGCGCGTCGCAGCCCGCTGGGCAAGCTCGCGGTGAGGCCATCAAATGGGGGAGTTGAACGCTTACAGCTAGGCATCGTGGCTCGGGCCGGGCCCTCCCCAGGGACCACGGGCATCATAGGCCGCCCGCCCGCGAGGCGGCCGGCTCCGGGGCGCAGCCTTCACCGGCTCTTTACCGGCAGTGTGATGGCGCTCACATCGCTCGCGGCACGCGACCGGTAGCGTAGAGCCCGACAGCGCCACCGAGGAGGATGGTTCATGCTACTCGTCGCCACTCCCCAGCACGGTATTGCCCCGTGGGCCTGCTACGTCTGCCAGGAGCCGCAGGCGGCCGGCAGCCGCCAGTATCCCTACCCGCGCCACACGCTAGACCTGGCCCAGATGACGTGCCAGCGCTGCTGGGCAATCGCCTTGCGGCTCGCCTACGCGCCGAACTGATGCGGGGCTGATTCAAACGAGAAGAGGGACGAGCCGACATGGCTCGTCCCTCCCTCGCTCGGCGGCTCGCGGCGCTCAGGCGGTGGCGGCGACGGGCGCCGCCTGGCGGCTGAAGGCCAGCTGGCCGTTCTCGATGCCCACCTCGATCGTGTCGCCGTCGTGGAAATCGCCCTGCAGCAGCTTGATCGCCAGCGGCTGCACGATCTCCTTCTGGATTGTCCGCTTCAGCGGCCGCGCCCCGTAGACCGGGTCGAAGCCCTCGCGCGCCAGCAGCTCCTTCGCCGGCGCCGTCAGCTCCAGGCTGATGTGGCGCTCGGCCAGCCGCTTGCGCAGCCCGCCCAGCTGGATCTCCACGATCTGCTGGATCTGCTCCAGCCCCAGCGGCTGGAAGATCACGATCTCGTCGATGCGGTTCAGCAGCTCGGGCCGGAAGTGCTCGCGCACCGCGGCCATCACGCGGTCCTTGATCTGCTCCCAGCTCAGGCCGCGCTCGGTGATCCACTGGCTGCCCAGATTGCTCGTCATGATGACGATGGTGTTGCGGAAGTCGACCGTCCGCCCCTGGGCGTCCGTGAGCCGCCCGTCGTCGAGGAGCTGCAGGAGCACGTTCAGCACCTCGGGGTGGGCCTTCTCGACCTCGTCGAACAGGATCACCGAGTAGGGGCGGCGGCGTACCGCCTCGGTGAGCTGGCCCGCCTCCTCGTAGCCGACGTAGCCCGGCGGGGCGCCGATCAGCCGCGCGACCGTGTGCTTTTCCTGGTACTCGCTCATGTCGATGCGGATCATCGCCTGCTCGTCGTCGAACAGGAACTCGGCCAGCGCCCGCGCCGTCTCGGTCTTGCCGACGCCGGTTGGGCCGAGGAACAGGAAGCTACCCAGCGGTCGGTTGGGGTCCTGGAGCCCCGCGCGGGCCGCGCGCACGGCGTTGGCCGCCGCCGTGATCGCCTCGTCCTGGCCGATCACGCGCTCGCGCAGGCGCTCCTCCATGTGGATGAGCTTCTGGACCTCGCCCTCCAGCAGCTTCGTGATGGGGATGCCCGTCCACTTGCTGACCACGGCGGCGATGTCCTCCTCGTCGACCTCCTCCTTGACGAGCGTGTGGCCGTCGCGGCTGCGCTCGACAGCCGCCTGCTCGGCCGCGTCCCGCTTGCGCTCCAGCTCGCCCACCTCGTACTTGAGGCGGGCGGCCCGCTCCCAGTCGGCGCGCAGCGCCGCCTGGTCCAGCTCGGTACGCGCCGCGTCGAGCTGCTCCTGGATGCGGCCCGCCTGGTCCAGCTCGCTCAGCTCCTTCTGCCAGCGCGCCTCCAGCGCCGTCGCCTGCTCCTTCAGACTGGCCAGCTCCTGCTCCAGCTTGCCCAGGCGCTCCTGGGAGGCGGGGTCCTTCTCCTTGCGTAGTCCCTCGCGCTCGATCTCGAGCTGCATGATGCGGCGTCGCACCTCGTCCAGCTCGATCGGCATGCTGGTCGCCTCCATGCGGATCTTCGAGGCGGCCTCGTCCACCAGGTCGATCGCCTTGTCGGGCAGGAAGCGGTCGGCGATGTAGCGATGGGACAGGATCGCCGCGGCCACCAGCGCCGCGTCCTTGATGCGCACCTTGTGGTGCTGTTCGTAGCGCTCGCGCAGGCCGCGCAGGATGCTGATCGTGTCCTCGACGCTCGGCTCGCCCACGAACACCGGCTGGAAGCGCCGCTCTAGCGCCGCATCCTTCTCGACGTGCTTGCGATACTCGTTCAGCGTCGTGGCGCCGACCACGTGCAGCTCGCCGCGCGCCAGCATTGGCTTCAGCATGTTCGAGGCGTCCATGGCGCCCTCGGCCGCGCCCGCCCCGACGACCGTGTGCAGCTCGTCGATGAACAGGATGATCTGCCCCTCCGACTCTTGCACCTCCTTGAGGACGGCCTTCAGGCGCTCCTCGAACTCGCCGCGGTACTTCGCGCCCGCGACCATGCCGGCCAGGTCGAGCGCCACCACGCGGCGGTCCTTCAGCCCCTCGGGCACGTCGCCGCGCACGATGCGCTGGGCCAGGCCCTCGACGATGGCCGTCTTGCCGACGCCCGGCTCGCCGATCAGTACCGGGTTGTTCTTCGTGCGGCGGGACAGCACCTGGATGACGCGGCGAATCTCCTCGTCGCGGCCGATCACCGGGTCGAGCTTGCCCTGCCGCGCCAGCGCCGTCAGGTCGCGGCCGTAGCGCTCCAGCGACTGATAGGTCGTCTCGGGGTTCTGGCTGGTCACCCGCTGGCCGCCGCGCACCTCCTGCAGCGCCTGGTAGATGCGGTCGCGCGTGACGTTCGCGCGCTTGAGAATTTGGGCGGCCTGGCCGGCGCCCTCCGCCAGCCCGAGCAGGAAGTGCTCGGTGGAGATGTACTCGTCCTTGAGGCGCTCGGCCTCCTGCTGGGCGGCCTCGTACACCTGGCGGAGCGCCGGCGAGACGTAGAGCTGCGTCGGGCCGCTGGCGCGCGGGAGCGCGGCCACGGCGGCCTCAGCCTGCTGCGCGATGCTGCGCGGCGGCACGCCCAGCTTCTCCAGCACGGCCGGCACCACGCCGTCCTGCTGCTGGACCAGCGTGACCAGCAGGTGCTCGGGCTCCAACTGCGTGTTGCGATGCTCTTCGGCGAGGCGCTGGGCGGCGACGAGCGCCTCCTGGGCCTTTTCGGTGAGCTTGTTCATGTTCATTGCCATATCGAACCTCCCACGGGGAATTGCGGCGACAAATCCCTACTCTATCTATAGTAGTGGCTCGCCATAAGGGCGATCGTGGCGTCGGGCAAGCGGCCTGTTAGAACCGTGTTGGAAACCGGTAAGACGCCCCGCGCCGTCACCCCGAGCGAAGCCAACCCCGTCGATCCGCGGACGGCCGAGGCGCGGGCGCATCTTCGGCCTGTGTACTAACAGCAGGGCGCGGGCCAGGCAGGATGGGCCGGGCCTGGCGCCCGGTGTCCGCGCCCTGCGGGGCGTTAGGCCTCACCCGCAGACGGGGTGCCGAACTCGCGCTGCACCAGGCCGATGAAGTGCTCGGTGGCGGCCCCGATGAAGTGCCCAGCCAGGTTGATGCTAGGCTCGACTTCATCGCGGAATCGCTCCCAGGCCGCGGGCGACTCCCAGCCGCGCACGACGACCACGTGGTCGGGGTGGTCGAGGTTCTGGTAGATCCGGCGGTAGCAGAACCCCGGCTGGGTGCGAATCTTCGGGCCGGATTCGCGCAAGAGAAATGCCCACAGCACCTCCCGCTGGTCGGGCGGGCTCTGGAGCAGCACGCAATCGACCGTGGTGGCCCGCGCCTGTGGGTTCTCGTACACGACCCAGCGCCGCAAGAAATACCGTGCGGCTTCGCCCCGGCAGAGGGGATCGAGGCGCATGTCGATACAGCCGTGCGCGCGGTGCTCCAGGTACGCCTCGCGGCTCTGCCAGGTTGCGAGGTAGAGCGTCTGGCAGGGATCGGTGAGGCCCTGAAAGATCTCGCTACGGTCGAGCGCCTCTCGCTGCGGGCCGACCGGCTCGATCAGCTCCCTGCTCGCGGCAACCAACGCGGCTTCCCGGCCAGGGCGGGCCCACCGGCGCGTCAAGACTGTGATCCGCATCCAACCCCCGATGGGCGCCAGTGTACCAGACCCCTCGAGCCGGATGCAGGCCGCAGCAAGGAAGCGGCTTTGCCAGTCCCGCCGGCGGACGGGTATACTTTCGTGGCAGACACGCAGGGCGGTTGTCACCGGTTGGTGCTGGCCGCCGCGTATACCCATACCACTGCCCTGGCCGGACGCGGCGCACCGGCTCGGCGGGCAGCGTACCGGGCGGAGTAGCTCAGCGGTAGAGCAGGGGACTCATAAGCCCTTGGTCGGGGGTTCAAATCCCTCCTCCGCCACCGCCAGAAAGCCAATGCCGGCTTAGAAAATGGGGCCCCCTGGCATGTCCAGGGGGCTCATGTTTTGCCGTCTGATACCAACCGTGATACCAACCCGGCGCTAGCCGCCGGCGGCGCGGCCAAGCAACCGCTCCATCCGGGCCGCCGCGTCGTCCTGCATGTCGGGGAGGACGTGGCTGTAGGTATCGAGCGTCAGCGTGATGCTGGCGTGGCCGAGCGTCTCTGAGACCACCTTCACGGGTACGCCGTCGCGGAGCGCGAGGGTGGCGTAGGTGTGCCGGAGATCGTGGAAGCGAACGCGCGCCAGGCCGGCCCTGTCAAGGAGGCGCTTGTAGGAGCGGTGCAGCAGGTTCGTCGGCTCCAGAGGGCGCCCGAGACCGTTGCAGAAGACCAGATCGTTGTCTTCCCAGGCCGCGCCCATCACCAACCGCTGCTCGGCCTGGCGCGCGCGGTGCGCCTTGAGCGCCTGCAGCGCACTGGCCGGCAGACGGATGCTCCGCCGGCTGTGGCCGGTCTTCGGGTCGTCCAGCGTCCAGACGCCGCCCTTGTGCCACTGGAGCGTGTGCCGGACCTGGAGCCGGCCGCTGTCCCAGTCGAGATCCGCCCACTGTAGCCCAAGCAGCTCGCCCTGCCGCATGCCGGTCATCAGGGCCATCACGTAGAGGGCTTCCAGCGGATCGCCGTCCGCGGCATGCAAGAGCGCCTGCGCCTGCTCGTGGTTGAGCGGCCGAATGGGCGGGCGCTGAGGCTTCGGCGGCTTCACGGCGTCGGCCGGGTTACGAGCGATCAGTCCCCAGAGCACGGCTTCCTTGAGCGCGCAGTGAAGTGTTCGATGCAGGAACTCGACGGTCCGCGTGGACAACCCCGCCTCCAGCTTCTCGGCGTAGAGGTGGCTCAGGTGCTGAGGGCCCAGCTTGGTCAGCACGAGCTTGCCGAGAGTCGGCACGGTGTGCAGGTGGATAAGCTCGCGATAGCGCCGGAACGTGCCGGGGCGCACCCGGTGCCGGGCCGTGTCGTCGAGCCACCGCGTGAGGAACTGGCCGAGCGTCTGACGCTCGCTGACGATAGGCAGGCCCTCTTGCTGGTCATGGAGGGCCTTCGTCAGCAGTCGCTTCACGTCCTCGCGCGTCTTGCCGTAGTACGCCTTCCGCTTCCCGTTGGGCAGCGTGATTCGCGCCCACCAGCGGCCGTCCGGGTGCTGTGAGATACTGCCCTCGCCGTTGCCGCGCTTCCTGCCGGCCATCTCTACTCCCCTCCCTCTCGCACTCGGGCTGTCGCCCGCTTCTGGACCTGGTACCGTTCGCGGCGCCGTGCGCGGCGCGCGTCGGCATGCTGCAGGTAGTCCCAGCGCCGCTGACAGCTCACAGTGCAGAAGCGCTGTCGGCCCCAACCGTGAAACGGCTGACCGCAGGTCGCGCAGGTCCGCGGCGACAACTTGATGTGTCGCTCACTGACCACTATCTTCTCGCGTGCATCGGCCATGGCATCCTCTCGTGTTCAGTATATCATAAGTACGCTGAACACTATGCCATTATCGGGGTTGATCTCACGTCGCCAAAGGTGCCGGCTCGCTCCCCTTGCTCGGGCAGTTCGCGTGGGCCGCTTGGGGGTAGCAGCCTGGAGCGCACTCCGAAATGGGGCGACCGCGACCGCCGCTGAGGTTGCCAGCGCCGGATTCTGTGAGCGCCGGGTTGGGCGCGCGTGCTGACGGCTGGGATGGACCTATCGTCAGCAACCGAGCGGCGGGGCGCCTATCGTCCGCAGGCGCGCTGACCTGGGCAGCTCGCAGCGGTTATGATGAAGCAGGGCGACGGAGGCCGGCGAGAGCGTTGACGTGGGTCGTGCCCAACGGCTGCCGCGCGACGCCACCCGGACAGTGCCCGGCGTGTCCCGCGCCGCAGGGAGCAGCAGAGATGGCTGTAGCGCAACCGTCCCCGTTTGGGCGGATCATCCGCAACCCGCGCATCCAGGGCGGCGAGCCGGTGGTGCGCGGCACCCGCGTGCCCGTCCGCGCGATCGTCGTCGCCTGGCGCGAGTACCAGGACATGCCGACCATGCTCGCCGCGTACCCGCGCCTGACCGCGGAGGACGTGAGAGAGGCGCTTGCCTACTATGAGGCACACCGGCGTGAGGTGGATGACCGCATCCGGGCCCAAGTCGCCGACGGCTGATGGCGGCGCCGGCCCTGTACCTGGACGAGTGCGTGGATCATCGCCTTGCCGCGGCCCTCGCGGCGCACGGGTTCGACGTGCTGACGGTGCAGCAAGCGCAGCGGGTGAGCGACGATGATGAGGACCAGCTCCTATTCGCCTCGCAGCAGGGCCGCCTGCTCCTCTCGCACAACCAGATCGACTTCCGGCGCCTGCACGCCGTGTTCGAGCGCGCGGGACGCCCGCACGGCGGGATCATGCTCATCCCGCAGACGGTGCCCCTCGCCCGGCTGGAGGTGCGGGCGCGGCTGATGCTGGACTGGGTCGCCGCGGCCGGGGACTGGCGCTCGCGGCTGTTCACCTGGACCGACCTCCAGCAGCAGATCATCCACGGCTACCGCCTGCCAGGCTGGCGCGAGGCGGAAGTGCGGGAGGCGCTCGGCTGGCCCTGACGCCACCTTTGCGCCCCGGCATTGGCCACCGCGTCATCGCTAGCGACCGCGGGAATCGCGCTACCAGGGCGCCAGACGAGCGCTGCAGGAGGCTATAGCGGGCACTGGTACAGCGTGGCCTGCTCGCTCGGCGGCTGCGTGTGGCTCTGCGCGGCAGGCACCTCGCGCGACCAGATGGCGACGTCCTGCACCATCCACGGCAGCCCGGGCGTCGCGCTCTCGCCGCGGAACTGCACGCTGCGGACACCGGCGGGGATCGGCGTCCAGTACGATTGGAAGCGGCTGTAGTCGTACTTCATCTGCGTCTGCAGCTGCGCCGGCTCCCAGCTTGTGCCGCCGTCGAAGCTCACCTCGATGTTGCGCCCGACGCCCGCGAAGCGCAGCCGGCTGCCCTGAGGCGAGGGGCCAGGGAAATTCACGCCGGGCTCGGTGTCGGGGTCCACATACCGGCGGTCGGCGCGCAGCATGGTGAACGGGACGGCCGAGGAGATAGAGACGTTGTCCCAGTGCCAGGTGTTGGGGCCGCAGGTCGGGCAGTTGCGCGTCGGGTCGTAGGAGTGGTGGCCGAACTGCACCACCCCTTGGTCCCAGCCCAGATCCGCGATGTCCGTGTCCACCCACCAGAAGTCGTAGGCCGGCATGCCAAACTTCAGGTGTGTCCGCGAGATTTCCAGCTCGAAGGTGTCGCGGCGCAGGGCGCTCGGCTCCAGGAAGCTCTCGTAGCCCGTCTGCGAGTTGCCGCCCAGGTCCTCTTCCCGAAAGTTGCGGTAGACGAACGCCTTGAAGGGCGTGGTCCCGTGCAGGCTCTCCATCTTGATATGGATGGCGTTGCGCGGCGGGCCGTTCAGGTCGGGGAGCCAGTCTTCGAGCGGGAGTTGGAGGTGGGCGTCGTAGGGGCTGAACCAGAGGTCGATCCAGTCGCGGGGCGAAGTACGGAGGGTAGAGAGGTCGAAGCGGATGGCGGCCTCGCCGTCCGCGAAGTCCACCACGTGACTCGGCGTAAGGTAGATGACGCCGTAACCGCTGGCGTTGATGGCCGTCATGAATGGTCGTTGCAGAGGAAAACTGTATCATCGTACGAATTGACCGCGTGAACTGCTGGTGGGGCCGCGCAGGTGACGCCGTGTGCGGCGTCCATAGGAAGCGGGGCGCGCCAAGTGTCCGGGTCGCGCGAGTGCGCCGTCAGATCCCAATCGAGCGAGCGCCAGGGTTCGGGCCAGGTGGGCCGGCCATTGAACGGCTCGGCATAGGAAGCGGACGCCCGGCTATATACGCTGGTCACAACAGTTGTCATCAGCAGCGCGGCGACCGCCATCGCGATAGTGCGCACAGCCAAAAGAGATGTTGGTATACGGTACATTCAGCCCTCGGGTCCGTCACGGCCGAGTTGCTGACTCCAATGCTAGACAGTCAACCCGGCACCGCGGCAAGGCGCCGCGCTCAGGGAAACGAGTTGATCAGCGTGTGTCAGGGCCGGTAATATTCGCATAAGTACGGCCTCAACTGGCCCGCAGTATGCGCGGTAACGTAGGGCCGGGTACACCGAAGGCTCCCGGTGTGAGGTGGCTATTCAGTGGCATAATACACCTTCCCACGGAACATTGGTCTCGTCATCTCTGGTCTTCCGTGGCCTCCTGCTAGGCGATGGCGAGTTGGAGATCTTCCTGAGCCAATGCCTGGTGAGGCGGCTCCATGCAACTGAAGAGGCCGTGCGTTACGACATAAACGGCCCATCATCAGTCTCATCGATGTGACATATCACTCCAAGTTTCGATAACCGATCATACAAAGTCTCAGCCACCGCTGGGGAGTTGGTGTGTATTGGTATTGTATCTCCGTCAAGCAGGCGGCATGTGATTTCATGGGCACTGCTGAGCGGCAACCCAGTGATAGACATTAGATTCCTTGAGACACTTACTTTGCGCATTCCTGGCCTCCATCCAGTAAGCCATACTGTAGCCATAACTTATTGCTCCTCACTGGGTGGGACTGGCACTCTGATAGGACGCGGAATATGGCCTGGGTTTGCCCCGGTTGTCCGGACACCACCATGAATCTCGACCTCGGTAGCGCCAAACTGTCTGCCGAGTGCTTGAACAATTCTGGATAGAATGAGCAATCCAGCGGTGCCAGAACCTGCACCTTCGATATGTAACTGTCTCACAATCAACAATCTGCCTTCCATCGTCAGATTGCCCATAAACTCTATGATACCGTTAGGGGTTTCAGCGGTACCCCATACCACGCCTTCATCATTCTCTAGGATCGTTACAGTTACGCCAGCGCCACCCCCAAGAGCAGCGGCAAGCTGTGGATTGACAAAGCACAGGGGCCATGGAGCGCAGTCGCCTTCGCGAGGAATATCCTCCCAATCTGGATCTTCGGGGGTTAGATCCTCTCTCGTTGCCTTCGTGAGGCCCAGCGGGTCCTTGTGCTTGGTCGGCGCATTGCCAGCGTAGGCATAGAGATTGACATCCCCGCCACCGAAGCCCAGCGGGTCCTCGCTGAGGAAGCGCTGGTAGGTCGGGCTGTAGTAGCGGGCGCGGTAGTAGTATAGCCCGGTCCCGTCGTTCTCCCGCCCTGTATACTGGCTCGGGTTGCCGCTCGCCGTCCCCAGCACCGTCGTCTGCCCGTACGGCTCGTACTGGTACTGCGTCAGAATGCTGCCGCCCGGCTCCACCAGCGCCACCGTGCTGCCCAAGGCATCCGCCAACAGGGCTCGGGTCGTGGTGCCCTCGGTCCGGGCGAAGACCTCGTCCAGGCCGCCCGTCAGCAGGTTGGCGGTGATCGAGCCGCCCACCCGCTCCTGCACGGCATTCAGGCCGTCGTACAGGAAGCTGGTCGCCGTGCCGCTCGTCGTCTTGCTCTGGCGGCGCCCGAAGGCATCGTAGCTGAAGCTCGCCGTGGTCCCGCCGCTGATGGCCGTGAGCTGATTGCGCGCGTTCCAGGTGTAGCTGTTCGTCCCATCAGTGAGCAGGTTGCCATCGTTGTCCCAGTTCGTGCTGGGCCAGGTGGTCCCGTTCCAGTTGGTGATCCGGTTGTCTTGGTCGTAGGCCGCGCTGCTGATCGCCGCGGGCAAGCCCGTGCGCGCGTAAGTTCCCGTGACGCTCGTCCGCTAGTGCGCGGCATCATAGCCGTAGTTCAACGTGCCCGTCGTGCTGCCACCCACCTGGTAGGTGATGCCCCTGAGCTGGGAGGCTGTATCGTAGCTGTAGGTGACCGCCGCGCCGTTAGGCAAGGTGAGCGTGGTGCGCCGGCCCGCCGGGTCGTAGCTGAGTCCCACCTGCGTGCTGCCCTGGGTGACTTGCGTGAGCCGGCTGTCGTTGCCGTAGCCATAGCTCACGCTGTTGGCCTGGCCGTTCACCGTCAGGCTCGTCTGTTTCCTTACCCGATAGACGATAGGTGCCTGAGCGATTGCTACTGAGCTTCCCGAGACTTTGAACCGGCCGCGACTAATTACCAGGCACTTACCGGTCATTCTCACTGTCTAAACTGTGATGTTGTAATCCAGGTAGTCGTGACAGCTTACCGGCGATTACGTCGCGCACCACAGTGGCCATGCCGTCCTCAACGAGCCATGGATGGATCCAGATGCCATCCGTCACCCAGCCACCGCCTTCACCACCAGCTACAGGAGCCCCCATGGGTAATCGCTCATAAAACACTTGAGCTCCATCGAGGGGGCTATTCGGCCAGTACATCATATTCAAGTCTTCAACGAGTTGCTCCAACTCCAAAAGGCTACAGTGAATGTCTGACGCGTGACAAACAGCGAAGATCTGGCCACCAAAGTCCCCCTCGAGTATTACTACCCCATCAGCATACGATCGTGCTTCAATCAATGACCGGAGAGGATGATAAGGCAGGCCATTGGTATCTGAAACCAATCGCCGAATGCCGCTTTGATATGATGGTAACATTGGGATAAACGGAGGTTGACCATCGCATGCCACGGATATCCTCCTCATGTTGCACGGCACGTACAGATATTTCAAAATGGCATGGAAATCTGAGATGTTGTCTAGCTTAAGCTCTATCTATCTGGAAATTGCACGCCATTCTGCTCCATCTGTCTTTGAAAATACTGCAAGTGCTGCGCCCTGTTTCCGGGATGAACATATGCTGTAACTACTCTTCCGTTCTCGGCAACCACAAAGAGCCCAGTGTTCGGATCAATGCTGCGGACCCGGCCGTCTGCTCCAGTAAACGATCTCACGCCCGGCATATCCGGGTTCTGCGCCATAGCCGCAGCCTGCTGTGCCTGCTGAGGCGTCAGTGGATGTTCGCGAGAATGACCTCTGGTATTAGCAGGCTCTGTGTATGGGTCATCCGAAGCACTGGTTGCTCGAGGTCCGCTGGACATCCCGCCGGCGCAATCGCCGGGGTCTTGCTGCATACGAGTCGCATCGTGGCCGGCGCAATCGAAATCGTACTCAGGCGCTTCATGGTCCTCAGGAAGAAGATCCTTCCGCGTTTCCTTTGTGAGGCCGAGCGGGTCACGGAAGCTGGTCGGCGCGTTGGCAGTATAAGCGTAAGGATTGATGCCCCCGCCAAACCCGAGCGGGTCCTCGCTAATGAACCGCTGGTAGGTCGGGCTATAGTACCGCGCGCGGTAGTAGTATAGCCCGGTCCCGTCGTTCTCGCGCCCCGTGTACTGGCTCGGGTTCCCACTCGCCGGGCCCAGCACCGTCGTCTGCCCGAACGGCTCGTACTGATACTGCGTCAGGAGGCTGCCGCCCGGCTCCACCAGCGCCACCGTGCTGCCGAGGGCATCGGCCAGCAGCGCCCGGGTCGTGGTGCCCTCCGTCCGCGCGAACACCTCGTCCAGGCCACCGGTCAGCAGATTGGCCGTGACCGCCCCGCCCACCCGCTCCTGCACGGCGTTCAGCCCGTCTACAGGAAGCTGGTCGCCGTGCCGCTCGTCGTCTTGCTCTGGCGGCGCCCGAAGGCATCGTAGCTGAAGCTGGCGGTGGTCCCGCCGCTGATAGCCGTGAGCTGATTGCGCGCGTTCCAGGTGTAGCTGTTCGTCCCATCAGTGAGCAGGTTGCCATCGTTGTCCCAGTTCGTGCTGGGCCAGGTGGTCCCGTTCCAGTTGGTGATCCGGTTGTCGTTGTCATAGGCCGCGGTGGTAATGGCCGACGGCAAGCCCGTGCGCGCGTAAGTTCCCGTAACGCTCGTCCGCTGGTGCGCGGCATCGTAGCCGTAGCTCAGGGTGCCCGTCGTGCTGCCCCCCACCTGGTAGGTGATTCCCGTGAGCTGGGAGGCTGTATCGTAGCTGTAGGTGACCGCGGCGCCATTGGGCAGCGTGAGCAGCGTGCGCCGCCCGGCGGGATCATAGCTGAGACCCACCTGCGTGCTGCCCTGGGCGACCTGCGTGAGCCGGCTGTCGTTGTCGTAGCCATAGCTCACACTGTTAGCCTGGCCGTTCACCGTTAGGCTCGTACGCCGGCTCGCGGCATCATAGCCATAGCTGACCGAGGTATTGGGCGCGGTCTGCGGCGTGGTCTCGCTGGTGAGCCGGTCCAGGTCGTCGTAGACCCGCGTGATTGTGCCGTTGGCCGAATCCGCCGCCTGCTGGAGCCGGCCGCCCTTGTCCCAGGTGTAGCTGATCGTGCTCTCATAGTTGCTGCCGGCGGCGCAGGCTCCCGGGGTGCTGATCGTGCCGAAGCCCGCGAAGGTGCGACGGTTCAGGTTGTCGTAGCAATAGGTGGTAATCTTGCCGCGCCGGTCGGTGACCTGGGTCAAGTTGCCCATCAGGTCGTAGAGGTACTGGTCGCTCTGGGAGCGTGCATCGGTGCGCTGGGTCACGCGGTTGGTCTTATCCCGCGTATAGCTCGTCGCGTGGCTGAGGGCGTCGGTCACCGCGGTCAGGAAACTATTTGCGTCGTAGCCGAACTGGGTGGTTTGTCCCAGCGGATCGGTTTGCTTCACCACCTTGTCGAGCGGGTCGAACTCGCGGCGCCCCAACTGGCCCAGGGCGTTGGTCACGCTCACGCGGCGCCCGGCGTTGTCGACGAAGCGCTGGATCTGGTTGCCCAGGGGATCGGTAACCGCCACCAGATCGCCCAGGGCATAGCGGTACTGGGTCGTGTGGTCCAGCGGGTCCGTGACGGTGAGGGGCTGCCCCGCCGGGTTGTAGGTAAGCACGGTGTCCTGGCCCATGGGGTCCGTGGCCACGACGAGATTGCCCTGCGCATCGTACGTGAACCGAGCCGTGTGGCCCAGCGGGTCCGTGACACTCGACAACTGATGGAACGTCGGCTCGTAGCTCAGTGTCGTAGTTACGGCGTCGGCGGTGCCCGCGAGCCGCGTCACGCTCGTTAGCCTCCCCCATTCGTCGTGGGTGTAGCTGGTCTGCCGCCCCGGGGTGTCGCTGCAGGTGGTCACGGGCGCGGCTGTGGTGACCGAGGCCACGAGGTTGGTGGTCGGGTCGCGGCTATAGCTCGTCGTGCGCTGCTCGCACTGGCCGTACGCCGCGATGTCCTGGGTCATGTACCCGCTGCTGTTGAAGCTCACCTGCCGCTGGATGCCACGCGGATCGGTCACCAGCGTCTGCGTCACCTTGCCGCCGCTGAGCGTGTACTGGAACGTCCAGAGGCTCCCATCGACCTCGGTCTGCTGGTAGACCCGCCCGTTCGCGTCGTAGGTCGTGCTGACGATGGTGTACTGCGGCGACGCGGCGCTGCCGTTGGGGTCCATGATCGAGTAGAGCCCGTGGGTGGTTGGGTCATACGTGTACTGGGTCAGCCCGCCCTTGGCATCGACCACCTTCCACAAGAGCCCGGCCCAGGTCGTGCCCGGGCTCCCGCCCCCGGCGAGGCATGGATCGGTGGCGTGACAGTACGTGTAGCTGACCGTGCGGCCGATGTTGTCGGTCACCTGGGTGACGCTCTTCGTGAACGTGCTGTCGCCATAGGTGAACGCCAGCCAGCGACCGTTGGGGGAGGTAATACGCAGGACTCGGTTCTGGCTGTCGCGGGTGATCGCGACCTGATTGCCGTGGCGATCACGCACCGCCTGCAGCCCGGACCCGTTGCCGAAGACGTAGACCGTGCCGTCGCGCAGCGTCAGGTTCCAGCCATTGCTGGTCGCGGTTTGCCACCACGCGATCGTGGAGCCGTACCAGCGAGTCGGCGTCGCCGTGTGCTGGTAGACCGTATTCGTCAGGCAGTCCACACCCGGACCCGGCGTACAGCCCGAGAGGATCGTGTAGTGGACACGGCCTCCATCTGGCAGGATCAGATCGGCAGAGTTGCCGCTGTTCGCCACGGGTGAGTAGAGGTACATCTCGTAGGGATGGCTGGCGCCGATGCCGAAGGCACGAATATTCGGACTGCCGGTCGAGTTGACGTCCAGCGGCCGGTAGGTGCGAGTGAGGCGCAAGGGGATCACGTCGCCCAGCGTCAGGTCGCGCGCCCGGACCACGAACAGTCCGGTGCTCAGATCCACCGGCTCGCCCCCGGTGGGCTGACCTGGGTCGGACGGGTCGCCGCCATCGCCGTCGCCATCGGGTGGGTCGCCGCCACCATCCCCATCATCGGGCGAGGGGCCGCCGCCATCCGGCGGCTCCGGCCCCCCGGAGTCCGGGTGGGTCATCGCCGCCGTTAGCTCGTACACGGCCGCACTCGGGTCGGGCACGATCTGTTGCCCGTCGGCGGTCACGGTGCCGCGGCCATAGATGTACCACCCCTGGTCCTGCGGGTCATAGTGCCAGAAGCTGGCACGCGTCCCTGGCGGCGCATGCGTGTAGTTGGGATAGATAATGCGCGCGCCGTATGGGCCAATGGTCGCGCCCGCCGGCTGGACCGTGAAGTACACTGGCGTGTACACGCCGTCAGGCAGCGGGAACGGCGGCCGATCCTGCGGAATCACCGTGAGGCTGAAGTCGGTCAGCGGGTTCCCGTCGCGATCACGGATCACGGTGCCCGGTGCGAGATGGACTTCCAGTCCCGGAATCCGTGGGCTGGTGAGCACGACTTCTTCGGTCGTGGGCGAGGGGATCGTGATGGTATTCCCGGTGTCGATGCGCGGCAGCCAGATCGTGAAGGGCAGCACGGTCGTCTCGTCGGGCGCGAGGTCCACTCCCGCCTCGAACACCCCGTACGTCCGCCCCGGATACGCCGCCGTTGCCCCATCAATCGTGAGCACCTGGTGACCATCGGGCAGGCCCCTCAGCAGGAAGCGCCCACTTTCATCCGTCACCGCGCTCGTCTCGGCGAGCCGCAGCGTGACGCCCGCCAGCGGCTCGCCGTCCATCCCGAGCACCTGGCCGGCTAGCGCCGTCTCCCCCGCGTCGGCCTGGTAGGCGGGCAGAGCGCGCCAGGGGGAGGCCGTCTGGGTGCGGCGCAGCAGGAACGGCGTCCAACTGGTCTCCGGCTGCCAGGTAGGGTCGTCGTCTACTGACGGTGGCGCGGGACTCGCGATGGGCGCGAGGCCATCCGGCTCGGACAGCACGGGCGGCAGCAGCGGCCGCCAGCTCGACAGTAGCCGCAGGCTATCGCCTCCAGCTGGCGTCGGCAGTTGAGGCCGCGGGGCGACTCCCTCCTCGGGTAGAGGCGTGTCGAGGTGCTGACTGCTAACGGGCGCCGTGACGGCGAAGCTATTACTCACGGCCAGCCGGTTGGTCGTTCCCGTGCCATTGAACAAGCGCAGTTCGTAGGTGCCTGGGGCGAGCGTGGCGCTGAGCGGGAAGGCCACCTGGCCACTGGACTGCCTTGTGGTAAGGACGGTCGCCGTGGGAGTAGGACTGTCGGGGGCGCCTGGCACGTACAGCCCGATCCAGTCGCTCGCTGTGGGGGCTGGGATGCCGGTCCAATTTGCACTGACTGAGCCGCCCTGGGGGATGATGGCCGGGCGCACGCTCAAGCTCGCGCTCGGTGTAGGCGACGGGCCCGAAGTGGGCGTGCTCGTAGGCGTCGGAGACGCCCCGGGCGTGGCCGTACTGGTCGCCGTGGGGGACGGCCCGCCGGTGGCCGGTGGGGTAGGCGTTGTCAGCACGACGGCGAAGCTGTTGCTGACGGCCACGCGCGTCGCTGCGCCGGCGATGTTGAACAGCCGTGTCTCATATGTCTGAGACGTGGGCGCGCTGGTCGGGATGGGGACGGCGACCTGGCCAGTCACGCCCCCCGTCGTGAAGACGGTGGCGACGGGGGAGGCATCCCCCTGGGTGGAGCTCGGATAGAGCCCGATCCAGTCATTCGAGGTGGGCGTGAGCGGTGGGAAGATGCCGCCCCAGTCCACGCTCGAGACCCCCCCGGGCGCGACGTAGGTGGGCCGTGCGCGGAGCACGGGGCCGGTGATGGGGGTGGCTGTCGGGGCCCGGGTGGGCGTGAATGTGGGTGTCGCCGACCCGTTCGGAGTGTTCGTGGCGGTGGGCACGGGCGTGTTCGTGAGGGTGGGCGATGGGCCCGTCGGCGTATTCGTCGCTGTGGGCGTCGCGCTCACCGCGAGCGAGAGAGTGATACTGCCAGTAAAGGTCCCCGTTGGGTCGACGAGAATCGTGTAGGGGCCGCTGTACGGCAAGGTGAATGGTGGAATAGTGCCGCCTACCTCGGGGCAGCTCGTGGCGGCAGGGACGTTGCCATCCGCGGTCAACGTGTTCCCTGACCGATCGCGGACGGTAACGGCACTCTTGCAGCCGATGCCCGTCCCGCTCCCGATTGTGTCGTTGGACAGCGTGAGGTTGAGATGTGCACCTGCCGGGCCAGTGAAGCCGACGACTGCGTTCTGACCCGGGGTGGTCAGATTGACGGTGGCCGACCCACCGATCATCAATGTAGGCGTCGCGTCGCTCCCCACGTCCTGTAGCTCCAAGGTAGCGCTGCCAGTATCGGAACCGTTTGGGGTCACGACGATGGTGTACGTGCCGGCCACCGGCAAGGTCGTTGTGTCGAGAATCAGACCAGTCCCCAGCACACAGCTCTGATCGGCCAGTACGGTACCGTCGGGGTTGTGGACCGCCACATCCGCATGACAGCTCAGCCCGCTGCCGATTGCCCAACTGGTCGCCTGCAGATTAATGCGCTGTCCTTGGGTGCCGTCAAACGCAATCAGCGCCAGCTTGCCCGCCGTACCGATAGTGAAAGAGAGGGGGTTGCGGGAGGTGGGCGCGACAGTCATCCAGTCGGCAAACGTAACATCACTAGGGGCCTTGGACGCCGGGGGCACAAACAGAAAGCTGTCGCCGGTCGATACGCCGCCTGGCACCCGGACGGTGAGGCGGCCGGAGGTCACGTTGGTGGGCAAAGCCGCGCTGATGACGCCCGTGCCGGCCACCAGGGTGGCCGTCGGCGTCGGGTTGGGCGGCGGCGTCAGCGCGCGCACGGCCGCACGCTGGCCGTTGACGGCCACGACGTTGTCCGCGGCGACGTTCAGTGCGGCAACGGTAGGGCTACTCTGTGGGAAGCTGGTTTCCAGGTTGGTCCCGAACACGTTGACCGTCGAGCCCTGCGCAGCGACCGGGTAGGGAGTGCCCCCGACGCCACTGACGGTCCCCCCGTTCTGGGGCACGATGGCGTTAATCGTCGGAATGGTGGAGACCACGGTGAAGGTCGCGGTACTGGTCACCATGGTACCGCTGACCGTTACGCTGATGGTGCCCGTGCTGGCACCCGTCGGCACCGTGACGGTGAGCTGCGTAGCCGTCGCCGCGGTGACGGTAGCGGTGGTGCCGTTGAACTTCACCGCGTTCGCGCCGGGGGTGGTGCTGAACCCAGTACCATAGATGGTCACCGCGCTGCCGGCTGCCCCGCTGTGGGGGGTGAACTCCAGAATGGCCAGGGTGGTGGCGCTCTGCCGGGTGATCCCCGTGAGGTTGCCCACCGCGTCGTAGCTGTAGACGGCCGTGCCGTTAGTCTGGCTCGGATCGCTCACGGCCAGCAGCCGGCCGAGCTGGTCGTAGACATAGCTGATGTTGCCCGAGCCCTGGGCCTGGGCCGCGCGCGGAGCAGCAGTACCGGGAGCAAGGCAGAGGCTCAGCATGACGAGTGCGCGCACCAACGCCCGTACGCGAACCGCGATGGTCACAGGCCTGCCTCCCCTTCTGCATTGCAAGGCACCGCTACGATCGGGGCGCCCGTCCTGGTCAGACCCGAACCGAGAGCGTAAGTCCCAAGGTACTACTGCGGGCGCCGGGTCGGCGCGGTTGGTCGCGGCGGCGTGGGCACACCGGCTGGCAGAGTGGGAGCGCCAGGCGAGGGGCTCCGCGTATCCGCAGCGGTCTGCACCGTCCCCGGCTCGGGCAGCGGAGCCGGCGGGACGATGCGTGGGGGCGGTTGGGGTG
>Ga0209062_1001828_pt1 | contig 32753 bp, 28 predicted proteins | sample Coa_R2_2_FD_187158 | JGI IMG/M metagenome (GOLD analysis project Ga0209062, IMG submission 187158) | Surface soil microbial communities from Centralia Pennsylvania, which are recovering from an underground coalmine fire - Coalmine... | ecosystem: Environmental > Terrestrial > Soil > Unclassified...
ACACCAGCCAAACCGGCCCGACCTTTTCCGTGATCAGCATGCGCCCATCGGGCAAAAAGGCGATCCGCCAGGGCAGCTCAAAGGTGGTCACCGTGGTCATATTGAAGGGCACGCTGGCTTCGGGCTTCTGTTCGCCCGCGTTGACCTGAGCCCACGCCTCCGCCGCCGCCAGACAGAAAAGCAACGCCGCCTTGGTTCGTTTCATTTTCAAGTCTCCTTTCCTTCTTAAAAGGGATAATGCGCCTCACCCTGTTGAATGGTGATCCACTTCAACTGAGTCAGATCGTCCATAGACCACTGGCCGCCCTCGCGCCCCATGCCGGAGTCCTTCATGCCGCTGAAAGGTCCATGCGGCTCGTCGTGAACGGTGGAACCATTGATGTGAACGGAACCGGACTCCAACTCCAGCGCGCAGCGCATCGCGAGTTGCAAATCGTTGGTGATGACGGCCGAAGTAAGGCCGTAACGGGTGCCGTTGGCTAGCCGGATGGCGTCGTCGGCGTCTTTGGCTCGAATGACGCTGGCGACCGGCCCGAACAGCTCTTCCTGAAATGCCGGCATCGATGGGGTTACATCGGCCAGGACGGTGGGCTGAAAGTAGTTTCCCTCGTAAGAGCCGCCGCAAAGAACGCGAGCGCCCTGGGCCTTTGAAGACTCGATGCGGGCAGCGATAAACGGGCATTGGGAAGCCCGAATCAGCGGACCGATGACGGTATCGGGATCGCGTGGATCGCCGACCTTGAGAGATTTCACCTTGGCGACGAACCGTTCGAGGAACTCCTCGTAGACCGGATCTTCGACGATGACGCGCGAGCCAGCCATGCAGATCTGGCCCTGATGAATAAACAGGCCGAAAGCGGCGGTGTCGACGGCATAGCGAAGATTGGCGTCCTTCATCACCAACAAGGGACTTTTTCCGCCCATCTCGAGATCGAATTTCTTGCCGCGGCGGGCGCACTCGACGCCGATTTGCCGGCCTACGGCGGTGGATCCGGTGAAGAGGATCGCCTTGACGCGAGGATCGCTGTAGAGAACCTCTCCCAACGCCGGGCCATCGCCGGGCACGACGTTCAGGACTCCCGGGGGCAGACCGGCCTTGTCGAATATTTCCGCGATCTTCAGACCGACGAGCGAGGTTTCTTCCGACGGCTTGAGCACAAAAGTATTGCCGGCGGCGAGGGCCAGGGCGACCTTCTTGGTGGCCAAGATGAGCGGGAAGTTGAAAGGCGCGATGCCCGCGACCACGCCCAACGGGCGGCGGATCGCCAAAGAAAAGCGCCCTGGCACATCGCATGGGATCGTCTGGCCCATGATCCGGCGGCACTCTCCGGCGGCGGACCGGAGGACGCCTACGACGAAGGACACCTCAAACTGGGACTTGCCGAAGGTGGCTCCGCCCTCCTCGATCAGCAGATCGACGATCTCGCGGCGCATGGACTCGAGAACATCGGCGGCCCGAATGAGAATCAGCTCTCGCTCAGACGGCAGCGTATTTCCCCAAACGTCTTTGACGGCATAAGCGGCGTCGATGGCCCGGGTCATGTGCTCGGGGCGGGCCATGAACACCTTCGAAAATGCTTTTCCATTGGCCGGGTTGACGACCGGCGTCATCGCGGCCGCGTCCACTTGGATAGGGCCGCCGTTGATGAAAGGCGTAGCGGTCATAGCTTCTTTCTTCTATTCTGAATCACCCAGGGCGCCTGAGTTTCAGGGAGTCTCCCGGGCCGGGAAGAGGATCACGGCGGCCGTGGGTCCCGTCCCCGGAATCAGTCTCGCATAAACTACGACGTATTCTATAATAGACATTATCACGCCGCGCGCCGCGGCGGTAAACCAATCTCATGCCGACCGGCCCATGCCCCGAGCGCCCGGAGGTTTCGATCCTGGCGGCGACGCTTTGCTGTTACGAGGAGCGGTTCGGGCCGTGTCATCCGATTACTTTGCGGCTGATGACCGACGTAGCGATTCAGTTGCGGCATCGGGCGTTGCTAGAGCGGGCCATCCGCGACGTTCAGCGATTTCTGGGCCGGACACACGAGCTACGGCTGCGCGCGCTGGGGCCTTTACGGGATCTGCTGGTTGCGCAGAGGGATTTCCGTGGGGCCGCGGCGGCGCAACGCGAGCTTGTAGAGTGCGAAGCCGAGAGGAAGGGCTGCGATCACCCGGAGACGGCGGCGGCGCGGAAGGAACTGGAGGCGCTGCTTTTGAGGGTCCTGGCGAAAGAGGAGAAGGAAGGCGTTGGAGGGCCGGGCGAGGCGATCGAGCCAAGCCGCAAAATGGGTTGTGTCTAGCCTTCGAAGTTGTAGCCTTCTTCGCCGTGCATGCTGAGATCCAAACCTTCCACTTCGTCGGCGGCATCGGCGCGGACGCCCGTGACGAGATCGCAAATTTTGAGAATCACGAGGGTCGCCACAATCGCCAATGCCCAAGACACCGCGACCGCGGCGGCCTGATTGAGGACCTGCGCGGCATTGCCATCGACCCAGCCGAGGGCCTTGCCATTCCAGACGTCGTTGACTTCCTTGGTGGCGAAGAGCCCGGTCAATATGGCGCCCATGGTGCCTCCCATGCCGTGGACGCCGAACACGTCCAAGGAATCGTCGTAGCCGAACCGCTGCTTGACGACGCTGACCATCAGATAGCAGCCGAGGCCGGCGATGGCGCCGATGAGGAGCGCGGGCATGGGCTTGACGAATCCCGAGGCGGGAGTGATGGCCACCAATCCGGCCACGGCTCCGGAAATTGCGCCGAGCACGCTAGGCTTGCCGCTGCGGACCCACTCGGCGAACATCCACGCCAGGGCGGCGGCGGCGGTGGCGAAATGCGTCGCAATGAAGGCGCTCGAGGCCAGAGCGGAGGCGGCGACGGCGCTTCCGGCATTGAATCCAAACCAGCCGACCCACAGCAAACAAGCGCCAATGACGCTGAGCACCAGATTGTGGGGCCGCATCTGCTCGCTGGGATAGCCCTTGCGATGGCCCAGGTAAATGGCGCAGACGAGCGCGGAGACGCCGGAAGTAATATGCACGACGGTTCCGCCGGCAAAATCGAAAGCGGGGATTTTTCCGCCCAGCGTGGCGTTGAACAATCCGCCCTTGCCCCAGACCATATGCGCCATGGGGAAGTAGACGATGAGGGACCAAAGGGTGGTGAACAGCAGCATGCCGGAGAACTTGATGCGCTCGGCGAAAGCGCCGGAAATCAGGGCTGGCGTGATGATGGCGAACATGAGCTGATAGACCATGTAGGTCTGGTGCGGGATGGTGGCTCCGTAATCGGGATTGGGAGCGGCGCCGACGCCGTTGAGAAACAGGTACTGGGCTCCGCCGAGAAAAGGGCGCCATTCGCCAAAGGCCAGGCTGTAGCCGAGGATGGCCCATAGGATGGTAACGACGCCCATCAACACGAAGCTGTGCATCATGGTTCCGAGGACGTTTTTGCGGCGCACCAAGCCGCTGTAGAACAGGGCGAGGCCGGGCCCGGTCATCATGAGCACCAAGGCGGCGCTGGTGAGCATCCAGGCGTTGTCGCCGGCGCTTTGGGCGGACTTGACGGCCTTGTCGAGGTCGGCCAAACGTTGGTCGAGGGCGGAAGCGGCCTGCGCGCTCAGAGAGGAAACGAGAAAAAAGAAACCCAGGAGTCGTTTAGTCATATCGCTACATGGCGCCAGAGACAGGGAGCGACTGGGGTCCGAAATGTCCTGGAAGACCTCATGATACTACAGCCAGGGTTCGATATCGGACGCTATGTAACACTGGAGGCTTGTGCGAAGAGATTTTCAAATCCGCTCGACTACGATACTGTGCGTGCGCCGCGAGGGCAAAGTCGTGATGGCGGGCGACGGGCAGGTGACGCTGGGGTCGGAAGTCATCAAGGCGTCGGCGAAGAAGCTGCGGCGGCTGTACAACGGGAAGATCATGGCCGGATTCGCGGGCGCCACGGCCGACGCGTTTGCGCTATTCAGCCGCTTTGAAGCCAAGCTGGAGCAATACAACGGGAATCTGGCGCGGGCTGTGGTGGAGCTAGCGAAGGACTGGCGCACCGACCGGATGCTGCGGCACCTGGAGGCATTGCTGCTGGTGGCGGATTTGGCCAGCACGTATCTGGTGAGCGGCAACGGCGATGTGATCGAGCCGGACGACCAGATCTGCGCGATCGGATCGGGAGGGGCGTACGCCAAGGCCGCCGCCACGGCGTTGTATGAAAACACGAAACTATCGGCGCGCGAAATCGTCGAAAAAGCGATGGAGATCGCGGGCAAGATCTGCATTTACACCAACGAGAGCGTCGTTTACGAGGAGCTAGGCTGATGGTGATCTATCTCCCCGCGCAGGCCGCCGAAGACGTCCCGGTGCTGGATGAACTGACGCCGCGAGAAATCGTGCGCGAACTGGATAAATATGTGATCGGGCAAGCCGAGGCCAAGCGCGCGGTGGCCATCGCTCTGCGCAACCGGATACGGCGCCAGAAGCTGGAGCCGGAGATGGCCGAAGAAGTGATGCCGAAAAACATCATGATGATCGGGCCGACCGGCGTGGGAAAGACCGAGCTGGCGCGAAGGCTCGCCAAGCTCGCAAATTCGCCTTTCCTCAAGGTGGAAGCCAGCAAGTTTACCGAAGTCGGTTACGTGGGCCGGGACGTCGAATCGATGATCCGGGATCTGGTGGAGATCGCCATCGACATGGTGCGCGAGGAGCGGCTGAACGAAGTGGGCGAGCGAGCCGAGCGCAACGCGGAGGAACGCCTATTGGAGCTGCTGATGCCGAACCAGCCGGAGCCGACGGAAAGCGCCGAGCGGACGCGCGAAAAGCTGCGCGAGCGGCTGCGCGCGGGAAAGCTGGACGATCGGATGGTGGAAGTGGACGTGAAAGAGCGAGGTCCCACGTTTGAGGTCACCACCGCCGCCGGGATGGAGGAAATGGACATCAATCTCAAGGACTTGATGCCCGGCTTGTTCGGCGGCCGCACCAAGAAGCGCAAAATGCGGGTGAGCGAGGCCATGGATTATCTGGTCCAGGAGGAAGAGCAGAAGCTGGTGGACATGGACCAGGTGACCCGGGTGGCCATCGAGCGGGTGGAGCGCAGCGGGATTATTTTTTTGGACGAGGTAGATAAGATCGCCGGACGGGAAGGGGGCCACGGTCCCGACGTCAGCCGCGAGGGAGTGCAGCGGGACATTCTGCCTATCGTCGAAGGCACTACGGTGAATACGCGCTACGGCTTCGTCCGCACCGACCACATCCTGTTCGTAGCGGCGGGAGCGTTCCACGTTTCGAAGCCCAGCGATCTGATCCCGGAACTGCAGGGCCGGTTTCCCATCCGCGTGGAGCTTAAGTCTCTCACCGAGGCCGACTTCATCCGGATCTTGAGGGAGCCGAAGAACGCGCTGATCAAGCAGTATCAGGCTCTGCTCGATACCGAAGGAATCAAGCTGACGTTCACCGACGAGGCGGTGGAGGAGATCGCGCGCTATGCCGCGCGCGTCAACGAATCGGCGGAGAATATCGGGGCGCGGCGGCTGCATACGATTCTGGAAAAGCTGCTGGAAGACGTATCCTTCGACGGGCCGGATTTGAAGCGGAAGAGCGTGAAAGTGGACGCAGCGTACGTGCGCAGACAGCTCGCCGACATCGTGAAGGACCAGGATCTAAGCCGGTATATCCTGTGAGGCTGGCGGGGAAGTGGCCGGCGCGCGGCGCGGGGCTGGGGACGTTGCTTTGGCTTGCCGCCTGCGGTTACATCGGCAATCCGCTCCCGCCGGCGCTGGACATCCCTTCCGCCGTCACCGACCTGCGCGCAGCCGAATACGGCGACCGCATCCTGGTGGAATTCACCATTCCCATGCTGACGACGGAAGGCTTGCCGTTGAAAAGCGTGCGCTCGGTGGATTTGTACGCCGGGCCGGCCAATAGCACGTTCAACGCGGGGACGTGGGCGGAGACCGCAAAAAAGTATTCCGTGCCGGGGAGCGAAGCCGGCCCGTATGCCTTCGATCAAGTTCCCGTCGGCGACTGGGTGGGGAAGAGCATCGTTCTGGGAGTTCGGGCCACCGGACCGAAAGGGAAGGTTTCGGCCTGGTCAAATTTTGTTCCGTTGAACGTCGGACCGCCGCTCGCGACCCCCACCAAGCCGGTCGCGGAAAACACCAAGGACGGCGTCAAGCTCACTTGGATGGGTTCCGGCCCTCGCTACCGCGTCTTCCGCTGGACGGGCGACGCGCAGCCTGCGCCCATCGCTGAAACGGACCAGCCCGAATATCTCGACGGCTCCGCGCAGTTCGACACGCAATATAACTACATAGTCATGGCGATCGATGGCGAAACACGGCGAAGCGTCGTATCCGAAACGGCGACGGTCACGCCGAAAGACGTATTCCCGCCGGCCGTCCCCACCGGCATCACCGCGGCCGCGGGCAATAACTCGATTGAGCTGGCGTGGGTGCGCAATACCGAAGCCGACTTTCGCGGCTATAACGTCTATCGCGCAGAGGGCGCGGCGGATTTCCAGAAGATCGCGTCTTTAATTGAAGCTCCGGTCTTCAGCGATGCGAAAATCGAAGCGGGGAAGATGTACCGTTACGAAATCTCGGCGGTCGATTTACTGGGAAATGAAAGCGGCCGCTCGGAGCCAGTAACGGCTTCGCTCCAATGACGCGCTTCCGCTGGGGGTTACACCGCAACCAATTGAGTGCGCGCGGGTTTCGCTCGAAAGCATAGATCTTTCTCAGAGCGTGATCCGAATACTCTGTAATTTTTCCCCTTGATTTGCCCCTTTGATGTGTTTCCCTGCGTCCCGAACCCGGCGCCCTGCGCTCATTGCACGGGCACGTGGACCGATTCGACATACGGCACGAGTTGGACGATATTCTCGAACACAGCCGAGACCGCCGAACCCGGGAACCTATAATGTCCACGGGACCGTCACGATACCATCGCCGGTAGAGGGTTGTCCGAGCACCACGTGGTCGATAACCGGCACGATCACGCAGGCCGTGAACGTTTTCTTCGGGGGCACGACGACCATCACATGGAACGGAACCAACCCAGATCCGGACCAGGAGTGTGGCGGCTTCACACCGGCGTCGAGCCTCACCGTTCGTGTAACATCCTTTCTGTAAATTAGTTCCGCTACTTCGCGTTCAACGTACAAGTGGACGCCGCTGCCTACACTCCCCCGCCGCCGCAGGCGCCGCAGATGCCGCCAGGAACTGGGAATCGCCTCGGTAAAAAGAGCAACTGAGGGTTCGGGACTGGACGGCGCACAGCGGCCGGCCCCAACCGGTCCTCCTCACTTTCCGACAGCCACAATCGAGAAAGAATCCGGAACCATCGTCCCTCGCCCGCGTCCCTTTGGAGCATCCGCCGGCGGTGGCGTATATTCCGCCGCGATAATCAGAATCCGGTTGGTCTTCGAATCCAGCGTCAGCGTTTTGCCGCCGGTCATGGTCTTCAGCGTCTGCTCGACGACAAAATCGCTCGGGCTATTCTCTTTAACAATGGTCAGCGTGCCGTCGCCCTGGGAGCTGAAGGCCTCCATCGTCTTGGGGTTGAAGACCGCGCCGTCGGTTCCTTGGCCAATGGGGAGCGTGGTGATAATATCGCCGCTTCATTAGGGATTACCTGGAAGGCAATTGAAAGCTCGGGCCTTTTCCCAAAATCCTGAGCGTTTGCAAGCCGATCCGAAAATTTTCTTCTTGCCCCCCCAAAAAAGAGGGTACTATTTTCTGGACGTTCTGCCGTGCGACCTCAGATAGCCCGGCGAATTCCGAAAATGGAGGTGCTAATGAACACACTAAGGAAGTGTATTCGGCCATTGATTTGGAGCCTTTGCTGCGTCGCCTTCGCCGCGTGCGCGAGCGGGCAGGGATGCCAAACCCAGACTTTCCAGAACCCGCCGCCCTGCGTGCCCAATACTATACCTTGCGCCCATTGCACCGGCACTTGGACAGACAACTACGGGTGGACGTACAACCTGACTTCCAACAACAATCCGCCTGCCATCGGGACGTACAACGTCACGGGAACGATGCAGGCGCCTGCTGCGGACTGCTCCGTGGTCTACCAGGTCTCGGGAACGATCACCCAATATGCTGCTCTGGGGCAGACCTCCCTCTCGATCACGGGCGGGAGCCCAAATCCATCGGGAGATTGCCCCATTGACGGGCTGCATATAGCAGACTTGCAAGGTGTATCGGTTAATATCACGAATAACGGTTGCGATTATGCCTCGGGTACTTGGGACAACTCTGACGGCCTCAACGGAAGGGTTACGATGACCAAACCGGCAGACGTCCCCGACGGCAACCCTGCCCAGGCCACAAGGGCGGTCTGCTGGCTGGACCAGTGCACACCCGGGTTCCCCTGGACTGTAGTGCTGTTCGAAGACACCATTCAATCGACGAAATCGATGGCCGGACGCCAGGCCTACGAGTGGCAGAATTTCCCGGGAAACATTCAGGACAATTGCCAGTTCCCTGGGACGAGGTACCCGAACGCCAACGGTGGCTTAACCGGCGGAGGCTGGTACGTTGGATTCTACTTCTTCGACAACCGGATGGACTACGACTACGTCGGGATGGGGCAGATTATGATCGATTACTACAACGGACTGAACGGCGGGATGAACAGGGTCCCATGCGTCATGAACATAGGACAGAACATGTCGTTATTCACCAACAATGGTTCGTCGCAGTACTTTAATGACACGCTGACGTGGTCGCTCCAGAATGGCGGGTGGTACGGAGTTGCGAAGAACGGAATTCAGGCGTGGCGGCAATACAACTGTGGACGTGGAACATGCCAACCACAGTAAAATCGATCAAATCCGGACGGAGGCTCACTCTCGCGAGGGCCCGCTGCGCGGCCGCACTATGGGTCGCAACATCAGGACTGCTGCTGGCCCAGCACGCCACCATTGCCGTGAATCCCAACAGCCGGTATTTCTGTTGCCCGGTGTTCGACGCTGTCATGCAAATCCAAAACCTGACGACCATGCCGATTAACTATGAGGACCTTCAGTACAATTACGCAGGCGACATCCAGGACATCGGCGCCCTGATGACCCCCACGCAGAAGGCCAACGCGCCGAATCCGAAGGTTCTCATACCGAAGGGCGGATCGTTTTCCGTGGACATTCCTGTGGACCCGGCTACGGGGAAACTGCCCGACGCTCTCAGCGTGAGCAGCGCGTTAAACCTAGTCATCGCCGCGGCGCAAGCCGCCGGCATCGTTCCAGGAACATTCCGCGTCGACTCATCGCAGCCCGGCGTTTTCTTCGTCGAGCCGGCCAGCAATCACGACGCCAACGGCGCCATGGCGGCGGCTCAGGCCGTTTTCGATACGCCCGTCACCGTGTCGTTCCAGCAGACCATCGCTGGCCAAGTCCTAGATGCGATCTTCCAACAGGTGACCCAGAAGACCGGCTTCAAGTTCACGCATGGATCCGGAACCGTCGGCTTCGACACGCCAATGTCGAAGGTGAGCATCACGGCATCGAACGAGCCTGCCAAGTACGTGCTGGCGAGGCTGCTGGCGGCCGCCTACAACAACGGGCCGGTAGGCGTCTCCTACATGGCGTTGTTCGAACCACAGTTCCGCTACTTCGCGTTCAACGTACAAGTGGACGCCGCTGCCTACACTCCCCCGCCGCCGCAGGCGCCGCAGATGCCGCCAGGAACTGGGAATCGCCTCGGTAAAAAGAGCAACTGAGGGTTCGGGACTGGACGGCGCACAGCGGCCGGCCCCAACCGGTCCTCCTCACTTTCCGACAGCCACAATCGAGAAAGAATCCGGAACCATCGTCCCTCGCCCGCGTCCCTTTGGAGCATCCGCCGGCGGTGGCGTATATTCCGCCGCGATAATCAGAATCCGGTTGGTCTTCGAATCCAGCGTCAGCGTTTTGCCGCCGGTCATGGTCTTCAGCGTCTGCTCGACGACAAAATCGCTCGGGCTATTCTCTTTAACAATGGTCAGCGTGCCGTCGCCCTGGGAGCTGAAGGCCTCCATCGTCTTGGGGTTGAAGACCGCGCCGTCGGTTCCTTGGCCAATGGGGAGCGCGGTGATAATATCGCCGCTGTCCGCCTTCAAGATCACCATGTTTTGCGGATTGCGGCACGCGGCGAAGAGAATGCGATTCTTTACGTCCATCGCCAGTCCGGCGCATTGGCCGCCTTTGCCGGCAAGATCGTAATGCGCCGTGACCGCCAGCGTCTTGGCGTCCACGGCAGCAATCTGGCCCTTGTCTTCCAGATCGACGTACAAATGGCCTGCGCCATCGGAGACGGCTTGCTCCGGCGCGCCGCCCAGATCGAGCGTTCCGACCACTGAACCGTCCGCGGCATTGATCACGGTCGCGTTCGGAGCGATATGGCTAAACACCCACACGCGGTCATTAAAAGCGTCGTACATGATGCCGTCGGGCCCGCCCTGAACGTCAATGGTTTTGATGGGCATCAACGTCTTGGAATCCCACATGGCGACGGGTTTGCTGCTCCCGAAACCATGACCGGACTTAGGCGAGACCGCCGCGCCGCGAGCGTTCGCATTGGAAATCTCGCCGACCGGCTTCAGACTGTCGAGATCGAACACCGTGATGCGTGCGCCCTGGCCGGTGCGCGGAATATAGAGGCGGCGACCGTCGGAGTCCGCGTAGACGTAGTCGAAGCCGCCCGCGCCGCCAACCCTGGCCACGTTTTGGACTTTATAAGGACCCGTTTGCTGAGCCATGACGGCGGGGGGGAAGGCCGCGGCCGCGATCGCGAATGGGAGACAGAAGCGCTGCATGTTCATACTCCTTGGCGGAACAATTCGATATGCCTGTCCGAGCAGTATACACCGGCGCGAGGGGTCCAAAAATTTGGCGGCGCCGGCGCGGTCTATTATGAGTGAGATGAGCATTTACAAAACCGCATTGGCCCTATCCGCCGCGCTGCTGGCCGGCGCCGCGAGCGCTCAAGTGACCCTGAACTCGGTGCGCGTCGGCGCGAAAGACACGGTCGCGCTGGCGAAGTTCTATCAGTCCGCGTTCGGCATGCAAGAGATCAATCGGATCGATTCGCCCACGGGGCCGGAGATTTTCGTGAACTTCGGCGCCACGGCCGACGCCGCAAAGGCCAACAAAGGCGAGCCGATCGTAATCATGCATCGCGACTCCGACGACCTGAAGGACCCGATTCCACACATCATCCTCAACGTGAAGGACATGGCGGCGACGACCGCCGCGATCAAGGCGGCCGGAGGATCGATGGCGAGCGAACCGCGGCCGTTCCGAAACACCGGCATTGTCATCGGCATCGCGGCCGATCCAGCCGGCAACCGCATTGAGCTCATTCAACGGCCCTGAGCGGCGACGGAAGTTTTCGGGGCGCCGCGTGAAGGGATCGCGGATGAGTCCGGCAAGGCGCTAGCGGGCTTGTGTCTTGAGAAACGTTCCCCGCTCCAGTTCCGTAAACGCCTGGCGGAGCTGTTCCTGGGTATTCATCACGATCGGCCCGTACCAAGCCACGGGTTCTTCGAGCGGCTTGCCTGACACCAGAAGGAAGCGGATGCCGTCCTCGCCAGCCTGCACGGAAACCTCATCGCCGTTGTCGAAGAGAATCAGCGAGCGATTGCCAGCTTCAACGGGAGCGGCTGACTCCGACTCTCCGACTACTTCGGTGCGCACGGCGCGGGGACCCGAGGCGTTCGAGAATTTTCCGCCGCCAGCGAAAACGTAGGCGAAGGCGTGGCGGCTGGTTTCGACCGGCAGGGTCTTGGCGCGGCCGGGGGGAACGGAAATGTCCAGATAGATGGGATCGGCGGCGACTCCTTCCACGGGCCCCTTGGCGCCCCAAAAATTTCCGCAAACGATGCGCGCGCAGGTTCCGTCGTCGTCGGTGACCAGGGGAATATCGGCGGATTTGACCTCCTGGTAACGGGGCGCGGTCATCTTGAGGGCGGAAGGGAGGTTGGCCCACAACTGAAATCCGTGCATGCGGCCGGCCGCATCCCCCTTGGGCATCTCCTGATGAATGATGCCGCTTCCGGCGGTCATCCACTGCACGTCGCCGGCGGAGATCACGCCGGAGTTGCCGATGCTATCGCCGTGCTCCACGGTTCCGGCGAGAACATAGGTGATGGTTTCAATGCCGCGGTGGGGATGCCAAGGAAAGCCGGCGAGATACTGTTCGGGGTTGTCGTTGCGGAAGTCGTCGAGCAGGAGGAAGGGATCGAAATCGTTGGTATTGCCGAAGCCGAAGGCGCGGCGCAGATGCACGCCGGCGCCTTCGAGGGTGGGCTTGGAGTGGATGAGCCGCTTAACCGGGCGAAGGGACATATACACTCATATTGCCATTAACAGGCTTTCGGCGAAGGGCCACTCGCGGTCGATCCATTGAGCCATGCAGGCGAAGCCGGCGCCTTCGGCCATGCGCACGATCTCTTGCGGGGAATACTTGCGGCTATTCTCGGTCCAAATGGTTTCGCCTTCCTCGAAATGAACGGAAAGGAGAGCCTGCCGGATTTCGACGGTTTGGGTTTTTTTGGAACGAAGGTGCATCTCGACGCTGCCGGTGCCGGAATTAAACCGGACCAAGTGTTCGAATTGAGACAGAAGAAAATCGCCATCGAGCTCCCGATTAATGCGGGCCAGGAGATTCAGATTGAACGCGGCGGTGACGCCCAAGGGATCGTCATAAGCCTCCAAGAGCTGGGGAATGGGCTTTTCGAGATCGCTTCCGAGCAGAAGGCAGTCGCCGTGTTGCAGGGTCAGCCGCACTTCGCGGAGGAAATTGAGATCGGCGGGGTGGCTGAAGTTTCCAATGGTGCTGCCTAGAAATAGGACCAAAATGCGCTGGCCCAAATTTCGGCGGGCGGCGACTTCGAGCAATCCGCCGAGATATTCGCGCTCCAAACCGACAATGCCCACCGATTCGATGTCGGCCAGCTCGCGCTCGCAGGTGCGCAGGGCGGAGGGAGAGATTTCGATGGGGAAGTAATAAGTGTGGCGCCGGCGGGAGAGGGCTTCGAGGATCCAGCGGGTTTTCGAGCCGTTGCCGCTGCCCAATTCGCACAGGATCACGTCGCCTGGAATTCGCTGGACGATTTCCTGGGCGTAGGAGCGAAGCAGGCGCTGGTCGGCGCGGGTCAGGCCGTATTCGGGGAGTTCACCGATGACTTCGAAGAGTTTGGAGCCGACCGCATCGTAAAGATATTTGGAAGGCAGCTCCTTCTGCCGCCGCCCAGCGAGACCTGCGCGCACATCGGCGGCAAACGCGGTTGCAGGGCCGGCGGCGATGGCGTTGGTGAGCATAGATGTAACCTCCAGAGAACCGCGGCCTCAGGATTGCGGCCCGGTTCGGCGCGAAAGGGCTGTGTCGCGGCCGCGGCTTGCGCAGCGGAAGCCCGCGTAGGCGTATTGGTAATGCGCCTGGAACCAATTCCTAAAGGAGCGGCGCAACATGCTTGAGGCGGTGCGAGGAGAGCCGCCCTTCATGACGTAATGCAAGCCGTCGAAAAACGCGGCCGAATATCCGGGATAGAACGGAAACGGTTCAAAACCGGGGAACGGCTCAAACAAGCTGGACGTCCATTCCCATCCGTTGGCCAACATTCCTTGGACTCCGAAGGCGCTGGCTGATCGAGGGAATGCGTTGACAGGCGAGGGGTCCCATCGCTTCAATCCGAAATAGCCGTGTTCGGACCGAGGCGCTTGGCGGCCCCAGGGAAAGGCGCGCTCCTCGCCATCCGGCGCGCCGTAGGCCGCGCGATGCCATTCGGCTTCCGTTGGCAGTCTTTTGCCGGCCCAGGCCGCATAGGCTTGGGCTTCCGCATGACTTACATAAACGGGCCAGTGGGGCGGCAGAGGAATCTCCTCAAACATGCCACGGTAAACCCACGCATCCCCCTGTTTCCGCCAGAAAACGGGGCGCTCGACACCGTGGCGCTGGATCCAGGCCCAGTCCGCCTCTGTCCACAATCCGCGGTCGCGGTAACCGCCCGCGCGCACAAACTCGAGAAAATCGCCGTTGGTCACTTTGTAGCGGTCGATGGCGAACGAGGCGACTTCCACCGAATGGGCCTGAAATTCGTTGTCCCAGCCGAAGTTTCCGGCGGCGCGCGGAATCCCGAGAGTTACGCGGCCCGCCGGGATATCAACCATGCCGCAAGCGGGCGGAGCGGTTTCGGGAACGGCCGTCTGGACCTTGGGGCGCTTGGCGTCCATGGGAGCCTGATGGAGCATATAAGCCAGAGTTTCGACGTGCATCATCCGATGCTCGATGGCTACATTCATCAGGACGTGGTCCGCTCCGGCCGCCAAGCCCGAATCCAATTCCGCGCGCGCGCGGCGGGCGTAGCGTTCTACTACGGCTAAGGGAGGCCAATCGGCGGGCCGATCGGAAGGCAGGCCGCCGCCGACGGGATCGATGCCGAAAGCAAAGAGCCGGTCGAGAGCGGCGTCAAACGACTTCAACCCGGCAAGCCTGGGATAAAGGAGATTCCAATCGAAGGCTTCCAAGTGGCCGAGGTAAAAGATAATGCGATGCCGTTCGGGGATGGGGCGATGGTAGATGGCGTCCGGCTTGACGAGCCGAAAAAGCCGGTCCGATTCCGCGCGCGCGGCGTGCAGGCGCGCCAAGGGCGTTGAAGGAGACATTGTGTGAATCGTCTATTGGATTTCTTGCGCTGGCGCTCCCAAGGGCTTGAGTTCCCCGAGCATAGCCGGGATCAGCTCGGAGACAGTAGGGTGAATATGCATGGCGCGCCGAATCACCGTATAAGGGGCTTTGGCGTACATCACGTCCAGAAGGGAATGAATCACTTCGTCGCCTCCGGTTCCCAGGATGGCCGCACCGAGAATCGCGCCCGAACCGGCCTCCACCAGGATTTTCATAAAGCCCAAGGTTTCCCCTTTCTCCACCGCGCGCCCCACCTTGGTCATAGGCCGGCTGGCCATCCAGACCTGTTTCCCCGACTGCCTGGAATAGGCAAGGGCGTCCCTTCCGGTCATTCCAGCGCGGCCTAGCGGCGGATCGATATACAAGTTGTAAGCGAGGATTCGATCGCTGACTCGCCTGGCATCGCCGTCGAGAAGATTCGCCGCGATAATCTCGAAATCGTTGTATGAAGTATGAGTGAAGCCTCCCTTCCCGTTGCAATCTCCCAGGGCCCAGATGCCGGCTCCGGTAGTGCGAAGCTGATCATCCACGAGAATATAGCCGCGGCCGTCCATGGCGACTCCAGCCTTTTGCAGATCCAGATCGTCCGTGTTGGGCCTGCGGCCGGCGGCGACCAACAAATGCGAGCCGCGGATTTCGGATTTCCGGCCATCCGATTCCAGGCTCACGATGATATCATCTCCATCCTTTCCGAGCCGCACACAGTGGGAGTTGAGGCGGACATCCACGCCTTCCCGCTTCAGAATATCCCGAATCGCCGCCGATATATCTTCGTCTTCACGGGCAATGAGCCGAGGCCCCTGCTCCACGATGGAGACGCGGCTGCCAAAGCGGCAAAACATCTGGCCAAACTCCAACCCGATATAGCTACCGCCCAAGATCACCAAATGGCGCGGAAGGAAGTCGACTTCCATCATGGAGCTATTGGTCAGGTAGGGAACTTGCTCCAAGCCCGGAATGGCGGGGATGGATGCGCGGCCGCCCACGTTCACAAAGATGCTTTCCGCAGACAGGATTTCACCGTTCACCAGCATTTGGCGCGGGGACAGGAACCGGGCATGCCCCCGGTAAACGGTACAGTTCGGCATTGTTTTCAAAAAGTTCTCGACACCGGATCTGGCCTGACTGGAGATTTGATCTTTCCGAGCCTTAATGCGTTGCATGTTTACGATTACTTCGCCGGGGATTTGGATTCCAAAATCTGCGGCGCGGCGAGCCATATGAGCGGCATAAGCGCTGGCCACCATGGCCTTGGTAGGGATGCAGCCGGTATTGACACAGGTTCCACCGAATTTGCCCCGCTCAACCACGGCGACGGTCTTTCCCGCGGCGGTGAGCCGGCCAGCCAGGGAGGGGCCGGCCTGGCCGGTCCCGAGGATAATGGCGTCATAGGTGGAGCTCATGTTTTCCAAGCATCTCATGAAGCGCGAGAGCGGGCTATGGGGGCGAGACCGAGGCGAGCTAATGCTGCATCTCGTCGAGGTATCCCGCGCTTTCGGGATAGGCGTGGGAACCCAGCTCGTGCAGATCCAAACCCTGGCGCTCGGCCTCCGGAACCGCGCGATAGCGAACGAAGCGGTTCAGAATCCAGTTGGCCCCGTAGATGAGGGGGAAAATAAATCCGAGGAGCGCAGCGATTCCCATAAGCTGAGCCAAGACTTGATCCGGCTGAGCGGAGGGAAATCGGGCGAACAATCCGGCGGCGAGCAATCCCCAGAGGCCGGCGACGCCGTGGACCGAAGCGGCGCCGGCAGGGTCGTCGACGCGCAGGCGCAACTCGAACCATTCGATGCATATCGGAACCAGCGCGCCGCTGACAATTCCCACGATGAGAGCCGCGGCCGGGGGAAGGAACGGCGAGCCAGCGCTGGAGGCAACCAAGCCGGCCACCCATCCATTTGCGCTGAGGGAAGCGTCGGGCCGTGAAAAGCGGGCGCGAGTGATCAGGGAGGTGACCAGCAAAGCGGAGCCAGCGGCCAGAAAAGTGTTGACGGCGATGAGGGCTACGCGGGCGGGGGAAGCATGGTAAAAAAGAATGGCGCCGGCGCCGTTCAGGCCGGTCCAGCCAGTAAAGGCCAGCAAGCAACCGATTAAGACGAATACGGAGTTGTGCCCGGGAATGGCGGCGGGGAGGCCATCAGGGGAAAACTTGCCGCGGCGGGGCCCTAAGATCCACGCGACGGATAACGCCGTCAGTCCGCCAATGGTCTGGATGGCGCCGGCGCCGCCCGCATCGGCAAAGCCGATTCCCAAGCCGTAATTCAGGCCGAGTTGTTGGAGCCAGCCAGCGCCCCAGACCCAATGCGCAAACAGAGGAAAAATCCAGCCGCCGAGCACGGCGGAGGAAGCGATGGAGCCGGCCAGGCGCCAGCGTTCCGCGCCCGCGCCTAGGGGAATGCAGGCAGCCAGAGCGGCGGCGAAAACTCCAAAGCAGGACGCAAGCGCGGCGGGCGATCGATCGAAATCGAGGCCGCCCAGAAAGAAGCGGTCCGCTCCGATCCAATTCCAAGGCTTTCCGGCTACAAGCAAGGCGTAGGCCGGGCGATCCGCGAAGCTTTGCCAAGCGAATCCGCAGATGGCGTAAGCGATTCCAGCGACGGCGGCCACGGCCAGCGAAGCCATCAAGACGTGGGCCGCGCTTCGAGATCTGGTCAGGCCGCAATTCATCAGCGTCAGCCCCACAAGCGCCAAAGGGATCAACAGAATCAAACCCGCGGCGAACGGCGCGGCGTCCAAAGCGGGCGTCACTCTCTTTCCTCTTGGGATTCGCGGGAGGGGAGGTGAGAGCGGAACACGAGGAGCAGACCAAGGATCTCCACCGCGATTCCCGCCAGCAAGAATCCAGTCATGGCGGCCTTGGGGGCGAGAATGGCGACGGCGGCCGCGCAGATGACGGCGCCGCAGACAAGCAGCAGAAATCCAGCAAATTTCATGGAGATGGACTTTAACGTATCACAACTGGACCCTTGTCCCGCGCGGCATTCAGTGGTTTGGCATAATGATGCCTTATGGTGATCGACTGCCACGGCCACTACACGACGGCCCCGAAACAAGTAGAGGCCTGGCGCAAGAGCCAGATCGCCGGAATCGACAATCCGGCGCTAAGCCCCACGGCGGGACCGAATGTCAGCGACGATCAAATTCGGGAGAGCCTGGAGAACGCGCAGCTTAAGCTCCAGCGCGAGCGAGGCACGGATCTGACGATTTTTTCGCCGCGGGCCTCGACCATGGCGCATCATATCGGCGACGAGAAAACCAGCCTGGAGTGGTCGCGCGTGTGCAACGATCTGATTCACCGGGTCTGCACTCTGTATCCGAACAATTTCGCGGGAGTGTGCATGCTGCCGCAATCGCCGGGGGTGAAACCGGAAAGTTGCATCGAGGAGCTGGAACGGTGCGTCAACGAACTTGGCTTTATCGGCTGCAATTTGAACCCCGACCCTTCCGGCGGCCATTGGAATTCGCCGCCGCTGACGGATCCATGGTGGTATCGGCTGTACGAAAAGATGGTGGAGCTAGATGTTCCGGCCATGGTTCACGTAAGCGCGTCCTGCAATCCGAATTTCCACGCCACCGGCGCCCATTACATCAACGCGGACACGACGGCGTTCATGCAATTCATCACGGGCGATCTGTTCAAGGACTTTCCCACGCTGCGGTTCATTATTCCTCACGGCGGCGGAGCCGTTCCGTTCCACTGGGGCCGCTACCGGGGGCTGGCGCAGGATCTAAAGCGGCCGCCGATCGAAGAAGGGCTGCTAAACAACGTCTTCTTCGATACCTGCGTCTATCACTATCCGGGGATCGAGCTGCTGCTGAAGGTGGTCCCGATGGACAATATTCTTTTCGGCTCGGAGATGGTGGGCGCAGTGAGGGGCGTGGACCCACGCACGGGCAGTTATTTCGACGACACCAAGCGCTATATCGACGCATGCTCGTGGTTGAGGCAGCAGGACCGCTACAAGCTGTTTGAAGGAAACGCGCGGAGGGTTTACCCGCGGCTTGCAAAGAAGCTGGCGGCCGCCCAGGGCTAAGGGGCCGCCGCACGGCGGCGGGCGGCGGCCGATGCGGCCGGCTAAAAGCTATAGTGAAACTGAAGTATGCGGGAGCCTCTTGCAGCGGCGGCCTCATTGCCCGAAGTGCATTCGAGCGTGCATACGGCGCGCTCCACTGTGCTCCGGCGCATGCTGGCGTTCGCGGGTCCGGCCTACCTGGTCAGCGTGGGCTACATGGACCCGGGCAATTGGGCCACCGATCTTCAAGGCGGCGCAAGCTTCGGCTACAAGCTGCTGTGGGTTATCGTGCTTTCAAACGCGATGGCCATCTTGCTGCAAACCCTGTCGGCGCGGCTGGGGATCGTGGCCGGGCGCGATTTGGCGCAGGCCTGCCGGGAAGCTTATCCCAAGGCGGTTTGCCACGCGCTTTGGGCGCTGTGCGAAATCGCCATCGCGGCTTGCGATTTAGCGGAAGTGCTGGGGGCGGCGATCGGCTTAAAGCTTCTGTTCGGACTGCCGCTGACGATCGGGGTGCTGGTTACGGCTCTCGATACGCTGCTGGTGCTGTGGCTATCGCGGTTCGGGATCCGCGTGATCGAGGCGGTGATCCTCTCGCTGATCGCGACCATGATGGCGTGCTTCCTGATCGAGCTCCGCTTCGCGCACCCGGCGCTTCACGAAGTTCTCTGGGGCCTGACGCCAAGGCTGAACGATAAAAGCATCTACATCGCGGTGGGGATTCTGGGCGCGACGGTAATGCCGCACAACCTTTATCTCCATTCGGCATTAGTGCAAACGCGGCGAATCGGGCGCACGCCCGCGCGGCGGCGGGAGGCATGCCGCTTTAACCTGATCGATTCGGTGGTGGCGCTGAACGGGGCGATGGTGGTAAACGGCGCGATTTTAGTGCTCGCCGCGGCGGTGTTTTTCAAGCACGGCATCGAGGTCTACCAAATCGAACAGGCTTATATGCTGCTGCCCTCGTTCCTCGGCACGACTTTGGCCAGCGCGCTTTTCGCAATCGCGCTGCTCGCCAGCGGCCAATCCTCGACGCTAACGGGGACTTACGCGGGCCAGATCGTAATGGAGGGATTTCTGGATCTGCGCCTAAGGCCTTGGATGCGGCGCCTAATTACGCGCGCGCTAGCCGTCATTCCGGCGGCCCTGACGGTGGGGTTGCGAGGCGAAGGCTCCACGCTTCAGTTGTTGATTTTGAGCCAGGTAATCATCAGCATGCAACTTCCGTTTGCGGTGATTCCGCTGATCCGCTTCACCGGCGACCGGGAAAGAATGGGCGATTTCGCCAGCGGGGCGTGGCTGAAGCTGCTGGCGTGGTCATCGGCGATTTTGATTCTGGCGCTGAACTTCTGGCTGGTGTACGACGCGACGCGCTCCTGGGTAACGGAGGCGGCATGGCACGCCTTGGCCGCGGCGCCGCTGCTGGGGTTGGCTTTGCTGTTGCTGGGTTGGACGCTTTTTGCGCCGATGCGGCCGCACCCCGGCTCGGAAACAACTCGGGTCGAGGCGGCGGGCGCGGCCATTCCGACGGCGCTGCCCGCGCCGGTTTACCGCAGGATCCTGGTCCCTCTGGATCATTCCAACCGGGACCGCGCCGCGATCGCCCACGCGGCCGCCATGGCGCGGCCGCACAAAGCGGTGCTGCACCTGCTGCACGTAGAGGAAGGGGCCACCAGCCGCTTGTTCGGCGCGCTGGCTTCGACCGCCGAGGTGAACGCGGGGGAAGAATATTTTCGCGGAATCGTCGAGTCGCTAGGGAGCCAAGGGATCGAAGCGGAGCTAACCATCGTGCACGGACGCCAGCCCAAGGACGAAATCGTCCGCATGGCGCGCCGCCTTGGCCCGGATTTGATCGTCATGGGCGCGCATGGGCACCGCGGCGTGAAGGATTTGATGTTCGGCAACACCATCAACGCGGTCCGGCACGAAGTTTCCGCGCCGGTGCTGGTGGTGGGCGAGGAGCCTCAGCAGCGATGCACATTTTGATTCGTTGGGCCATTACGGCGGTTTCGCTGGTGGTGGCCGCGTGGGTCGTGCCGGGAATTCATGTCGCCTCCAACGCGTTTGTGGCCTTTGGCGTCATGGCGATCGTTTTGGGCCTAGTCAACGCGATCGTTCGCCCGATCTTGAAACTTCTTACCTGCCCGGCGATTTTGCTGACGTTGGGGCTGTTCGTGTTCGTGATCAATGGGTTCACCCTTTGGCTCGCTTCGGCGATCGCAGTGAACTTCTTCCACGTTGGGTTCTATGTGAACGGATTCGTCCCGGCGTTTTTCGGAGCCCTGATGGTGAGCATCGTATCGGTGGTTCTGCACGCGCTGGTGCGCGAAGCGGAGGGATAAGGGATCGGGTTCGGAGGCGGCGAGGAAGATGGAACGCCGCACTTCGCGCTCCGCTACTTCGCCGGCAAGTGGGGGATGTCTCGATTATTTTCGTTGCAGATAAATTCCATCAGCTCGCCTTCCGGCAGCAAGGCCGCATTATAAGTTACGGTCCAGGGCCGGGTGTAGGCTTTGGGATCGTCGATGGTGACCTGAACATCGAGATGGCCGAAATCCTTGCGGCGGAAGCGCTCGGTGACATGCAGGGCGTCGGTGGTAGGGCGGCCGAGTTGATCGAGCCAGGCTTTCCCATTGAAGCCGCGCGATTCAACCACAAGGGCGCCATCTTCCCACTTGCCGGTGGAGTAGCCCATCCAGGTGGGATTGAGATCGGGGGCAAAGTCGCGGCCGTCCAGGAAGATCTGCCGCCACAGGTTGAACGCCTCGTACACGACGACGATGAGATTCGGGGTCTGGACGAGTTTCCAGGGGGCGGGAGCCGTATCAATCTTGGGCACGCCCTGCGGCAGGCAATTCGCGTCCGGCTCCATTGCGGCCTGGGAACCGTCGGCGCGGCGCTCGAATAACGCCTTCGCCCAGGGCTGCAAGGGGACGTTGTCGGCCTTCAGATCGGCTGCGATGTCGCGAAGGAAACGCGGATTCGGGTTCCACACGCCGGAGAGGTCGGGATGGCCGTTCACTTGAGGGGCCGGAGCCGAGAGGTCCGGCTTGCCGTCGGGGGTGCGGGGGACGTTGGCGGGCGGCACGTGGACCCACTGCGCGCCGGCGGGCGCGCAAAGAGCCCACAGAAGAACCGCGGCGAGGCTGGTTTTCATCGACGGCGATTATATAACAAAGGCGGAAAAGCGGGAACCGTCACTGAGCCGGCTCGATCCGGATGAGGGCTCCATCGTTCTCGGCGGTCAACAAGTACAGCAGGCCATCCGGACCTTGCCGAATATCGCGAACCCGCTGCTGCAAATCGCGGAACATCGATTCGCGATGAAGCTCTTCCCATTTATCGTTGAAATCGACGCGCTCCAGATGGCCGGATCGGGGAACCTCGCCCTGACGCATGCCGCCGACGAAGAGATTGTTTTTCCAGTTCGGGAATTTATCGCCGGTATAAAAGGTAAGGCCGGAAACCGCGATGGCCGGAACCCAGAAGATCACAGGCGGCTCCATGCCTTCGCGCCAAGGATTCTCCGAGACGCGAGGGCCGAGGTAAAAACGGCCGTAGCTGACGACCGGCCATCCATAGTTCTTGCCGGGCTGAAGGATGTTGACTTCGTCGCCGCCATTCGGGCCGTCTTCACATTCCCAGATCGCGCCTGTATCCGGCTGGAGGGCCAAGCCGAGAGCGTTGCGATGGCCGAGGGTATAAATCTCCGGCCGGTAGCCGGCGCGGCCCACGAAAGGATTGTCGGGAGGGACGGATCCATCATCGCGGAGACGAAGGACCTTGCCGGCGAGGTCGTTGGGGTCCTGCGCGCGCGCGGCTTGGGGCGGGTCGGCGACCCCGACGGTCATGTACAGCATGCCGTCGCGGCCGAAGATGATGCGCGAGGCGTTCCCGCTGGGAATGGCGGAGAAGATGTCGCGCACATCGGCCAAGGCGGCGCCGTCCCAGCGTCCGCGGGCCAGGGTGATGACGCCCTGACCGCCTCCCTTTGCGGCGCCGGGCGCGGCTTGGGCCGAAGGCTTATGGTAGGTCAGGTAGACCAGATGGTTCTCGGCGAAGCGCGGATGGAGAGCCAAGTCCATGAGACCGCTGAGACCGCCGGCCTGCACCTGGGGCGCGCCGTCCACGGGTTTGGGATCGAGGACGCCGTCGCGCACGATTCGCAAACGGCCGGGACGTTCGGCGATAAGGATGCCGCCGCCGGGAAGAAAGGCCATGCTAAAGGGCTGGTTCAATCCCTTGGTGATCACCAGCCGGAGATGGCGCTCCACGCCGGTTTCGGCGAGAATCGGCCCGTCGGCGAGGGGCGGAGAAGGCCAGTTGATGGGCGGAGGCGCCGTCGGATTTTTTCCCTTTGCGCCTGCTTTGCCCTGCCCGCCCGCGGGCTGCTGCCCAAACAACGCCGCTCCCAGCAGCACGGCGCCCAGGGCCGCGATTGCCGATGCGATCCAATGCTGTGCTTTCATGATGGCTCCGATACCTGACGACTTTATCACCGCTCGGCCAACTCCACAAGCGCTACGCGCGAACGCTCGCGGCGATTCCCGGCGTTTTTCGGCTCTAACAAGACCGACGACTCACGATCGGCGGGTTTGTTTACGCTAGCATGGGCGCGGTCACGTTCACCACACCCGGCAGGAGGACACCGGGGCCATGGGCTGTCCCTGCTTGCAGCCGAAGGCCTGGCGGAACTGCGGCATATTCGAAACGGCGCCGTTTACGCGAAACTCGGGGGGCGAGTGAGGATTGGTGAGCGCGAGCTGGCGCTTGGACTCCGGCGTTTCGTTTTCGCACCAGATCTGGGCGAATCCTAGAAAGAAACGTTGTTGGGCCGTAAATCCATCGACGGGAGCGGGCTGCCGGCCTGCCAGAGAATCCATGAGGGCCATGTAGGCGAGCCGCAGTCCGCCGTTATCGGCGGTATTTTCTCCGAGAGTCAGCTTGCCGTTGACATGCACGTCGTCCACGGCGAGGTAGCCGTCGTATTGTTTCACCAGACAGTCGGCGCGCTCCTGGAACGCCTTGGCGTCTGCTTCGGTCCACCAGTCGCGAAGATTTCCTTTGGCGTCGAACTGGCGGCCCTGATCGTCGAAGCCATGGGTCAACTCATGGCCGATGACCGCGCCAATTGCGCCGTAATTTACGGCGTCGTCCATTTTGTTGTCATAAAACGGCGGTTGAAGAATTCCGGCGGGGAAATTCACGTCGTTTTCCTGAGCGTCGTAATAGGCGTTGACGGTGGGCTGGGACATTTGCCAATCGGTCTTGTCCACCGGTTTGCCGATTTTTCCAAGTTGCCTCGCCAATTCGAAGGCGCTGGCGCGGGCGGAGTCTCCATAAAGGTCGTCGCGGGCAATCTTGACGCCGGCGTAGTCGAGCCAATGAGCTTTGTCTCCGATCTTGTTCGAGATGGCGCGGAGCTTCACCAACGCCTCGCGCTTGGTTTTGGGAGACATCCAATCCAGCGACATAATATCGGCCGCCAAGGCGCGCTCGATTTCCGCCACCATCTTTTGCGTCCGCCGCTTGCCTTGCTCGCCCAGGGTCTTTTGCACGAAGATCCTGCCCAAAGCGTCGGGAAGCTGAGCGTCCACCAGATCCACGCAGCGCTTCCAGCGCGGGCGCATTTCTTTCTGGCCGCGCAAGATTCTGGCGTAAAAATTGAAGTTTTCCTGGACGAAAGCCTGGGGCAGCAGCGGGGCGTTAGACCGGAGCAAATGCCAAGTGAGGTAGGCCTTCAAATCGTCGATGGCGCTTTTTTCGAGAACGCCGTTCAAGGCTTTGGCGAAGGGAGGGACGGAAACATCCAGGCTGCGAATGGCGGGCGCGCCGACGGCTTTGAAAAACGCATTCCAGTCGAAGCCGGGCGCCAGCGATTCCAACTCCGTCACGGTCATTTTGTGATAAACCTTTTGCGGATCGCGGCGGGTGACGCGGTCAAAGGAGCCTTCGGCCAAGGCCGTCTCGATGGTCATGACGGCTTGCGCCTTATGGACGGCTTCGGCGGGCGGAGTTCCCAGCAACTGGAACATTTTGGCCACATGCTCCAGGTATTGGTTGCGCAGCATAATTGACGCCGGATCGGATTTGAAGTAATAGTCGCGGTCGGGAAGGCCGAGGCCGCCCTGGTCCAGGGCGGCGATTTCCTTGGAGGAATCCTTGGCGTCCTGCTCGGAAGAAAAATTGAAGAACACCGGCGTCCCCATGCGGAACAGGCCTGCGGCTACGCCGGCGAGGCTCAATTTGTCCATCACCGCCGCGATGCGGTCCAGTTCGGGCTTGAGCGGAGCGATGCCCTTGGCGTCGACGGTCTTTTCGTCCATGCAAGCGGCATACATATCGCCGATCTTTTGCTCGAGAGCAGTCCGGCCCGGCCTTTCCACCATGGCCATTTCGAGCACTTGGCGCAGAGTTTCGCGGTTACGGTCCTGAAGCACGTCAAAACGGCCGAAGCGGGCCTGATCCGGGGGCAACGCGTTCGCCGCGATCCACCCGCCGCAAGAGAACTTGTAGAAATTCACGCACGGGTCGACGGACCGATCCAGGTATTTCGCATCGAAACCAGGATTCTGTTGAGCGAAAGCGGCGCCGGCCGCCAGAAGCAAGAAAAGGAGGAGGCGCATAGATGATATTTTGAACCTTCGCGCTCTTTTAATGTTGCATAAACGCTGACGCTGGAGGATTTACAGCTACGCGCCATCGTTGGCGAACCAGAACGCCGGTCCCGGCATCAGACGATAACCTAAGAAGAATAGGCGGTTTCCCGATTGGGCGGCGGCGGGAAACCGCTTACAATGCAACATAAGGATGGGATTGGCTGAGCCGGAATACACGGAGATGGAGGCAGCAAGGAAACTGGGGATCTCGGTGAACCAACTCCGGGCCTTGGTTCGCCGCCACATTCTTCAAAGCGACGACGATGCGGAACGCCTTCCGACGATGGTGTTTCAGCGCTCTGATCTTGTGATTCTTCGCCTGCTTTTGGCGCGGTAAGGCACACAAAGCGTTACAGGATCGGGCGAGGAAATCCCGCCCGCCTGGCCGTTTGCTCCAAGGGAAAGGGTAGGTTTGCTTGGGTGGTCCGTGATACTATGCAGGGTTCAAACTTCTGCATCTAAATTGGTCTGGAGGTTTCCCTTGGCAAAACTGGGATTTTTGGGTTTAGGCATCATGGGATACCCCATGGCTCGCCATCTTCTTAAGGCCGGTCATGAGGTTGCGCTGTGGTCCAACACGGCTGAAAAAGCTCGTGAACTGGCGAAAGAGGGCAAGGGAGCGGCTTGCGCCACGCCCAAAGAGGTAGCAGAGCGCGCCGATCAGGTTTTCTATTGCGTCGGGGATAGCGCGATGTCGCGCGAAGTGGCAATCGGAAAAGCGGGCCTGATTGAAGGCGTGCGGCGGGGAGCGGTGGTCGCCGATTGCAGCACGATCTCGCCGAGGGTAAGCCAGGAGATCGGCGAGGCTTTCTCGTCCAAAGGAGCCCACTTTTTAGACGCGCCTTGCACCGGCTCCAAACCGGGAGCCGAGAAAGCCACCCTGACGTTCATGATCGGCGGAGAGAAGGCGGCCTTCGAAAAAGCCAAGCCGCACTTTGAAATCATGGGCAAGCTGTTCTATTATTGCGGCGGACCTGGCCGCGGACTGCAGGCCAAGCTTACCCAGAATCTCATTCTCGGCAACTTGTATCAGGCGTTCGCGGAGGGAATGGTTCTGGCGGCGAAGGGCGGAGTGGCGCCGGAACTGATGCTGGAAATTCTGGACAATAGCGCGGCCAAGAGCGGGCTGATCGCTTTTAAGGCTCCGTTTGTGCTGGCGCGCGACTTCAGCACGTATTTTTCAACCAAGTGGCTGCACAAGGACATCGGGCTAGCATTGCAATCGGGCGAGGAGATGGATGTGCCGCTGCCGCTGACGGCCCTTACCCACCAAATGCTGCGGGCGGCCATCGCCAAGGGGTGGGGCGAGGCAGACTTTGCCGCTTCGATACAAGTTTTAGAAGAATGGGCGGGCGTTGAGGTAAAGAAGGCGTGATAGACGGGGCAAAAGGGTTCATCTTTCTGTAATTTTTCGTAGGGCAAAGAGCACATGTTACTGATTTAAAAAGGTAATCGGAGCTATCCAAAAAATCTCTCGATTCCTACAGAAAACTGTTGCATTCCCACCGAGAGTATTCTAATATTGGAATTAAGCCGGGGAGGAAACTCCCACCAAAGCGAGACTAACCTCATAAAGACCCCTGAAGCAACCCTCCCCGGCGCCCCTTAGGGGTTGTTCCCAAAGAAGTTAAGGAAGAGAGACGGGGTGTTTTCTCCTCCGCAGTGATATGATTGGGAAAGCAGCGGTGACCCTCCTCACTCTCCTCGGATCGACAGGCTCCATTGGGACCAATACGCTGGATGTTGTGAGGCGCCGCCCGGAGCGCTTCGGAATTCACGCTTTGGTCGCGGGCCGCAACACGCAATTGCTGGCGCTGCAGGTTGCGGAATTTCATCCAAAGATTGTAGTGGTTGCCGATGCCGAGGCGCAGGACGAACTGGCAAGCCTGCTTAGAGCGGCGGGGACGAAAGTTCCCGAGCTGGCTTGGGGCGCTCAAGCGAAAGTTGCGGCGGCGACGGCCGCCGAATCCAGCTTTGTCATGTCGGCGATCGTGGGAGTGGAAGGGCTGGAGGCTACTTATGAAGCGGTCCGGAGAGGGAAGCGCGTAGGGCTGGCAAACAAGGAAGTTCTGGTGGCAGCGGGGGAGTTGGTGAGGGAGGCGGTGAGGGCATCGGGCGCCGAGTTGATTCCGGTGGACAGCGAACACAATGGAGCTCATCAGTGCCTTCGCTGCGGCCGGCGGCAGGAAGCGGCGCGGTTATTTCTCACGGCCTCCGGCGGCCCATTCCGGGAAACGCCGGCGGCGGATCTGGAGCGGGTGACGCCGGAACAGGCTTTGGATCACCCAACCTGGAAGATGGGGCGGCGAATCACCATCGATTCGGCTACGTTGATGAATAAAGGCTTTGAAGTCATAGAAGCCTGCTGGCTGTTCGACTTCGAGCCCAAGGATGTTGAGGTGGTAGTGCATCCGCAATCGAAAGTACACGCCATGGTGGAGTTCAGCGACGGGAGCGTGATGGCGCAGATCTCGGCGACGGATATGCGGATGCCGATCCAATACGCCTTGACGTACCCGGAGCGCGCCGACGCTCCAGTTCCGCGGCTGGATTGGCTGCAACTGGCGCAATGGACGTTCGAGCCGCCGGATTTTGAAAAATTCCCGGCGCTAAAACTTGCCTACGCCGCTCAGGAAGCGGGCGGCGGCGCGACGGCCATTCTCAACGCCGCCGATGAGATTGCCGTGGAGGCTTTTCTAGAAGGGCGCATCCCGTTTACCGCGATCTCCGAGACGGTGGCCGAAACCCTCGATCGAGAGCTCCGCTTTCGTCCGAGCAGCCCACGCTCGATCGAGGATGTGCTAGAAATAGATCGGGCCTCCCGAGTGACGGCCCGGGAGGCGATCGTGACGCGGTGGGGTAGCAAAGCGGGTGCAAGGCGGAGCAGCGAGGCTGCGGCCAAAGCGTAAGCAAACAGAAAAATGGCTTCCTTTCTTCAAAACATCTGGTGGTATCTGGTCCTCATCGGGGTCATGATTCTGATCCATGAATTGGGGCACTACTGGGCGGCTCGCTTTTTCGACGTGAAGGTAGAGACGTTTAGCTTCGGCTTCGGGCCGCGCCTGTTCGGATTCCGCCGGGGGGAGACGGATTTCCGGTTCTCCGCCATATTGTTCGGAGGTTACGTCAAATTTCTGGGCGATCAACCCGGCGACGAAGCGGCCTCGGATCCGCGTTCCCTTTTCGCAAAGCCGCGTTGGCAGCGCACCATCATCGCTTTCGCCGGACCGGCTATTAATATGGCGCTGGCGGTGGTGCTTCTGACCGGGCTGTTCATGGTGGAATACCCGAAGGTTCCCATGCCTCGGGATCCGGTAGTGGGTTTTGTGGCTCCGGACGGAGCCGCGGCCAAGGCGGGAGTCCGGGAGGGCGATCAGGTGGTGCAGGTGAACAACACCGCGGACCCGACCTGGGAAGATATCGCACTGATCGAGGCGACCAGCGCTCACCGGGCGATGGACGTCTGGGTGCGACGCGCCGGAGAGCGGCTGCATTTGACGATCACGCCCAACTACGACGAAAAACAGGATATCGGCAACGCCGGCTGGCTTCAGGAGAGCGAAGTTCAGGTTTCCGATTTTTATGCCGGAATCGATACGGCCCAGAAGGCGGGGCTGCAAAAGGGCGATGTGCTGATCAGCGTGAACGGGCGCCCGATCCGCAGCACTTCGAGGATGCGGGAGCTCATCGATGAAGCGAAGGGCGTCCCCGTTCGCATCGTTTATTCCCGCAAAGGCCAGCAGCACGAGCTCACCGTAACTCCGGTTCGCAAAGAAGTGGATGGCCAGCAACGGTGGATGATCGGGGTGGAGCTGCAAGCCAAGTACGAAGTAGTGAGGTTGCCCTTGCCGCAGGCGGTTGTGGAAGCGTGGAAGACCAGCCTTCAAAACGCCAAGCTGATTTTCAACGTGATCGAGGGCGTGGTGGAGCGGCGGATGTCTCCGCGCTCGTTCGCCGGGCCGGTGCGCATCGCTCAGATGTCGGGACAGGCTGCGCGCGAGGGACCTGCCACGTTTATCGGCTTGATGGCCGCGGTCAGCCTCAATCTCGCCGTGGTGAACCTGATGCCCATCCCCATCATGGACGGTGGAGTGATTCTGATGCTGCTCATCGAGATGCTGTTGCGCCGGGATCTGGATTTGAAAGTGAAGGAAGCGGTGATCAAAGTCGGCTTCGTATTTCTGATGGTAGTGCTGGTCTTCGCGATTTATAACGACATCTCAAAGATCCTGCCGCCGGGCTGACGATAAATGGTCATCGCAGTCAGACGCAGACCGCGGCGGAGGAGCGCCCATTCCGGGTCGGAATTGAAGCGGTCCCAAGCCTGGCTTCTTTGCTCCAGCGAATCGAACGGAATTAGAAATCGCATCCGGCCTAACCGGCGCGCGGGGAGCCCCGCGCGCGCGAAAATTCTCTCTATTTCGGCGAACCCGGCGTAAGTCCGCAACTCGAAATAGGGGTGATGGGACGCCAAGCGGCCGCCGAGGCGCAGCGTCGCGGGCAGCCTGGCGCCGTGAATCGCTTCGAGAACGACAGCACCGTCAGCCGCGGCCGCGAGCCCCGCAGCCAAGGCAGCCGTGAAGGAGCGCCGGGTCATCGAATTCATACTATCGCGGGCTGCTATTGGTCTACCAAATGGGGCAGGTCTTTCTCGCCCTCCGAGCAGAAGGATTCGAGCAGTTCGGTATCCGGCACAAGGCGGAAGCCGACGCGAATCGTGACCGGCATGAGGTACGTCCTCGGATCGTCGATCGTGATGCTGGCCTCCAGATGCCCGAAATCGCGGCGCCGGAAGCTCTCCGTCATACGCATGGATTCACTGCGAGGATGCCCGATCACGTCCAAGGGGCCTTTGTCGTTGAAGCCGACGGTTTCGACCACGAACGAGTCTCCCATCCACTTTCCCACCGAATAGCCAAGCCAGCCAGGTTGCGGGTCTTCAGGGAGCTTGCGGCCGTCGGTGAAGATCTGGCGGAATACCGAGTCGGCCTCGTAGAGAAACAGCGTGGCGCGGGGCGTCTGGACGATTTTGTAAGGGACCGGAAGCAAGTCCGTAAGCGGCAGACTGGGAGGGGGACAAAGCGTAGGCGGCTTTCTGCGATTTTGGGCCAACCTCCGGAATGCGGCAGCGGCTTCCGGCTGAAACGGCTCCATTCCGAACGGAACATCGGCAAAGAAGTTGAAAAAATACTTCGACGGAAGATCCTCGCCCAAGCCGTTAATGTCGCCGGAAAGCAAGAATTGCCGTATCTCGGCGACAGGAGCGCTTTCCGCTTGCCAGATGCCGGAAAGGTCCGGCTTGCCATTGGCGCGAGGCGCGGGCGCAGAGAGGTTCGGCCTGCCGTCCTTGGTCCGCGGCGTGGTGGGATCGCGATACGTTGCCCATTGGGCGTCGATGTTGAGCGGCGCTGCGAGGAGCGCCAGCAGAATAACCGCGTGTCTTTCCTTCATGGTTCCTCCGATGGACTCTCGTTAACTGTTCTTTTTAGTCTTACTATGCCGTATGACCTATGCCTTTTAGCCTACAGCAATATGATCTCGCAACACAACAAGCCGACCGGAGGAAGGAACAAAGAAGGACTACTCGGGCGAGGAAGCGCTAATTTCGGGCTGTTGAGCACCATGCGCGGCATAGCTGAGGCGCTAAAGGCGCCCTACGGTGGGCGGGCGGGAGGGGCGCATAAAATAAGGTCATGGACGCTCGCTCCGCCAGCTCAGCGCACGACGCAGCAGGGTGCGGCGGAGAGTCAGAGACACTTGGGAGGGCCCGTTCGCGCGCTGGGCGCAGCGGGCTGAAGGCCGCGCCGGCGCCGCTGCAAGCCGCGGAGCGCTATTTCCAGTTTTCGCTGCTTGGACTTCTTGGGACGGGTTATCTAGCCATTGCGAGCTCGGGCCTGCTGGATGGCTTAGCGCATGCGGCGGGGCTTGCCGCTCTCGTGTTGCGCGCCGTGGCCGTCGCCGGTTGGACGCGCGGCCGACTGACGGCGCATGCGGCGGGCGCTCTAACTTTCGCCGCGCTCGTCTTGTTTCCCATCGATTATCTTTGGGTATCCGCCTCACTTCCCCAAAGCGTGCTGCACCTGACGTTCGTGTTGGCGGGGCTGAAACTCGTGACGGCGTCGACAAATCGCGATTATGCGTACCTGAGAGCGTTCGCCACGGCGGAGTTGCTGGTGGCGGCGATGATCGGCCCCGGCCCGAGCTTCTTTGGCTTTCTTGTGCTGTTCCTGTTGTTCACAGTTTCGACATTCGCGGGCGGGGAGATTCGCCGTTCCAGCGTGGCGCCGGGGGCGACCGCGCGCACTGGCTTGCGCTTTTTTAAGCGGCGGCTCGCCGTGCTTTCCTTGGCCCTGAGCGGCGGCATTGTCACGCTCACCGGCGGAATGTTTTTCGTGCTGCCGCGGACGGCCCGCGCGACGATAGGGCGATTCGGCGCCAGCCGCTATCACCTGCCAGGCTTCACGCGGGAGATCCATCTGAGCGAGATCGGGAAGATCAAGCAAAGCAGCCGGCCCGTGCTACACGCGCGAGCATACGGCGGAGAAAGGCTGGACGGGGCCTACTGGCGGGGCGGATCGCTTTCCCGATTCGACGGCAAGGCATGGCTGGCGCCCCCGGGCGGGCCCACGAAGCTGCGCGTAGATCGGGGCGTTTTAGAGCTGGGGCGTTCGGCTCATCCGCGCGCGGGACGTGAGGTGGCCTACCGAGTCGAGCTAGAGGAGATCGCGGCGGATACTCTGTTCTTTGCTGGATCGCCGGAAACCATAAATATCAACCTGCGGGAGGTGTACGGCTGGCGGGGCGGATCGATGAGCGTGCCGCGGCTGCCAAATGGAATCGGCTACAGCGTCTACAGTTTTTTCGAGGATGGAACCGCTCCGGCGCGCGCCGCCGTTACGCCTCTGCCAGAGAACCTGCGCCAAGATTTGTTGCAACTTCCCGCGGCGTTGGACCCGCGCATTTCAGCGCTTGCGCAGGAAATGACGCAAGGGGCGGAAACGGATGAAGAGCGCGCGCGACTTCTCGAGCGGCGATTGCGCCACGATTACTCCTATACGCTGGATTTGCCGAGCAAGCCCGTCATTGATCCACTCGCCGATTTTCTTTTCGTTCGCAAAAAGGGGCACTGCGAGTACTTCGCTTCCGCCATGGCGGTGATGCTAAGGACGCTCGGCATCCCTTCGCGCGTCGCCATCGGTTTTTTGGGCGGGAGCTACAACGCGCTTACGGGCTGGCAGGTGGTGCGCGCCTCGGATGCGCACAGTTGGGTGGAGGCGTGGCTGCCGTCGAGCGGCTGGACGCGTTTCGATCCGACGCCGCCCGATCCACACGCGAGTTCCGGCGAAATCGCGGCTCGAATCGCGATGCTGAGCGACGCCGCTGACCAGTTTTGGCAAAACTGGGTGGTGAGCTACGATTTGCCGCACC
>Ga0209062_1001829_pt1 | contig 32738 bp, 23 predicted proteins | sample Coa_R2_2_FD_187158 | JGI IMG/M metagenome (GOLD analysis project Ga0209062, IMG submission 187158) | Surface soil microbial communities from Centralia Pennsylvania, which are recovering from an underground coalmine fire - Coalmine... | ecosystem: Environmental > Terrestrial > Soil > Unclassified...
ACCTTCACCGCCACCATCATCGTCGCCTTGGCGGCCCAGCAGGCTGGCCGCCCCGACCTCATCCGCTCCCCAAGGCGCGTCCTCGCCCATACTTGGGAGGGCCTCCTATGAGTTAAGAAACGCTCTCTGATACGGGCAGACCAGCGCTCCTTTGTGTGCGGCGCCGGCACGAGCCTTACTAGCGGAGCCTTGTTCACATGACAGGAGTGGGAGCAATGTGGCTCCCACTCCCGCAGGGTAATTCTCACGCAATGTGGACCCAGTTCATCGCATGGCCTGGGGATTGACGCGATAAATGGTGTAGGCGGGGTTACCACCGTCGCTGCCAACCCAGATGCTCCCGTCACTCAGGCCGATGCTGCCAACGCGAGTTGCAAAGGTGAGGGAGGCGACCGGCCGGTTGGTCACAGGGTCGATCCGCAACAGGGTGGTGCTGTTGGCGATGACCCAAACCGACCCATAGCCCACAGCGTAGCGGCACGCACAGTCGTCGACAGCGGGTCGCCGGTTGCCCGGATACCCGTCCGTCTTGATCGAGGCGATCACCTTGTTGGTCCGTGGATCAAGCCGGCTCACCGGGGCGCCAGAGGCGTCCCCCACCCACACCGAGCCAGCGCCCACGAACACCGTCTGGGGTACGGTGCCCACCCGGATGTTCGCAGCGATCTTGTTCGTTGCGGCATCGACGCGCACGACCTCCTCAGTGTCCGTCGAGACGTACCACAGCGCATCCGGCGTGGCCGCATTCTCGATGTTGGGATGTCCTGCATTCTGGATCACCGCCACGGCCTTCTGCGTACGCAGATCGACCCGTACGATGGCATCGCCGAGGCGGGGTCCGCCGTGGCCCACAGGGTGTTTCCCGCGCTAGCCAGAGCGGTGGCAGGGATGCCCAGGTGGATGGTGGCCACCACTTGGTTCGTCGCCGGATCGATGCGGACCAGCGTCTGCGCTCCGGAGTCGACAGCCCAGACCTGCCCATTCACCACGGAAACATCGCCTTCACCCTTCTCCGGCTGACCTTGGGGAAGCGTGTTCACCTTGATCGTGGCCACGACGCGGCCGGTCCTGGTATCGAGGCGCGTCACCGTCCCTGCAAAGCCGTTCGGCCCCTGAGTCGGAAACCAGAGCGCTCCAGGCGTAAACGCGGCGGGGAAGTTGCCCACACTATCGTGACCAGCGAACGTGGCCTCGACCGCCCTGTCCAGCGCGACCGCGTGTGCCGGCAGGATCGGGGCAGTGATGGTTTGGCCGAACACGAGCGCGGCGAGATGGACAGCAATGCCTTCGAAATCGTTGGTGTCGTCGTTGCTGTTGAGGATGATGGTCACGTCGTCCTGCGGGAAGTACAGGTTGGCGGTCGAGACGCCGGTGCTCCCGCCTACCAGGTAGAGTGTGCGGTGCCCGGCGATGCGGCCCGTCTTCCATACATAGGCGCGCCGCCCATCGCTCACCCCGGGGTCAGGTGGCACCAGCGGGATGCGCGGCGCGAACATGCGCTGCCGCGATTTCGCCGAGACGAGCGTGCTCCCGAAGAGCGCCGTGTCGTAGGCATAGAGATCCGGGGTCGTGGCGTATAGGGCAAAGGCATCGTCGTAGGCCCAGCCGGTGAGGTGGGTGGAGCCCGAGTAGACCTGCGCGAAGTGCGCGGGCCGCCCCTTGCCCGCCAGGCGGCCCGTGTGGGTCATCCCCGCGGGGCCGGCGATGGCCTGCTGCAGGAACGTCGCGTAGGGCGCGCCCGTCACCTTCTCCACGATGGTGTCCAGCACCAGTTGATAGCCATTGCTGTAGTTGATCCGCGTGCCTGGCTTTCCGAAGAGAGACCTGGCCTGTAGGTCGTGCAACGCCTGTGCCGTGGTGCGCCCCGGGATCTGCCCCCAGTCATAGTTCGGTATCGCCGCGGTGCCCTCGAGCATCATGCCGATGGTGATCGGCTGCCAGGCGGCCGGGCAGCCCGTGAGGTAGCGGCAGATCGGCGTGCTGTCGGCGAGCTTGCCCTGCTCCTCCAGGATCAGGATGCCCAGGATGGCCGTGGGGGCGTTGATGCTGACCGAGTATGTCGTGTCCGGCGTGTTGGGCACCCTGTGTTCGCGGTCGGCCAGCCCATAGCCCTTGCTCAAAAGGACAGTCTCCTTCCGGGCCACGAGCACCGCCCCGCTGAACTGGTTGTGGGCGGCCAGGTCAGCGAGATAGGCGTCCGGCGTGCTCGGCAGAGCGCGCCGCGGCGGGGCGGCGACCGGCCTGCGCGCCTTGCCATAGAGCCGCGTGCCGATCATGGTGCCGAAGGCATTGTCGGCGTCTACATCAAAGTACCCGGTATCGTTGACCACTTCGATCTGCAGCCCTCCGGCGTCGGGCGAGAACCCGACAGTCATGAAGAAGCCGGCACGTAGCCCCTCCTCGTCCTCACCGCCGCCGGCGGTGCAGGACTCGCACACTGAGGCGTACAGGCGTGGTGTGGCTGTGTTCAATATGAGCTCGTAACCCCGCCACGGCGAATTGGGATCGTTGGGATCATCATGCATTCGGGGTTTGAAGAGGGCGTCCCGCGTTTGCCGCGAGAGCAGGGTCCCATCGAGGAGCGTGTGGTTGAGCTTGATCATGTCGGCGGCGGTTGTGTAGGCCAGGTTGAAGCCGTCGTAGTTCAGCTCCGGCGTGGGAGATCCGGCGATATACAGGCGACCCCGCCGCGGCGGCTTGAGCGCGTTGGTCATGCGCCCGCTGCCGGTCATGCCCGCCGGCCTGAACACCAGGGTCTGCATGGCCGCTGCCCACGTCGTGCCCGTGACCTGCTCCAGGATGAGGTCCAGAAGTAAGGTGTTGCAGTCGCTCCATGGTCCCGGCGTGCCGGGGGGCGTGAGCAGTGGCATAGCTTTGCACGCGGACAGCGTCTGGGCCCGCCCGCCCGCCACGTTGAAGGGGTCATAGGAGGCCAGTCCGGAGGTGTGCAGTAGCAGATGCTCGATGGTCAGGGGCCGCCAGGCCACCGGGCACCCGCTGATGTAGCGGCACATCTTGTCCTTGACGGTGAGTTTGCCCTGGTCCTGCAGCCGTAGGATGGCCAGCCCGACCAGAAAGCGCGTCTCGGCAAACGCCGGCCACTTCGTCTTCAGCGTATTGAACACCTTGTCCTCGGCATCGGCCAGCCCGTAGCCCTTGCTCAGGAGCACCTGGCCTTGCCGCTCCAGATACATGTACCCGTGGAAGCTGGCCTGCTGGAGGTAGGCGTCGATCTGGGCGCCGGTGGTCAGGTCAGCCACATGCATCGTGTGCTGGCGTGGCTGAGCGGCGGCCTGCCCTGGGATCGCCAGCGTGGCGAGACAGAGAGTCAGACTGAGGACGACGGCGAGGACGCTGCGAGGCCTCAGTTGATGCATGATGGGACTCCTTTTCTGTGGGGAGACTGCGCGGTTCCCCAGCATGAGCGCCAGCACCGGCCCAGTCTGGGCCGGTGCTGGTCTGTGCGCTCACGGCAGAGCATAGGGGTCGATACGGTCGATCTGGAACACGTCGCCACCATCGCTAGCCACCCATACGCTCTCGTCGCCAACGCCCACGTTGGCAATTGGTCGGTGCAGGGTCAGCGCGCCGGTCACCTTGTTCGTGCGGGGATCGATGCGCAGCAGCGTGCTCTTGTTGGCGATGGCCCACACGGCGCCCTCGCCCACCGCCACGTTCTGGCACCAGCAATTCGGTGGGCTGCCCGGGTAGCCGGCGAAGGTGATCGTGGCGGCGACCGTGTTGGTCCGCGGATCGATCCGGGTCAGCAGAGCGCCCGAGCTGTCCAGGACCCACACCGCGTCCGCCCCCACGGCCAGGGAGAGCGGGCTGCTGCCCGCGGCAATGGCGGCCACGATCTGGTTCGTCCGCGCGTCGATGCGCTGGATCTTCTGGCTGTCGCCGGCGATGTACCACAGCGCCTCAGGGCTGGCCGCCAGCAGCCACGGATGGCCGGCGTTCGTGATGACCGCGGACACCTTCTGCGTCCGTAGATCGACATGCACGATCCGATCGCTGCTGGCCGTGGGATTGCTTGGGGAGGCCGCCGCCCACAGGCTGGCGCCGCCGGCAGCCAGGAACGAGGCGGACATGCCGATGCGCACGCGGGCGACCACCCTGTTGGTGGTCGGATCGATGCGCACCACCGCCCCGCCGGCCCGGTCGACCGCCCACACCTCTCCGGCGACCGTGGCGACGGCACCCGGATCCCCGTTGGGGAGCGCTTTGTTTCCGGCAGCGGGCGTGATCTGAGCCGCGAGGCGACTGGTCTGTGCGTCGATGCGCACCACCCGCCCCAGATCGCCCCGGCTGGATTGCGCGGGGAACCAGAGCGCCCCATCCGTGACCACGAAGGGGAAGCTGCCCACGGGGCCCGTGATCGTGGCCGCGACGGCCCGCGCGGGGTCCACGGACGGTGCGGGTGGTCCGGCCAGGCGGCGGCCGAAGACCAGGGCGGCGAGATGGATCGCGATGTCCATGAGGCCATCCTGATCCTCATTGCTGTTGATCACGATGGTCACATCGTCTGCCGGGAAGTGCAGGTTGGCCGTCGAGACGCCGGTACTCCCGCCAATCAGGTAGATCACCCGGTGGCCGAGGATGCGGCCGGTTTTCCACACGTAGGCCCGCCGCTCGTCGCTCACCCCGGGGTCGGGCGGCACAATCGGCGCCCGTGGTGCGAACATACGTTGCTGCGTCCTGGCCGAGACCAGCTTGCCGCCGAAGAGTGCGGTGTCGTAGGCGTAGAGATCCGGGGTCGTGGCATACAGCGGGAAGGCGTCGTCGTACGCCCAGCCGGTGAGGTGGGTCGCGCCGGAGTAGACCTGCGCGAAGTGCGCGGGACGCCGCTTGCCTGCCAGGCGGCCCGTGTGGGTCATCCCCGCGGGGCCGGCGATGGCCTGCTGCAGGAAGGTGGCGTAGGACGCGCCCGTCACCTTCTCCACGATGGTGTCCAGCACCAGTTGATAGCCGTTGGCGTAGCTAATCGTCGTGCCCGGCGTGCCGTCCAGGGGCTGGGCTTGCAGGTCGCGCAACGCCTGCGCGGTGGTGCGCCCCGGGATCTGCCCCCAGTCATAGTTCGGTATCGCCGCGGTGCCCTCGAGCATCATGCCGATGGTGATCGGCTGCCAGGCTGCCGGGCAGCCCGTGAGGTAGCGGCAGATCGGCGTGCTGTCGGCGAGCTTGCCCTGCTCCTCCAGGATCAGGATGCCCAGGTTCGCCGTGGGGGCGTTGATGCTGACCGAGTACGTCGTGTCCGGCGTGTTGGGCACCTTGTGCTCACGGTCGGCCAGCCCATAGCCCTTGCTCAGCAGGATCTCGCCGCGGCGGGCTACCAGTGCCGCGCCACTGAACCAGCCCTGGCCGGCCAACGTGGCAAGATACGAGTCGAGTTGCGTGCCCAGGCGCGGCACGCGGGCGCCTGCCGCCGAACTGGACGCGGGCGACAGCACACCAAGCAGCATCGCCGCATTCAGCAGCAGGATTGAGGCCGGGACGGTAACCCGGCGGAGGACGAACATCACGCGCTGGATTGGCCGTCCAACGTCATAACGGTCTTTCATTGGTCTTGTTCCTTTCGGGCCGCTCAGCAGCCCTGATGATGAGGGATCGCACACCCTGCGCCCGGTAGGAGCGCTCTCCGCGGCAATTCTCGCGTCGCTGGCAGGAGTGGGGCGCGCTGGCTGTACTCGTTTGGCGGTTCCTGGAGGAACTCACGGTGTGGGCACCTGCAGGCTCGCCGTAAAGATATCCTGTTCATTGGCTATGGCTCCATTAAGAGCCGTGATGGTGCAGACGCTCGGTGGCGTCGTCGCGGTGCCGGTATTGGGGCAAAGGACGAGGCGCGGGTTCCGCGTATCGGGCCAGACGAGGTGTGCCGTCTCCACCGCTGTGAGCGGGTTGAACCCCTGGGGCATCGCCGTGCCTCCCGCTGATCCCGTGGTCGGAGGGGGCATGGGATACGAGGTCGCCCGCCGGCTAGCGAAGTGCACGAGGTCACGCGAGCCCGAGAGGGTCATGTCCGAGAAGCCCGTTGTCTCGTCCTGAGCGTACTGGCGATCAAAGTAGGAAACCGCCAGCGTCCCATCACGCGTGAAGGCCATCCCTTGCGAGAATTGATCGGTCGTAGCCTGCCGTGGATCCTGATTGACCACGGGCAGATTCCGCACGTTCGTCGTCGCCCCGGTGAAGGTGGCCCCGCCGTCGGTCGAGACGCTGAGGACGATCTTGTTGCTGCACGCGCCCGGCGTCTTCACGCCCGTATATAGGGGCAGACCCTGCGGGCTGAGCCCGGCGGGCACGCAGCCGTTACGCTCGTTGGAATCCGCATTGATGTATGACCCGATGGAAACCACAATCTGCTGAGGATTGCGGGGATTGACCGCTCCGACGACACTATTGACGACACCGAAAATGGACTTTGTACTGGTACCCTTCTCAGGCACGCACTGCCCGCCGGTATTCGCCCCCGCCTGGTATGTCCCGCAGTCCGGGATGTCGTACTGGTAGCCCACCAACACCGGCGCGCTGAAGGTGGTGCCGCCGTCGGTCGACTTCGACAGCAGAATCTGGCCATAGCTGTCAGGAGAGGTGAGCGCATTGGCATTGTTGATATTGCCGGAGATGAGGTAGAGCGCGCCATCGGGGCCGACGACCGGCGGGGTGGGAAAGTTCGCGTTACAGTTGCCGTGCGGGGTGCCGCCCCCTTGCTGGTTGACGCATAGGGGGCTATTGCCGCCCACCACCTGGCCCACGGTAAAGTGCTCGCCGTAATCGCTCGAATAGGAGAGCAGGTCGTAGCAGCTGCCATCCGCGTTGCACTCGTTGTAGAAGACGTAGATGCGATCGCGGTACGGACTACTTGGATTGACGTCAACGGCGATAAAGGGCGCTTGCTCATAGGGAGTGGTTCCGCTGCCGCTCAGGTCAGCACTCTCCACGACAGGGCGACCGGCGAAGTTCCAGGAGGCCCCGCCGTTCTGGGTCGAGCGAAAGACGTAGATGGCGCGGGAGCTGTCTGGATTCGAGGTGACACCGCTGCCGAGCATCGCCAGGTTGCAGGCCAGATAGGCGTTACCCCTGCTATCCCAGGCGATAGACGGTTCCTCACCGCGCTGCCAGTATTGTCGATCGGCTCCAAAGGTCGGCTGACCACGGGTGAATCGGGCCGGCACGCTACCCTCGTGCCAGGTGCGTCCGTCATCGAGGCTGTAAGAGGCTCCGCAACTGGCATCACCCGGTCGGTAATCCTGGTACGCCGCAATGAGATGGCGAGGATGCAGTGGATCGGCTGCTATCGCCGGTGCAAATTGAGTCTGTGCGCGGCCCTGCAAGTCATCGTCGGTGAGGCTGAGACAGTCCTGGTTCACCCGCACGTTGAAGCCGAAGGTCTCGGGGCAGTTACCGTCTAGCGAAGGGTAATAGGTGGGCAACCCGCCCGTCGCCGGCTGGAAGGTCGGGTGAGCAGAGGCGATGGCCGCTGAGCCAATTGCGGGAGCGGGCTCGACGAAACGAGCGAGAAGGTAGCGTTGCGCGAGGGTCAGGCCTTTGGCGGTGGGAGCTGCGTGCGTTGCGCCGCGTGGCATCAGGAGCAGCCCGACGGTTGCAAAGATCGCGACGATCCGAAACATGGGTGTTTTCACGAGATCCTCTTTCTTCTGGCCTTGTATGTGCCCGGATTTGTCTGCATGTGCGCGCCTGTGGGCATTCGATCACAACAGTGTGAGGACAGCGCGCCGTCCAAGCGCGAGTATCGGCGCTAGCCCTCGTGGCTCGACCCTCCTTCCTCTGCCGTCGTCGCCGGAGGCACTGTTCCCGACGGCGTATCTGCCGGTGGGCCGGAGTAATCCCCGACCCACACCAGCGCACGGAGATGCACCAAAAGCGCCTCCGGATCGGTGAAGCCTCGTCAGGGTGGGGCCAGATCGAGCGCGAGGACGATGCGGCTGTAGGGAAACTGCGCGGCCTCGTTCACCGCACGGACGAGGTCGCCGTCCGGCGCCTCGAACAGACACCGGCAGCGGGACTCGCCGGGGGTGACGGTGCTGCGAAGGTAGCGGATCGGCCGGCCGGCCGCCGTGGACGCGCGGCAGGCCTCCGCGGCCGCCCGCCGTAGCGCGGCGAGCGACTCCAGCGTGCCGCCGGGTAGGATCCGCTCCACCATGTAGATCGGCATCGCCCTCTCCCTGGCGTGAGGCAGCGTGCTCCGTCTATCCGCCTGACGCGACGCCCTTCGCCACATCCCCACCCGCCAGTGTGGGCGTACCGCGGGCGGAACACCACGGACATACCCGTACATCACCCGCACAATCGGCCGCGCGACTGACAACGCGGCCCAGCGATGGTAAGATTTTGCTCATTAGATGGCATTGCGCGATCGGCACTGGACGAGGGGGAGATGACCGCCGAGACACCGCCGCCCTTCGGGATCTTACTCAGCCGCTACCGTGCCGCGGTCGGGCTGACCCAGGAAGAGCTGGCCGAGCGGGCCGGACTGAGCGTCGAGGCGATCAGCGCGCTCGAACGCGGCGTGCGCACCCGGCCCCGCTCGGTGACGGTGGCGCAACTGGCGGAAGCGCTCCATCTCTCCGCGGAGGATCGTGCGGCCCTGGAGCAGGCGGCCCGGTCCACGCCCGTGAGCGCGCCCGACGACCAGGCCGTGCCGGAGGGCGACTACCTGGGTGCGCGTCCGCGCGGTGCCCTGGTGGCCCGGGAGGAGGAGGGCGAGCGCATCCGTGCGATCCTCGACGCGGTGGCGGATGGCGTGGGACATTTCCTGCTCCTGAGCGGCGAGACGGGTGTGGGCAAGACCCGTCTCCTGCAGGAGACGATGCTGGAGGCCGGCGCGCACGGCTACGTGGTGCTGACCGGCCGCTGCTACGCCAGGCCCGCGACGCCTTACTCGCCGTTCCTCGAAGTGCTCCCCACCCTGGCCTCGCAGGAGCCGGCGGGCGTCCGGTCCGAGGTACAGCGTGGCTGGAAGCGGATCCAGCAACTCGCCGGCGGGCCAGCCGCGAGCGCCGTGGAGCAGCAGCACCTCTTCAGCGCCGTGGGCGATCTACTGTTGCTCGTCGCTCGCAGCGTCCCCGTGGCGCTCTTGCTCGACGATGTGCACTGGCTGGACCGAGCCGGTTTCCTGCTCTTGCAGCACCTCGCGCACAGCACGCGCCACGCCCGGGTCCTGCTCGCCGCCTCCTTTCACGACCAGCAGCTCACGGAGGCCCACCCGGAGCTCGCCCGGGCCCTCGGCACCTGGAGCCGTGAGCGCCTGGCCGAGCGCCTCGTCGTGCGCCGCCTCGCGCTCGAGGAGACGACCCAGCTCGTGGCGCTGACCATGGGGCGGCCGGAGGTCTCCGAGGAGGTCGCCGCCTTCATCCACCGGCGGACCAAGGGCAACCCACGCCTGATCGATCAGTTGGTGCGCTCGCTGGGCGGACGCCTGGAGCTGCAGGGGGAGATCGGGGCCGGCGCGATGGGCCGTGTCTTCCGCGCCTACGACCGCACCCTCGGAACGACGGTGGCGGCCAAGCTGGTGCTGGCCCGTGCCGAGATCGGTCTGGACACTTTGCTGCACGTCCAGCAGGAAGGGGCGGTGCTGGCGCGGCTGCAGCACCCCCATATCGTCGCCATCCACGACACCTTCGTGGAGGAGCATGCCACCTGCATCATCATGGAGCTGCTCGACGGGAACTCGCTGGGCCAGCTCTTGCGCGACGGACCGCTGCCCCTGCCCCGCGCCAGGCGCCTGGCGCGCCAGGTGGCCGAGGCGCTCGCCTATGCCCATCTGCACGGGATCGTGCACCGCGACATCAAGCCGGACAACGTGATGGTGCTGGCCGGCGACCAGGTCAAGGTGACCGACTTCGGCATCGCCCGCTTGCTGCAGCCCGACACATCCCTCCAAACCATCGCCACGACGGGGATGCGCCTGGGCACGCCCCTGTATATGGCGCCGGAGCAAATCGCGGGCACTAGGATCGATGCGCGGACAGACGTCTACGCGCTGGGGGCATTGCTGTATCACATGGTGATGGGGCGACCGCCCTTCGAGGGCAGCGATGCCCTGGCCGTCGCCGTCCGGCACTTGCAGGAGGAGCCCACGCCGCCCAGCGCGCACAATGCGGCGATCCCGGCGGACTGGGATGCGCTGATCCTGAAGGCACTGGAGAAGGAACCGGCCCGACGGTTCCCCTCGGCCAAGGAGATGGAACAGGCGCTTGCCGCTCTCAGTGTGGAGGCACGCACCTCTCCTCACCTGCGCGGTCGGACCCGCTGGGTTAGAGCCGGCGCAGGACTGGTGACGATCCTGGTTGCCGCGGTTGTCGCGCTGTGGACACAACCATGGCTGGCGCCGCGGCCGGCTACCCTCGGCACACGCCTTGACTCCTACCTCAGCGGGCTTGCCGCGCGGAAGCAGTTCAGCGGCACGGTGCTGGTCGCACGAAGGGGCGCGATCGTGCTGGACAAGGGCTATGGTTTGGCGGACCGCGCGCATGGTGTGCCAAACATCGCCACGACCAGATATCCGGTGGGCACGGTCGGCACCACGCTATCCGTGGTCAGCCTCCTCCACACGAACGAGAGCATAGGCGGGACCGTCGCCCTGGAGAGCTCAATCTGCCGCTACCTGCCGAGTTGTCCCGCGCGCTGGCGTCCGATCACGGTCCGCATGGTACTGGAGGGCACCTCCCGGCTGCCTACCTATCAGTGGGGACGCGCGGGCAATAGTACGCAGCAAACCATAGCGGGCTGCCAGGCAATGCAGGCTCCAGGATACCCACCCTCCACGGACCCGGTCTGCGAGAACGCCGTCCTGGCCACGATTATCGAGAACACGTCGAGTGTGACATGGGACAGAGAGCTCTCAGATGCGGTCTTCCGCCCTGCCGGCATGCCCAACAGCGGGCGCATGACCGACGCCCTGGCCTTGGGATCTCCAGGCATGGCGCGGGCGTACGACGGAGATACCCCTGACCCGCAACAAGTCTACAACGACACCTTTGTCGCCTATTCCACGGCGCCCGATTTGTTGGCGTATGACAATGCGCTCTTCGGCGGCAAGCTCCTATCGCGCCGGGACACTGCGGCGGTACTGGCACCGCGCGGTGCCGTCACTCCGCCGGACCCCGGCGTCGTCAACCCGCGGTGGGGCTACTATTGGAGGAACGGCACGCTGTTCGATCAACGGGTTATCTACACCATCGGAGATGTCAACTTCTTCCAAACGGTGAATATGCGTTTCCCAGATACAGATGTCACCGTCATTGTGCTGAGCAATGACATCCAGAACGATGTGGTGGGCGCGGCCCTGCACGCCGCTGCGCTGGTGTTCGGCCAGCAGATGGCGCTGCCGCCGCCCATCCAGACAGCTGCACCCGCGGCCCTGGTCGGCTCGTATCGCCGTACGTTTCAGGATGCCGATCGGCGTGCAGCTCATGACCCCGGCCTCGCCGATTGGGTGGGCCTGAGCTTCCCCATGACAATCAGGACAGGGTGGATTGACTTCTTCGCGCCCAATGTTAATGGTCCCCCTATCGTCCAGGAGTACTACACGGCCACCCCCGATGGCCGGCTCACCTTGCTGGGCTTCCCACCGGGCAATCAGAGCAACTTCTGTTCTGTCATCCCCTCGGAGACGCCGCCCACGGGCTACTATCGGTGGGCGCGGCGGGGGAATAGCCTGATCATCACGCGGATCAGCTTCGACACGTGTCTGGACCGTGGCGCGCTCATGGCCGGCCGCTGGACCAAGATCCGATGAAGTCGATCACTGATGTTGGCACGAACTGTGAGCCGTAGTTCTCATCCGCCAACGGAAGCGGACGAGAGCATGCGTGCTCGTCCGCGGTCCCGGAAGGCCGCAACGTTGCGTTCACGAATAATCCAATCGAGGCTTCGTCGCCGCCCCGCTGTCCCTATCAAGACAATCCCTTGGCGCCGTGTGGCGGCGCGAGCAACTGCGCGAAGGGGCGGCAGCGGCTCACGCGGATCGTCACCGCCTTCTCATGCGCGTAGCGATGTTCCACCGTGCCCTCCACCCACAGCAGGCCGGCCGCGCGGATCACCCGGCGATACCGCTTGTATATGGCCTCGGGCACGGCCAGGTTGATCAGTCCCGTCTCGTCGCTCAAGGTGATGAAGCGCATGCCCTTCGCCGTGGCCGGCTGCTGCCGCAGCTCGAACTGCCCCGCGACCCCGACATACGTCCCGTCCGGCAGGCGCGCCAGGTCATCCGCCCGCGGGAGCCGGCGCCTCAGGCGGGGGCGCAGATGCGCCATGACGTGGCTGTGCGGGCTGAAGCCCAGCGCGTCGTGGTCGAGCAGGAAGGTCTCCAGCGGCGTCGGCTCGGCCAGGTGGACGTCGCTCGCATATGCGCCGGGCAGCGCGGGGTGCGGCCCGACCTCCCGCGCCAGCAGGGGCGCGTGCAACATGGCGTCGCGGCGATGCGCGTAGTACCCGTCGAGCGCGCCCGCGCGGGCCAGGGCCTTGACCTCGCGCTCGCTCAGGTGCGCCGCCTCCAGGATGGCCCGCAGGTCGTGGAGAGGGTTCAGGGCGACCGCTTCTTCCAGCCGCCGGCACGCCTCATCCCCCAGCCCCTTGACCTGGCGGAAGCCCAGGCGCAGCGCCCCGTCCTCCAGCGTGGCTTCCGCTTTGCCGGCGCGCAGATCGACCGGCAGCACGCGCACGCCGTGGCGCTGGGCGTCGTGGACGATGACCTCGCCGCGATAGAAGCCGAGCGGCTGCGTCTCAAGCAGCGCCGCCGTGAAGGCCGCGCGGTGATAGACGCGCAACCAGCAGGAGACGTAGGCCAGATAGGCGAAGCTCGCCGCGTGGCCCCTGACGAATCCGAACCCCGAAAAGGCTTCGATGACCTGCACCACGTCTTCCTGCGCCTGCCGCTCCAATCCATGGGCGGCGAGCCCCTCCAGGAGGCGCCCGCGCAGGGCGGCCATGCGCGCCGGGCTGCGGTTGCTGCTCATCGCGCGCCGCAACTCCGACGCCTCCTCCGGACGCAGCCCGCAGCGCCGCGCGATCTCGATGACCTGGTCCTGGAAGATGCACACGCCCAGGGTCGAGCCGAGCACCGGCTCCAGGAGGGCGCGCCCGCGCTCGCCGCCCGGATAGCTGACGGGCTCCAGGCCCTGGCGGCGGCGCAGATAGGGGTGGGTGGCGTTTGCCAGGATCGGCCCCGGACGGATGATCGCCACGGCCGCCACGATATCCTCGAAACAGGCCGGCTGGAGTTGGGGCAGACACGCCGTTTGCTGCGCGCGGCTTTCCAGTTGGAAGAGGCCGATGGTATCGGCCTCTTGCAGGTCCCTGTACACGCGGGGGTCGTCGCAGGTGAAGCCGTGCAGCTCCGGCCGCCGCCCCGTCTCCCGGGCGATCAGCTCGAAGCAGCGGTCGATGGCGGCCAGCATGCCCAGGCCCAGGATGTCGATCTTGACCAGGCCGGCGTCCTCCGCGGCGTCCTTGTCCCACTGGATCACCACGCGCTTGTCCATGCGGGCGCGTTCCATGGGCGCGACCTCGGCGAGCGGCCGTTTGCTCAGGATCAGGCCGCCCGGATGCTGGCTGGCGTGGCGTGGCACCCCCTCCAACTCCTGGCAGATGGTATAGAGGCGCCCGAGCGTCGGGTTGTTCTGCTCTAGGATGCGCCGCCAGACCTCCGGCGCATCGCCGCTACTCCCCAGCGCCGCGTGGTCGAAGAGCCTGGCCACCAGGTCGATCTGCGCGGGGTCGAGCCCGAAGGCCACGCCGGCGTCGCGGATGGCGGAGGCCTGGTGAAAGGTGATGTGGGTGCAGACCAGGGCGGCCTGGCCGGCGTAGCGCGCGAGGACGTACTGAATGACCTCCTCGCGCGCGGGCACGCCCCGCCCCCGGTCGGAGGGAAAGTCGATATCGACATCCGGCGGATCGACGCGGTGCATGCTCAAGAAGCGCTCGAAGCTCAGGTGATGCCGCAGGGGCTCGATGGCCGTGATGCCCAGGCAGTAGCAGACCAGCGAGCCGACCGCGCTGCCGCGCCCCTGGCAGAGGATACCGCGGGCGCGCGCCTCGCGCACGATGTCCCAGATGATCAAGAAATAGTTCTCCAGACGGAGTTGGCCGATCACCTCCAACTCGTGTGTCAGGCGCCCTTGCACCTCCGCGCTCGCGGCGGCCTCTCCGTAGCGCTCGGCCAGCCCGCCCAGGACCAGGGCGCGCAGGTAGCCGGCCGCCGTCTGCCCCTCGGGTACCGGGAAGTCGGGCAGGGTGGCGTCGATGTGGGACAGATCGAAGGCGCAGCGGCCCGCCAGGGTGGCCGCCCCCTCCAGCGCCTCCGGCAGCGCGCCGAAGCGCGCGGCCATCTCCGCCGGCGCGAGCAGGTGCCACGGCGCACCGGGGCGTAAGGTGGCCCGGTCCAGGGGGCGGCGCTGGCGGATGCAGGCCAGGACGTCCTGCAGCGGGCGCTGCCGGGGCCAGACGTAATGGGTATCGCCCGTGGCGACGAGCGGGCGGCCGATCCGGCGCGCGAGCCGCGCCAGGCCGGAGAGGAGCTGGGTCGTCCCTTCTTCCTGCCTGTGTTGCGCCTCGACCCAGACGTGCTCGCGGCCAAACATCTCGCACAACCGCTCAAGCGCCTCATGCGCGGCCTCCTCGTCGTGGACGAGCAGCGCGGAGGCCACGGCGCCGCGCCGGCAGCCGGTGAGGCATTCCAGGCCGGCCGTGTACGCGGCCAGGGCGTCGAGGTCGAGCCGGGGCTCCCCTTTGCTGCCGGCCAGTTGGGCCTGGGAGACGATGCGGCAAAGCGAGCGATAACCCGCGGCATCGCGTGCCAACAGGGTCAGATGGTGGCCATCGCTGAGCGTCACCTCACACCCGGCGATCGGCGTGATGCCGGCATCCCGGCAGGCGCGGGCATGCTCGATGAGGCCGGCCAGGCTGTCGTGATCCGTCAGGGCGAGCGCGGCGTAGCCCAGCTCCGCGGCACGTTGGGCCAGCGCGGCGGGGCGCGAGGCGCCGTCGAGGTAGCTGTAGGCGCTGTGGCAATGCAGCTCACACCGGGCGGGACCCATCGTCAGCGGCTCCCGGCCAGGAGCAGGCGGTCGAGGTACCACTGCCCCTCACAGGTACAGAACACCACGCAGGGCAGCCGGTCCTCCAGCACGATGCGGTAGTAGCTGCGCTCCATCGTGCGCGGGCTCTGGCTGTCGGCCCACCAGGCGCGCGGCGCGCTCCAGCGCTCGATCAGGCGCGTCACCGTGTGCCAGCGGCCGCGATAGAACACCGCCTGGGGCGCGCCGCGCGCGTCACGGACCTGGAGCGGGAGGGGAGGGGAGAAGCGCCTGGTCACGTATCGCTCTCCTCCCACACCCAGGAGGCGGGTTGGCGCGGGTGGGGACGCAGCCGGTGTAGCCGCCCCGTGCCGGAGCGGATCTGGAAGACCTGCATCAGGCGGGCCACGCGTTCCTGCCGCTGGGCGAGCGATTGCCGATCCTCCGCGCTGAAGAGCCCTTGCTGTTCGATCCGGGCCGGCTGCAAGTGGGACACGCGGAGCGTGAGGCCCTCGACGGGCGACGGCGGACGCATGGTCTCCCACAGCGCGCACGCGGCGGCCGCCACATCGGGCGCCGTCTGCACGGGCGGCGTCTGCTGCGCGCTGGCGAGGAGCGGACCCTCGGCGCAGCGGAGCTGGAGGGTGACGAGCGCGGCGGCCACGCCCCGGGCCTGGAGATCGCGCCCCAGACGCGCGCAGAGATGGCGCACGATCCGCTCCACCCGCCCGCGGTCGTCGCTGCTGTCCTCGAGGGCGTGCGCGAGCGACAGGGAGGGCGGCGGCGCCCAGGGGCGGAGCGGCGGCTCGGCCACGAGCGTGGCGACGCGCCAGGCCGAGGCGATGGGTGCGCCAAGCAGGGCGGCCGTATCGAGCGGGAGTGCCGCGAGATCCCCGCCGCTGTGGATGCCGAGCTCGTCCAGATTGGCGAGCGCCGTGGCCTCCAGCCCGAACACGTCATGCGTCAGGGGCAAGGCGTGCATGAAGGCGCGTGCGCCGGCGTCGTCGAGCGCGCGCGGATGAGGGCGTATGCCATACGCCCCTACAGTGCCGTGCCGCCCTGGGACCGCCGGCATCCCTGCCGGCCCCCGTTGTGGCGCGCCGGCCGGGCAGCGCGCCAGGGCGAGGGCGCAGGTGCGGCGCGGCCCCCCGGCCGCGTGTGCCCCCAGGCCCAACGCGCCGAGGGCACGCACCGCCTGCTGTGCAACCTCGGCAGTCCCACCCCACAGCCGCTCCAGTCCGTGGGCATCGAGGTAGGCGATCCCCTCCTCCGCGGCCTCGACCACGGGAGAGATCGCGGTCAGCGCCGCGAGCGCCAGCGTCCAGAGCTCGGCGGCCACCGCACGCCGCGGTGCCAGGGCAATGACGCCGGGGCAGTGGCCGCGCGCCTGGGCCAGGGCCTGCCCGCGCCGCACGCCCGCCTGCCGGGCCTCGTGGCTGGCCGCGAGCACGTGGTGGGTGCGCGCGACGATCACCAGCGGCCTCTCGCGCGTGGCGGGATCAGCCCACCAGGCGGCCTGGATCAGCAGGTGCGGCCACAGCTCGACGGCGACGACGGGCACGGAGAGGGAGCCCGCTCTGGCGGCATGGTCAAGCACTGTCTCTCCTTCCTGCTGGTGCCACGGCAGCCCCGGCCCAGCGCCCGGCTATCTCCGCCGCGATGGCCGCGGCCAGCGCCCCGTCCGCGTCGAGCGTCGCGGCGGCGCGGTCCAGCGAGCGGCCCAATGCGCGGCCGCGATGCAGGAGCCCAAGCTCCGTCCTCTCCACGCAGCCCAGGAGCAGACCCAGCTCGACGCATTCATAGGAACGGCGCGACCCCGTGGCGTCGATGGTGAGGGGGATGGGGGGGCCGATGGGGCGACCGTGGTGCTTGATGACGGTGGCCCGCGTGTGCAGGTGCGCGATGGCACCGTCGGGCGTATAGCAGAGGCGGTCGGAGGAGAACAGCACGCGGATCGCGGTGTGCCGCGCGAGGAGGGGCTCGCCCACGCTGTCCGCCGTGGGGCCCGACGGGCGGGCGTCGGGCGCGGTGGCATTGAGCAGGAGCAGGGCCGTGCGCCGCCCGCGGGCCACGGCCGCCAGGCGGCTGAGCCGCTCATCGAGGCGCCGCACCGTGTAGCCGCCCTGGTCGCGCTCGTCGCGGGGCAGGGCGAAGAGGCCGGGGAGCGAGGCGACGAGAATCAGGTCGGGGCACCCCGAGCGCACCAGGGCCATCAGGATCACCCAGGCTTCGGCGGCCGTGTGCGGGCAGACCAGGATCAGGCTGCGCGGCTCGACGCCGAGCGCGGTCAGGACATCGGGGTCGAGGGAGGTATCGGGATCGACGAGGAGGCCCAGGCCGCCGGCGCGCTGGCAGGCGGCGAGGGCGGCAAGGCCCAGGGCGTCGCTGCTGCCACTGCCGGAGCCGGCATACTCGCTGATCTTGCCGCGCGGCAGCCCGCCGGTGAGCAGATCGAGGCCCAGCGACCCGGTGTGCAGGGGCCGGTGGGTGGTGCCGCGGAGGCGGGCGGCCCATTCGCCGCCCAGGCGGATGCTGTGCGGGCCGAAACGGCGGCGGATCGCGGCGAGGAGGGCGGCGAACCGCTCAGGGGGCGCCGCGTCCGCGTGGGGCAGGTGGGTGCTGCTACGCATCGTCGGGGGCCGCCTCATAACCCGGATCATTCATGGGCGTCTGATAGGGCGGGACGACCCTGCCAGGAACGGTACCCGCGGTCCTCGTGAATAGAGCAGGATAATCGGTCATGGTCCCTCTCGCTCTTCGGCGCGGCGCCGGCGGGTGCGCTCGCGGCGGCGGCGCAGGTGCGCCTCCACCTCCGGGTGCGGCTCGCGGCGCCGTTCGTAGCACGGGCAGTTGGCCGGATCGTCCTGGTTGAGCATGGGGATGCGCCGCGCCAGGAAGGCGGAGAGGGAGATGGGGTGTGCCCACAATCCCTCCGAGCAGACGATGCGCCGTAGCCGCGCCGCACCTTCGGCACCTGCCGCATGGTCTGTCGCCTCGCCGCTGACACCGCGGTCACCGGCACCCGCGCCCTGATCCGGTGACTTGCCGTTGCTGGCCGGACGGCCGCGGCGCGGCCTGGGCACGTCGATCTCGTCCTCGCTCAAGTGGGCGCAGGTGTGGCAGGGTGCGCCCGGCAGATACAGCGCGCCCGAGATGCGCGAAGACTCGCTCTGGCGCCGCGCGAAGCTCACCGTCGCCCCACCGGTCCAGCACGTCTCAAGGGGGCAGGCCAGACCCAGGCAGCCGCTGTAGCGATGGTCGCTGATGCAGGGGAAGGAAGCGGCACGTTCTTCCCGCGCGGCATCGGGCACATGCGCCACGCATGGCGCCGCGACGTGGGATTCCTCATCGCGGTGCTCCACCACGTGAAAGCCGTAGAGGCTGTCCACGCCCAGGGCGCGACGTATCGCTCCCGGTTCGACCGGCCATATCTCCTCCTCGTCGGCGACATCGTCCTCCCATGCCGGGAGGCCAACGCCCGCCCATGCCATTTCGGCCTCCCTGTCCGCCGGGTCCATCAGTCTATCCTTTGCTAGCCGTGTCCAATGAGTTCATACGCCTTCCAGGGTCAGCACCAGATCGTAGACGCCGCTGCCGGGCTGGAAGGCGTGGTGAAGGGTCGCGATGCGCAGAGTAGCCGGCGGGCCCACACCGGCCAGGGTGAGCACGTCCCAGAGCTCCAGCCCCGGATGCAGGGCCACCGACAGCGACCCGCCGGCCGCGTAGCGCATCTCGCGCTGTAGCTCCAGGGTGGCGCGGATGCCGGCTCCCGTGTGCGTGGTGATCTGCGGCTCGACCACCTGCAGGAAGCGCTCCTGCCCGGTGGCGCCCACGTCGGCCCAGTCCCAGGCCTCGCCGACCGGTAATCCGCCGGCAGACGGCGCGCCGAAGACCAGCACGTGGTTGGCGCGGTCCGCGTTATGGCCGGCGATGCGCAGCTCCGCCTCCGCGCCGTAGCTCCAGACCGGCGCGTCGGAGGGGCTTTTCTCCACCAGCGCCAGGCTGTCGCTGCCGTCTGGCAGCGTCCGCGCCGCCACGTCGAAGCCGTACAGGCGGCTCAGCCGGGTCAGCGCCGCGCGCCAGGTCGTCCCCGCCGGGACGGAAAAGGTAGGCACAACCTGCGCAAACTGCGCCGTGCCCGGGATGGCCACGTTCAACAGGCCGGCCCGCGCCGCGATCTCGCGCGCCAGCCAGCCCACCGTCTGATTGCCGTAGACCAGAGTGGCGCGGCTCTGGCGGTCCAGCCAGGCCAGCGCATCCGAGGCCGTCAGCACCAGCTCGGCCTCGCCGGCGGCATTGAGGTAGCTCCAGTCGTCGATGTAGGCGCGGAAGGCCGGGACCGCCCCTGCCACCGCATAGCCCAGCGAGAGGCGCAGGCAGGCGTTGGGACGCAGCGCGGGCAACGCATTGTACTGCCCCAGGTCGTTCTGCAACGTCACCACCAGGCGCGCCGGCGCGCCGTCCTTCTGAATCACCTCGCAGGCGCTCAGGTCCGCCGTGCAGTCGCGGTACTGCGCGTCCGAGCCGCTGTAGGGTGGGGCCAGGGCCGCGGAGTCGGGCGCGGCCAGCAGATAGCCCGCGACATGCTTGAGCGCCACGGCGCCGTGCGCGTAGCTGCTGGCGTCCTCCAGCGGGTCGCTCCAGTGCAGGCCGTCGAGCGAATGCGCCAGCGCGGCGCGCGTGGAAGCCAGCCCGCTGATCGATCCGCTATCGGCGAGGCCGTAGCACAGGTGATAGAGGCCGTCGTAGACCGCCAGGTGCGGGTCTTGCAGCGCGGTACCGGCGCCCAGGTCGGCCGGTACCGCCGTGAGCGGCGCCGACCACGTCCCGGTGTAACTGCAGACCTGTAAGGCCATACCCGTGGCGGTGCCGGACTGCAGCGCCACGGCCAGTAGGTACGAGCCATCGGCGTTGCGCACGGCGCCTAGCCCGCCCGCGGCGTAGGCGTCACCGTTGGTCCAGTCGGCTTTCGTCCAGCTCCCGCCCAGCGTCCACAGGGCCACGCGCCAGAGGCCGCCGGTCTGATAGAGCAGGAAGACCTGCGTGCCGGTCCCATCGGCCGCGATGCCGGCCAGCGGTGCGGCGGGGTCGAACAGGGTTGCCGGCGCCGTCCAACTCAGGCCGTTGCTCGTGGAGTCGGCGTAGAAGAGCTGGGTGGTCGCCGCGTCGGGCCAGAACAGGCGCAGGCGGTCGCCGATGCACGCCAGGCAGAGCAGGCCCGAGCTATTGGCCGAGGCCGTGATCTGCGTCCAGGCGCCCCAACTGCTCTGGGTCGGATCGGCCACGCGGCGGACGTAGAGGTGGCCCGCGCCGTCGCTGTAGGCCTGCACCAGCGCGCCGTCGAAGGCGATCACCGCGCCCGTTCGCCCGGCCGGCCCGCCGCTGAAAACGGCCGCGTAGTGCGGCGCCCAGTCGATCAACTCGAGCTGGACCAGTGGCTCCGCGCTGCCGATGGCGGCCTGCAAGGCGGGAGAGAGAGCACGCATGGACGATCCCCCTCAGCTCCCGATAGCCAGCCAGTGGACCGGCACTGTCGCCGTGGCGTTCGTGCCGTCGCGCCGTCCCGCGCCGATGGTGACCGCCGTGGCCGTGGGGGACGTGATATAGGCCACGTAGTCGAAGGTGCCGAAGGCCGGCGTGACCAGCACCCGCGGCGGGCTGCTGTATGGCTGCGGGAAGGTCAGGGCCAGCGACCCGGAGCTGGACGCCGCCAGGTTGACGTTGACCACGCCGCTCTGCACCTTCTGCAGGGGAGCGTCGCTCTCCACCCCCTGCCCCGCCTGGCGCAATCGCAGCAACTCGATGGCGTCGAAGCGCCAGACAAAGCCGCTCGACGCCGCGTTCTTCGTCGCCGCCAGTTGCAGGCGCACCGTATGCACCGCGTCGGCCAGCCCCGCGATCAGCGGGATGCGCTCGCGCGGCACCAGGGCGGTGTTCACGTCGGCCACGTCGCCGGTGCTCGCCGGGTTGGCGCGATACAGGTCCACCGTGCCGACCAGCGCCCCATCGACCGTCACCGTCACCTGCCCGGCATCCTTCCAGCGCCGCGCGACCATGTACAGGTCCGTGAAACGCGCGCTGAAGTCGATGCGGTCGCCCGCCGTACTGGTGGTATAGTCGCGCCCGCTGTAGTTGTTGGCCTGTGCCAGGGCCGCCCAGGTGCCGGTGAAGGCCAGCGGCGTCGGCACGGCATTGAGCAGCAGCGCGCGCTCGGTCTCCAGCCCCGCGCCCAGCCGCCCGTAGAGCGGCAGCTCGGCCAGCACGTCGAAGGCCCTGAACACCTCGTCGCCGATCGCCAGGTGGCCGGCATCGGTCGGGTTGATATGGTCGCCGCCGGCCGTGCTCAGCCAGGTGCCGAAGCCATCGTTTGGCGCCGCCGGGTCGTAGTGATCCAGCCAGAGTTGCCGGACGTCGACCAGACTGCTGCCCGTGGCGATCGCCACGGCACGCGCCGCGTTGCAGTAGTCGTCGAAGGCGCCGCCCAGCACCGGGGCAGGTCCCGCGTGCGGCGTCAGGATCAGGCACTCCGCGCCGTTGGCCCGCAGCAGGCTGACCAGCCCCAGCAGCGCGGCCTGGTAGTCGGAGGCCGTCGCCGCTTGCGTGGCCCCGCTGCCCATCTCGGCCAAGCCCAGAGAGACGACGTAGCAGTCGGGCGGCGGGTACCAGGCCGGTGCCGTGAAGTTGGCCAGCCGCCGGATCGCCCGCAGGCAGGTATCGGCGGTGACGCCCGCGTTGATCACGCCGATGGTGCCGGCCGAGCCGGACTGCACGCCCACCGCCGTCCAACTCGGAATCGCCGCGTCCAGGGTGGTGCCGTAGTTGGTCGGGTCGTAGCGCACCACCGCCGCGTTCGGGAAGGCCCCGGCCAGCCGGCTGGCCAGGCGTGCCACCCAGCCGCCACTCACGGTGCCCGTGGCGTTGTAGCCGACGGTCACGCCGTCGCCCGCGCACAGGATGGTGGCGCCCTGCCCGCTCGCCAGCTTGCCGAGGGTGCGGCTCAGGCCCGCGCCGAGGCCGCGCTTGGCCTGCCTGATCCCGGCGCCGGCCGGCTGCACGGAGACGTTGTAGCGCCACTGCGCCACGGCGCTGCCACCCGGTGGCGTGTAGGCCGCCAGCACGTGGTAATCGTCGGGCGGAAGCTGGCGGATGGCGAAGCTGCCCGTGCCGTCCGTGGTCGCCGAGGCCACCGCCGGGGCGGCCGGCGCCGGGCTGGGCGGCGATCCCGTCGGCAGCACGCCGTTGGTCCAGGCGCCCGTGGAATACAGGCTGACCGTCGCGCCGGCCACCGGCTGCCCGTTCGCGTTCACCACCACGTCGCTGTACACACCCAATGCGTAGGGCATAATGCCGTCCTTTTTCTATTGCACGACCGGAGGATTGGGATATGCCGTGCCGTCCTGGGACCGCCGGCTTCCAGCCGGCGACGGGGGCCGGCAAGGGACCCGCAAGCGGGTACCCTGGCGGTCCCAGGAAAAGCCCTCGCTGCACGACAACACTACTCTTCCACCAGTTCGATATCCAGCAGGTACGATGGGCCGGTCAGTTGCGTGCGCGGGTCCGGCAGCCGCTCCACCAGGTCGTCGAAGTGCACGCTCCAGGCGACGCCGTGCGGGTCCACGAAGGAGAGCGGGCCGCTGCGCGCGTAAGAGGCGACCAGGCTATCGCGATAGCCCTGCCCGCTCACGCCGGTCGGGCGACCGTCGTAGCGCACGAGCTCGTTCACCGCCAACACCGTGAAGGCCCACACGCGCTTGCCGGGGCCGGCGTCCACGTAGCGCTCGCCGCCGCCGACGGTGACGCTGGCCCTGCGCAGGCGCGGGCGGTGCAGGCGGTAGCTGTGCCGCTCGATCCAGTAGCCCGTCCCGTCCAGCACCACCTGGCAATCCACGCCGATCGTCGCCATCACCCACCTCCATTTCAGGCGCTAGGCGCTAGGTCGCGGCCACCCTAACGCCTATCGCCCAACGCCTATGTTCTCTGCCAGCGGATCGGCTCGTCGCCCCACTGGGCCACCGCGGCCACGCCCGCGTTGCGCTGCCGCTTGACCCGCTCCAGGCGCGCCTGGAAGTCGGACAGGGCGCGGTTGGCCGCGGCCAGCCAGGCGCCCGGCACCGAACGCTCGTCGACGCGGTCGCGCATCTCGCCGTCCTGGTAGTCGAAGAGGTCGCTCGTCGGCACCTGGTAAGCCAGCATGGCGTAGGCCGCCGCGCCCAGGATGACGATGTCGTGGTGCTGCTCGGGGATGCTGGTGCCGCCCGCGCTCAGTTGATGCTTGCAGGCATAGGTCACGGTCAGCACGCCGCTCGTATCTTGCGGCACCAGGGTCGGCGAGAGCTTGAGCATGAACTGCTGCAGGTTGGCCGTGGTGTCGGCGGCCGGCGGCGCGCCGCCCAGGCTCGCGTCCGGCGTGCCGTCGGTATAGAGGGTGGTGGTGTTGTCGAGGATCTGCGCCGCCAACTGCCACGGCCCGCCCGACTTCGAGCGATACACGTTGCGCCCCACCGTGCCGGGCGGCCCCAGCGGTATGGTCAGCAATCCGTTCTGCGCCGCGAGCGCCAGCGGCGACGAGGCCCCGCCCGGCATCGTCTCGCCGCCGCTCTTGAAGAAGCTGGTGGCCCACTGATACGAGCCCGTCAGGGCGCCGCTACCGCTCGCCACGACCGAGGCCGTCGCCCCGGCCGGGCCCAGGCCGGGCGACACCAGGGAATCCTCGAAGTTGACGTACTGGACCGGCCACTGCCCGGTGGGATACTCCACGCTCTCGATCCACCAGGCGCCGGGCGGCAGCGCGTAGAAGCGTGTCCGCGGCAGCGTGGCCGTCATCACCGCCTGGATCAGCGGTGAGACGAAGCTGTATTCGTCCACCGCACGGTCCAGCGCCCGCACCAGGTCGTCGTCGGCCCAGCGCTGCGGCGTGCCGGCGGCGAGGTTCTGGGTGCGATCGAAGAGGTCCTGCCGCAGGTCGGCCACCGCCTCGGCCAGAGTTGGATGCGCCGTGTAGGTCCCGGCGGGAGAATAGCTGAGCACCAGGGTCATGGCTAGCCCACCACGTCGAGCAGCGCCCGGGCCATCTCCATGGCGATGACGCCATGGCCCATGTCGTTGGGGTGCAGGCCCAGGTCGTTGTTGCTATTGGGCACCAGCAGGCCGGTGCGATAGTCCATGGCCCCGAAGACATCGGCCAGCAGGCACCAGGGGAACTGCGCCACCACGTGGCGCACCAAGGCGGCGGCCGACTCCAGGTTATCCAGCGGCGAGCCCCACGAGTTGACCGGCGCGAAGTTGTTCCACAGCACGCCGGGCGAGAGCCACGGCGGCGTGGAGACGGCCACCTTCACCTGGCTGGTATCCAGCGCATCCTCCAGCAGGCAGAGCAGCGCGTGATAGGTGCGCGCGAACTCGCCCGCCGGCACCGGCTGGCTGCTGGTGCTCAGGTCGTTGGCGCCGAAGAGGTAGCTCAGGAACTCCGGCTGATTGGCCAGGGCGGCGATGGTGCGGTAGACCCCGCCCGCCTTGCCCGCCGAGGCGAAGAGGAAATCGCCGGCCAGGCCCTGGTTGACCGGCGTGATCGGCCGGCGCAGCTTCTGTTGCAGCAGCGCGGCCGCCCGCGGCAGATAGGCGGTGCGGGTGTTGACGGCGCCGCTGCCCACGGTCCACGAGTCGCCCATCGCCACGTAGACGCCCGGCAGCGGGGTGCCCTTGGGCCCCGAGACCGTCACGAAGGCGTCCACGAACAGCGTGGTGCCGCCGGCGGGATTGCTCAGCACCACGGTGTGCGGCGCATCCACCGCGCCGCGGTAGAGCGGCGTCAGGTAGCGATAGTAGCCGCCCGAGCCGACCGCCCCCGCCGTGGCGCAGGAGAACTGCCCGGCCTGTGGCACGCCGTCCACGGTGACGCCGAAGAGGCTGCCGCCCTGCACCACGGCGTGGAACAGGTAGATGGCGCGGCAGTTGGCCGGTGCCACGAAGGTGCAGGTGTCGCCGTTGCCCGTCGTCTTCTTGGCCGTGCCGCCGCTGTGGCTGGAGCTGCTATCGGTGGTCCAGCCCGCACCGCTGAAGCTGACCGATGCGTCGGTCTCCTCCAGGATGGTGATCGTCGCTGCCGGCATCGCCCTATCCTTTCAGCATCACAAGGCCGTTGAGGTTGGCCGCGCCCGCGCCGGCCGCGGTGGCGGTCAGCCCCAGGCGCAGCAGCGCCCCGAAGTTGGTGAAGGCGTTCAGGCTGCACACGCCCACGTAGGTATTGCTGGGGATGGTGATGGCGATGGGAGCCTGCAAGTTGATCCAGCCGTTGGCCCCGCCGAAGCAGTCGCAGGTCTGCACCTGCAACTGCACGCCGGTGGGCGCGGTGGTCGGCGTGCCCGAGACGTCCACGAAGACCAGCAGTTCGCTGAAGTTATCGACCGCGAAGGGGTTGGAGAAGGTGTAGGTGCCGCCCGTGGTGATGGCGGCATAGGCCACTTGCAGGATGTTGGCCACCTCGACGCGGCGCCGCTGCAGCACGGAGCCGATCACGCGGCCACGCCCGGCCACCGTCTCGGTCAGCAGCCCGGTGTCCGGCAGGATCGACGGCCCGCCGTAGCTCACCAGCTCGTTGCCGTTTGCATCATAGAAAGGCACTTGCCCTCTCTCCTTTCCGCCGCGGCTCCTCTAATCGCGGGGTGCACCCTGAAATCGCCCCTGCTCCTACCATCGGCCGCGCGAACAGCGGGGGTGCGGGGGTGCAACCCCCGAAAGAAACCATCTCCTCTTCCTCCCCCTTCTCCTGCGAGGAGAAGGGGGCCGGGGGGATGAGGTGCATCCTAGTTGTTCCCCTGATAGAAGCCGCGGTAATCGACCACCGCGCCGCCGTACTCGTGGCGCACCTTGTAGGTGATGACGTCGTTGGTGAAGTTGTTGCCGAACAGGGGCTGGTCTTGCACGAAGAGGATGGGGTTGACCTGCCCTCCCACGAAGCCGATCTCGATGGTGTCGATCACGCGCGGGTCGGCCACCATGGCCCAGAAGGTGGCGCTGGCGAGCTGCGGCGCCACGATGACCTCGGCGTAGCCCAGCATCGGGTTGATGTCGTTGAAGTTGGCGCCCGGCGCGCCGGCCGACTTGGTGATGACCATGGCCGTCCATTCCAGTTCCGGCGGCACCACCAGGAAGCGCGGCTTCAGCCCGATCGGCTTGCCGGCCAGGTTGGTCTGCCGCCGCATCGCCGTCACCCCCGTCTGCATGTTGGCGCTGGAGAGCGCCACGCCGGTATTGGGCGTGCCGGGCGTGGTGACCTGGCTGTTGAGGTGGCCCGTATTCTTCTGGAACAGCGGCGCACCGTCGTAGATGTTGCTCGTCGCCACGAGGAAGCCGTAGACGAACTCGGCCAGCGTGAAGGCCGCCGCCACCGCCAGCTTGCCGGGGATCTGCTTGATGGCGTACAGGTCGTCGTTGACGATGGTCTCGCGCGTGACCGCCACCAGGTTGCCGCGCTTGGCCGGCGTGTAGGTGGCGCGCACGTCCGAGAGCGTCAGCGTGGTGTACGCCGTGTCCTCGGGCACGGTCGAGAGCGAGCCGAAGGCGCCCAGCCGGATGCGGTCCTGCTGCTTGAAATCCTTGATCGGCGTGATGGTGCAGAACTTCTGCCACTCGCTGGGCCACGCCTGGTAATCCTTGAGCAGCCGCTTGTTCATCGAGGTGCCGAGCAGGTACGCGAAGCTGGCGGTGGTGACGTCGGCCTCGCGCAAGCGCTCCGGCGCCGTGACGCCGCTGATGGCGTAGTCGCCGGTGGCGGCGCAATAGGCCTCGCGGATGCCGCCCAGGCGCGGCACAGGCTCACCCTCGAAGATGTCGAACAGTTGGTCGAAGGCTTTCTGCAGCCGCTCGGCCTCGGTCATGGTCACGCGGATGCTCTTCTCGTAACCCATGCCGCGGATCAGCCCGGCATCGGTCAGCTCGGCCAGCAAGGCGCGCTCGTCGCTCACCGCCGTCTCCAGGTCGCCGGCCTCGAAGAGGCGCCCGGCGAAGCGCTTCTCCAGCCGCCCCACCACCGGCGCCGGCAGGCCGCAGCCGGCCAGCGTGCGCGCCAGCAGCCGCTCGCACTCCAGCAGGCGCCGCGTCTGCTGCAACTCCTCGCGCAGCGCGGCGAGCTCCGCCCCGCTACCGGTCGCCGTCCCGGACGCGGCCTGCCCGTTCTCCTGCAAGCCGGTCCCCGCGCGGCCCTCCTCGCCCTCGCGCACGCTGCCGCGCAGCAGCGCGTCGGCGCTCTCCGGCGCCGTGCCCACTCCGCTGCCGGGCGCCGCCGGCAGCGCCGCTCCCTGTCTATCCACGCCCATACCGCTCACATCCCCTCGTCCCAGCGCATACGCGCCGGCCATCACCTGGCCGCCCGCGATTGGCGCGGCCAGCACCGGCCCCATCTGCACGGGGCCGTGTACATCCTCTGAGTCGATCACCACGCCCTGTTGCCGCGAGATCGGCAGGCCGCTGCGCCAGGCCTGTCCCTGAAGCGTGCTGCCCAGTTCGTTCAGCGGCGAGAAATCGTCCCACCAGCTCTGGTTATCGGCCTGCAGCAGCCGCTCGAAGCCGCCGCCGGCGCTGGCCCGCGTCACGATGTCGCAGGAGTTGAGGCGGGTGATGCTCTCCACCAGGCGCACCCGCCGCCCATCCATGGTGCCCGGCCGCACCGTGCCGTCGGCGTCGATGGAAATGCCCACCAGGTCGGGCCGTGCGTCGTTCACCGCCTCCTCGATCAAGGCCCAGAGCCAGTCGGCCTGGCGCATGATCTTCAGGACCGCGCGCAATGCGCCGCTCTCATCCACCCGCGGGTCCCGGTAGTAGCCGACCAAATCGCGCACGCTGCGCTCCGGCCGCTCGTTGGGGCCGGGGTGGTCGGCGAAGGCCCGCGCGCCTTCGAAAAGCGGCGCCATCCCGCGCACCACCTCCGGCGCGTAGTAGTTGCCGTTCCTGGACAGGCCCGGCCTGATGCAGACCACCTCCACCTCATGCCGTTCCGGCACCGGCTGCGCCTCGCGCAAACTGCCGACGATGCGCAGCCGGCCGGCCATGGCCGCTTCTGCCATGGTCTCCTCCCTCCTCTATTCATGCGGCGCCTGCCCCACGGCCTGGGGCTAAAGCCTCATGGCAGACACGCGGCCCTGAAGGGCCGCCACCGACCATTCATGGTCGCGTCCCTGCCATGGTCCTTTGGGGCCAGGCGCAGCGCTCGTCGCCCGTCACTCACACCGGCGATTGCGGCGCGGTCAGCTCGGGATGGCGGCGTGGGGTCACATGGCCGGTCGGACCGGTCGCGCCGCTGAACAGGCCCAGGTCATCGGTGGCCTCGTTGTCGGCGCAGTACGGCCCCACGATGCGGTAGGCCTCCATGTTGTCGTCGCCGTAGTAGGAATGCGGCGCGGGACGCGAGATGGGCTGCTCTTCATCCTGCACGATCATGCGCGTGAAGCGATCCAGCGGCCACTCCGTCCCCTGATCTCCCCACCGGTAGCTATCCGATGGGTCGGGGTAGCCGGCGTGGTGCGTCTCGGCGCTGTACGATAGCGCGGTAAAGCCCTCCGGCGCCCGCGGCCCCTGTCCCAGCAGGTCCGTATCCGACCGCTGCGCCGACCTCCCGACGCGCAGTCCCATCCCCTCACTGTCTGCCATCTGTCCCTCCTCATGTCTGTGTGGAACCGGCGGTTAAAACCGCCGGGCAAGCCAACGTCGTTTCATCCCCTCTGTCGCCACCAAGCAAGATGCTTCAGTTGCCCGCTTCCCCTCCCTGGGCGACGGCTGTTGGCAGATAGGTCATCGCCCAGAACTGCTCACTGCGTTCCCGGCTTTAGCCGGCGCGTCCCTGCCCGGCGGTTTTAACCGCCGGCCTCCCCGTCGACTCGACCGTGGCAGCAACGCGGCCAGCACCTTGACGCTGCCCGGCGGTTTTAACCGCCGGCCTCCTCATCAGCCGCCGCGAACGGCAGCGGTGTGTAGCTCACCGCGTCCGGCAGCAGCCGCCCCAGGTCGCGCCGCACGGCATCCTGCTGCCGCACCGTGAAGCCCGTCGGGTTCATGGCCAGCAGCGTCAGCGCCTCTGCGGCCGGCCCGACCGGTTGCGCCGGCGCGAAGCCGAAACCCCACGGCGCCTGCTCGGGCGGCCGATCGCCCGGCACGCCCGCCGTGGCGACCCGGCCGTCCGTCCCCCGTAGCGCCGGGTCGGCCACCTCCGGCGCCGGACGCGGCAGCGCGACGCTGCCCTCGTACCCCAGTCCATCGGGCAGCGCGTAGGTCGGGACCGCGCCACCCGGGTCGATCACGCGATAGCGCATCGTTCCCTCCTCCTCACGAGCCACGGTCGATAGTGACCGCCTTGAGCGCATGCACCTCGCTCTCGATCAGGACCTCGATCTGTTCGCCGCTCAGCCCCGGAAAGCGCTGCGCCAGCAACTCCGCCACCTGGTGGTAGCGTGCGCTCTCCTCCGGCACGGCCTGCTGCGCCCAGGCCACCAGGCGCGCCGCGTAGCCGGCCATGCTCCGATCGCGCAGGTGCGCCAGAAGCTGCCGCAGCGCCCAGCCGATAGCCAGCGAGGTCATCGGCCCGGCGGCCAGCGCCAGCACCTGGTACTCCAACACGATGGCCTGCCGCACGATCTCTTCTTGCATCTCCTCTCCCCCTCCTCAGGCGCTAGGCGTTGGGCGTTAGGCCCTTCTATCGCCCATCCCCTAGCGCCTCGTATACTCGCGCCGCACCCAGCCGTGCAGGCCGCGCGCCTCCACGAACGACCACAGGCAGTCGCGATCGTAGACATCGCGCAGCGCCTCGCCGTTCTGTAGCGTGGCCAGCACCGGCGCGGCCATGGTAGGCGCCTCGCGCAAATGCAGCCCGTCGGCCGCGGCCACCACCAGCGGCGTTTCAGGTGTCACGGCCGTGCCGGCCGCATCCCTGGAAAGCGGCCCGTGCGAGCGCGGCGGCCCCAGCAGCAGGAAGGCGCCGGCGAAGGCCGCCGCTATGCTGGTCGCCGTATAGGTCGCGTCGCGCCCGCCGCCCCAATAGGAGAGCGGATCGTTGAAGGCACCGCTGGGCAGTAGCAAGATGAAGTGGTCGGCGTCGTCGCTGCTACCCAGCCACCACAGCGGATAGTCGGTATAGACGCGCCGCCCCTCCACCAGATTCGGCGCCGCGGTGCGCAGCCGCGCCGCCCGCACCCACAGGATGGCCCAGCGCGCGGCGCGCGTCTCGGCCAGGTCGCCCGACCAGCGCCAGGGGATGCCCAGCGCATCGAGCGCCTGCCCGGCCTGCTGTAAGCTGGTGAAGCCCTGGCCGGCGTGGTCCGGTTGGCCCGTGGCCAGCAGGCGCATCGCGGCGACCAGCGCGTTATCGTCTCCCACGAAGGGGTAGGCCATCTCGCGCAGGTAGCGCGCCAGGCAGGCCTCGAAACAATCATTGGCGCCCTCCACCACGTTCAGGCCATCATCGCCGTGGCGAAACAACTGGCTGACGTGTCGCCAGCGCGGTTGCCAGCCCATCACTCCTCCTCTCCATTCACGCACCCGCATAGCTCATCACCGACGAACCGCCGGTTGGCTGTGTCCTGGGACCGCCAGGGCACCCGCTTGCAGGCGTCAGCCCGCGGGCTGCCGCCGTGCCGGCCCCGTCTGTCGGCGCCCCGGGACGCGGCCCCGCGCACGCACGTCAATTGGAGCGGCGGGAGCCGGCGACTGAAGTCGCCTGGCAGGGACACGCCGACTAAAGTCGGATACGTGGCATGCGGGCGTCTGCCAGACGCCCCTACCGTGTCCGTCCCCTGCCCGGCGGTTTTAGCCGCCGGCTCCCCGATCGGGGTCCCCTCCGGGGCGGCAGGGTCAGGCATCACACGTCGCAAAACCTGCCCACTCCTATTCACGCACGTCCCAGAGCCCACTCAGCGCAGCCGCCGCAGCTCCACCGACCAGCGATTGGTGGACAGGCCGGCGGCGCGGTAGGCTCGCACCTCGTAGCTCGGCGCCGCCGCCACCGCCTCGGCCGTCGGCGTCGCCGTATCGGCCACCAGCGAGACCTGGCGCGGGTCCAGCTCCAGCGGGAACTCGGCGTGTACGGTCGCTGCCGACTCCGGCGCGTCCCAACTCGCCGGCTCGCTATACATTTGAGGACGCCACACCACGTCCGCCCCCACGTAGGCCGTACCCTCAGGCCTGGCGTAGACCAGCGTCACCGTGCGCGTCCGCCCCTGCCGCATGCGCGCCCGATTGGCCACAATCCGTGCCAGCTTGCGCGCGTCGAGCACCGCCCTATCCCCCTCTCCGCCGTCCTAAACCGGCTCGATTATTAGAACTAATGTTCTAATTTCACCACCATTCTAGCACGGCTTTTTCGCACGTCAAGTAACACACCGTCGAGGTGGCCGAATTGAGCAGGATCTCTCCCCTATCCTGTTTTATTCACGGGCACGGACCCGAAGCCCGGAGCGCGGGCGAGCACGCATGCTCTCGCCCGCGCGTGGCTGAACTGGTCAGATCAGCTATCACGGAGGACTATGCGGCTTCCGGCAGTACGACGGCAACCGCAGCCCGGTGTATATGGCGGCGCCGGCCCAACACGGGCCGGCGCCAATTCATCCCCGCACGGCAGGCGCCCGCGGGCCTCTATCGAGGTTACCCGTTCGGACAGCGTCTAACGGGTCGTGTTCGTCCGTTCGGGAAGCGTCAGCGACAGTTGGATGTGCCCTCGGCCCTTGGCTCGCACCGGGCCGCCCACCGGCATGTTCTTGCACGTGGCGTGAGAGCATGCCCAGGTGATGGTCAGGGTACGCACGTGGCTCAGCCTCTGGCGTGCGCCGTGGACGCCCGCGCGTGCCGAGCTATGGAGCGCGGCCGACGCCGTCACCACGAAAGGTGCCGCGGCGGATAGTCTCGATGTGACGCCATACCCGGCGACATAGTAGGTACCTGCGCCGCGCGACGGCACGGTGAACGATATGACGACAGTGCCCGCTGCAACGCTCGTGGCGCTATTGAGCACGCTCGCACCGGGGTACCACAGGCCTGCCACCGTCTCGCCGGCGCCGAAGCCCAGGCCGACCAGATACGCAGTCGAGCCGGACCTGCCCGACGCCGGGACCAGGAAGACGGCAGGTCGTACCGTGAAGGTGCTACTGGTGGACTTGCCGCTGCTTTGCCCGACCGCGATGAAGGAGTGAAGTCCGGCCGCGGCCTGCGGCACGACAAAGGCGACGACAAAGCCGCCCGCCGCCGTGGTCAGAGTCGTTGCCAGCGGCGTACCGGTCGTGTTATCCAAGAAAATCTTGACCCACTCATTGGCCCCGAAGTTGGTGCCGGTCATCGTGACCGCCGTCTGGAAGGGGCTACCGGTATTGGGGGTAATGACGCTTCCCGCCGGGGGAGTGGGGGTATTTGTCGGCGTATTCGTCGCTGTATCGGTCGGCGTGCTGGTCGGCGTCTTCGTGGGCGTAGCGGTCACCGTGTTGGTCGGAGTATTCGTGGGTGTGTTGGTTACCGTAGGCGTATTGGTCGCCGTGTCGGTCGGGGTAGGTGGAGGTAGAGGGCTGGTGTGGTGAATGGCGACGATGTTGCCGACGTTGCCGGCGCCCCCGATCACGTAGATATCGCCGTTCGCCGTCTCGACCACCCCCATGCAGCAGCTCTGGTAGGGCAGCGATGGCCCCCAGCTCCAGCTCTGGCTGCCCGGATCGTACACCTGCACCGATGTCA
>Ga0209062_1001832_pt1 | contig 32688 bp, 40 predicted proteins | sample Coa_R2_2_FD_187158 | JGI IMG/M metagenome (GOLD analysis project Ga0209062, IMG submission 187158) | Surface soil microbial communities from Centralia Pennsylvania, which are recovering from an underground coalmine fire - Coalmine... | ecosystem: Environmental > Terrestrial > Soil > Unclassified...
CAAAAGCGCACCATCGACGACGTTTGCCGCCACATCGGCGGCCTCGTCACAACCATCCAGCCAAGCGAATGCGGCAACTACTTCAAAAACGCCGGATACGCTTCCATCAAAACGTGAAACGCTCTAGCGGACGCTGCTGCCTTCAACGCTCCCAGCGGTAAGAGAAAAGGCCCGGTCGACATCACGACCGGGCCTTCGCAAAACTGTCGTCGGCAGCTCAGTAGCCGTCAGCCAGCTCAGTAGCAGACCTGCACCGGGCGGACGCGCCAGACACCGTAATAGTCGTCCCAGACGCGCTGGCGCTGCCAGTAGCAGCCGCCCGGCGGGGGCGGCGGGGAGCCGACATAAACCGGCTCGCCATAGACCGGCGCCGGGCGGCTCGCTGCGATGGCGCCACCCACGATGGCGCCGCCGAGCAGGCCGGCTGCGATACCGACGCCGACGCCATCACCGGCGCGGGCAGCCGGCGTGACCGAAACCAACGATCCCGCGATCGTCGCAATCGCGACCAAGGCGGCAACTGACTTCTTCATATCTTTCGCTCTCCTGGAGGGGGCGCGCTCGTGAGCGGCGCCGGGTTAGGTGAACTCTTAACGCCGTGTCCGGACCTGGCCGTTGGCCGTAACAAAACGCCAAAACAGTCAATCCCCGGTAAACGCCTTTCCCGGGTCGCCCGAAAAAGCGGTGTTTTTCAGGCGATTAGATGAACGCTATCCCGGAAGCGTTGCTGCTTGGGATGCTACTCACAGGTTTCGGACGGAGGTCGGCCGATCAGTCGCAGACGCGGACGTTGCGAACGCGCCAGCCGTACCCATCCCAGAAGCGCTGGTGCTGCCAGTAGCAGGGGCCGACCGGGCCGGGGTAATAGGCGTAGCCGGGCGGGTAATAGCCGGGGCCGTAATAGCCATAGCCGGGCCCATAGTAATAGGGGCTCGAGGCGATGGCGCCACCGACGATCGCGCCGCCGATCAGCCCCGCCGCGAGGCCTGGGCCCCAGCCGCCGCGCCAGGCGAGTGCGGGGGAGGCGGTCGAAACGGCCAGCGTGGCAACCGCGAGGAGTGCCATCAACGTCTTCTTCATGGCGGTACCTTTCCTGGAGGCGGCCTGGTCGATCTACACCGCCTGTCGACACCAAGAGTTCCATATCACGCTTGAACGGTCGATGAACGCGTACGTCATAATTGGCGACAAATCATGGCCTTGAGGCGTAATTGTGCGGTGCACGATGGCGTGATCGGCGAAAGCGCGAGGAAAGAGCGGGAGGTACCTATGACCACGGAGATGGGTGTCCTGATTGCACTCTGTGCGGCGGCGACCGTCTGCTTTGCACGTCTGCTGCGTGCGGACCGGCTCCGCGCCGAGCGGCGGCTGGCGCGGCCCCGGTCGGGCGGTGACGGCGGCGACGGCGGGATGTCCGCAAGCTCCGATAGCTGGAGCCTCGCGAGCTGGTTTTCAGGCGGTGACTCCTCGTCCTGCTCCGACAGCTCGGGCAACCCGGCCGACTCCGGCAGCTGCAGCAGCTTTGGTGACAGCGGCAGCGGAGGCGGTGGCGACTGCGGCGGTGGCAGCAGCGGTACTGATTGACGCTCCTGCCGGCTGCGTCCTCGTCCCGTGTTTGATCTGCCGCAATACGGCGAATTAGATCGATTCTAGCCTGTCATTCGTGGGTCGATGCAGTTTGGAATCGCTTCAAATCGGGGTTTTTCCTTTTGCCTCCCGCCGTGCGCTTCATTATTTCAATTCTTGCATCACCGAAAGGCTCGTCGCGTTTCCATGATCGTCTGTTCCTGCAACGTCATCACCGACCACGATGTGCGCAACGCCGTCAGCGGCGCCGATGACGTCGTGCGCCATGCGAAGCAGATCTATGGCTGCCTCGGCTGCAGCGCCGAATGCGGCCGGTGCGCGCGCACGATCAAATCGATCATCGACGAGGCGCTGGGCGCCTGCGCGCAGGCTTGCCAAGCCGGTTGCCCGCACAGCCTTGCCGCTGCGAATGACGAGGTTCAGGCCGACGCCAGGATCGAGCTGAGAGACGAGTTCGGTCTCGCGGCGTCCTGAAATTCCCCAACAGAATGCGGCCGAACGTGGCGGATTTCCGCCGGCGCGCTTGTATTGGCCGCAAATCCAATTAGAACCGTTCTAAGCTGTTATCCGGCTCGCGCCTGATATCACCAAAGCCGATCAAGAACCTCCGGAGCGCATTATGCAGGGCGACGCGAAAGTCATCGAATATCTCAACAAGGCACTGCGTCATGAACTCACCGCCATCAACCAGTACTGGCTGCACTACCGCATGCTGAACAATTGGGGCCTGCTCGAGATGGCCAAGGTCTGGCGCAAGGAATCCATCGAGGAGATGGAGCACGCCGACAAGCTGACCGACCGCATCCTCTTTCTCGACGGCTTCCCGAACATGCAGGTGCTCGATCCCTTGCGGATCGGCCAGGACGTCAAGGAGATCATCGATTGCGATCTCGCCGCCGAGATCAGCGCGCGCGCGCTCTACCAGGAAGCGGCGACCTACTGCCACAGCGTCAAGGATTACGTGACGCGTGATCTGTTCGAGAAGCTGATGAGCGACGAGGAGCACCACATCGACTTCCTCGAAACCCAGCTCGACCTGATCAAGCGCATCGGCCTCGAGCTCTACACCCAGAAGCACGTCGGCGGCCTGGAGAGCGAGGGGCACTGAACCCCTCTTCCGTCGGCGTCCTCCGGCGGGCAATCCACATTCGGTGTCGTCCCGGCGAAAGCCAGGCGAAAGCCGGGACCCATACCGCGGAATCTATCGATGGGGTAGTCCTTAGCAACAATATCTGCCTGGGCTTATGGGTCCCGGCCTCCGCCGGGACGACCCATGTTTGGCTTACAGCTGCGTCTTGTAGCGCGCTTCCACCACGGCCTGGGGTTCCGGATCGCCGAGCGTGGTCTGGTCGTGAATGACCTCGCTGATGGAGGGGAAGCTCGCGCGCGTCACCTGCACGTCGTTCGACCATAGTTTCGAGCGCATCAACGCCTTGCCGCAGTGGAAATAGGCCTCGCTCACCTCGATCCGCAGCACGGCGCGCGGCAGCTTGCCGAACTCGATCATCGCGTCCAACAGCTTCGGGTCTGTCGTCACCGTTCCGCGGCCGCCGACGCGCAGCGTCTCGTCGATCCCGGGCACGAAGAAGATCAGCTGCAACAGGCCCGTGCCCTCGACGATGTTCCTGAAACTGTCGATGCGGTTGTTGCCGGCGCGGTCGGGCATCAGCAGCAGGTTCGGTCCTTCGACATGGACGAAGCCGACGCCGCCGCCGCGCGGCGAGGCATCGACGCTGCCGTCCTTGCCCGAAGTCGCGAGCACGCAGAACGGCGACATCGCGATGAAATTCTTCGCATGCACATCGATCGACGGCCGCGCCTTGGCAATGACGCGCGGGGTCGGCGTGGGATAGATCGCGGCAAGCTCGGTGGCGGTAACGTCGGTCAAGGTGGCGCTCCCGTGAGTTTCGTCGAAGGCTAGCAGCGTGCCATCGCGCCGTCATCATGCAGATTTTGCAACGGCGTCATTGCCAGCGACCCAACCTCCGTCAGTCCGGGGCGGAGCAAAGCACCGAACCCGGAATCTCGAGATTCCGGGTTCACGCTTCGCGTGCCCCGGAATGACGGCGTTGCCTCACACCGCATCGGCCGGCACGAAGCAGGAGATGATGATGCTGCCGCGGTGATGCACGTACCAGACCACGGCCTGGCCGACCGGGTTGCCGCGGTCGCGGATGATGGCGCGTTCGGGCACGGCCATCCACTGGCCCTCGATCGGCACCCAATAGGCGCCGTCGTGAAAATCATAGTCGGTGCGATGGCCGTCGGAGATGTCGCAGCAGGGCACGCCGTTCGGCGCCATCACGCTCTTGAACCACGCGCGGATATCGGCCGGCACATTCTCATACTGACCGTTGTCGAAGGCGAGCGCCGCGCCGGCGGTCGCGCACAGGCATGCAAGCCACGCGACGAACGCGATGTTGCGCATGCAATGCTCCTCCATGGTGCTCGTGCGTTGCCGCACGCCGTCACGGCTCGCCGTCGCGCGCTCGTTCATTGGCGCAGCGATTCGGATGGCGTGGATGCAATTAAGCCCGAGGAGGCCGGTCGATGCACGCTCAAATATTGAGCGATGCGCGGCACTGCCGGATTGATTCGCCGCGAAATCAGCTGATGGATCTGCTCACATCGCCCGCTGCGGTGCGGTCTGCAGCAATTGCCGCAGCTGCTCGGTGTAGAACTTTGCGTTTCCCGTGGTGAGATGGCCGCGCGTCTCGCTGCTTGCCGGGATCAGATAGAGGCTGCCATGCTTGATGTGCTTCATCGCGGCCAGCGTGACGCCGGTCTCCGGCGGATTGCGCTCGTCGTCGGCCGCGTTGATGGCGAGCACCGTCGCCTCGATCGTCTCGAGGCCGGCGGATGGATTGTAATCGTGCGACGCTTCCCACTGATAGATGAAGTCGTCGGCATCCGCTGTGACGGGGGTTGCGAGCCGCTCGTCGACCATCTTGTCGGCTGCCGCGGCGGTCGGCGCCAGCGTCTGATAGCCAAGCGTGCCGCCGGCAGAGGCAATGCCATAGGCTGCGATGGCGTATTTCATCATCCGCGGCGGGCTCGTGTAGTTGCCGCCGTTGTAGTCGGGATCGCTGCGGATGGTGTCGAGCATGATCCGCCGCAGCATCCAGTTGCGCGCCGCCATCTCGGTCGGCTGCGAGGCCATCGGCACCAGCGCATCCATCAAGGCGGGATAGCGCTCGCCCCAGATCCATGTGTGCATGCCGCCCATGGAATTGCCGATCACCAGCCGCAGGTGCCTGATGCCGAGGCCTTCGGTGACCAGGCGATACTGCGCATCGACCATGTCGGCATAATCGTATTTCGGAAACGCGGTCTTCATCCCGTCCGACGGCTTGGACGATTTGCCGTGACCGATTCCGTCGGGGATGATGATGTAATATTTGCTGGCATCCAGCGGCTGGCCTGCGCCGAACAATTCGCCGGCGAAGCCCGGCGTCAGCATGCTTGCCGCCGAGCCGCCGGAGCCGTGCAGCACCAGCACCGGCTCGCCGTTCGGTTCGCCGACGGTCGTGTAATGGAGCTTCAGTTCCCCCATGACCTCGCCGGTGTGGAATCTAAAATCCTTTGCGATCCAGTCGCCCTGCTTGGGTACGGGATAATCCGCCGCCATTGCCGTGGCCGATGCCAATGCGGCACAAACCGCCGCGCAGAGCCGTTTCATTGGGTTTCCTTCCGCTTGTTCTGATTATGGGGTGCCTTTGTCCTCGACATCGGTCTCGGGGCGGTCGCTGCCTTCCGCCGTCTCCGTGTGCCACTTGCCGTCGGGCGTCTCGTATTCGATCACCTCGGTACGACCGGGCGTGCGCTGCTCGGCCGCGGCACGCTTGGCGGCCGCCAGTGCTGCGGCATGATTCGGGAAGCTTTCCGAGAACACGCCATTGACGGTGTAGGCCCAGCCGCCGTCATGTTCGACGATCTTGTAGGTGATGTGAGACATTGAAGCACCCCCGCTAGTCCGCTTGCCGCGGAACCGATCGCGCCATTCTAGGCGAATTCGGCGCCGCGATGTAGGGTCTGCGGCATCTCGTTCGTCCTCGGGCAAGGGCGCGCTGGGACCGGTCGCTGCCGTGGAGGTCAGTCATGTGCCGCAACATCAGGACGCTGTTCAATTTCGAGCCGCCGGCGACGGAGGACGAGATCCGCGCATCCGCGCTGCAATTCGTGCGCAAGCTCTCCGGCTTCGCCCGGCCGTCGCAGGCGAACCAGGCCGTCTTCGATCGCGCGGTGGAGGAGGTCAGCGATGCCGCGCGGCGGCTGTTGACCTCGCTGCACACCCAGGCCCCGCCGCGCGACCGCGCCGTCGAGGCGGAGAAAGCGAAGGAGCGCTCAAGGTTGCGGTTCGGGTGATGCGGCGCCGTCTGACGCCTTGAGGGCGCTGGAGCCACATCGTCATGGCCGGGCTCGACCCGGCCGTCCACGTCTTTGCCGTCAAGCCGGGCGTGACGCGTGGACGCCCGGGATAGGCCCCGGGCATGACGGAGAGAGCGAAAGCTACTCTCCCTCTCGATCCTTGTGCTTCCTGTCCTTGTGCTTCTTCTTTTTCTTGTCTTTCTTCTCGCGCCTGCCCGCGCCATCTTCATCCAGCTCGTCGCCGTGATCGCCGATGATGTCCTCATCCTCGAACACCTTCATCGCCTCGCGCTCTTGCGCTTCCTGCGCCGCGCGCTCGGCGGCCTGCTGCTCGCGCTGCTTGCGATAGTCTTCATAGGCGTCGAAGATCAGATGCAGCCACGGCATCACCTGCTCGATCGACGGCAGCTGGCCGGGCGGGCCTGCTTCGCCGCGCGGACCGGCAGGTCCCTGCGGCCCGGGCTTGCCTTGTGGCCCCGGCTCCCCGCGCGGGCCCTGCGGCCCCGGCTTGCCCGGTGCGCCTGGCTTGCCATCGGGTCCGGGCTTGCCGCGCGCGCCATCGGCGCCGCGCCGTCCCGGATGGCCTTGCGGACCTGGGCGGCCAGGCTCGCCTTGCTTGCCGCGTGGGCCCGGAGGTCCCTGTCGCCCTCGCCGGGAGGCTTTTTCATCCGCCACGCGTTGCTCCTTTGCTTCGATTCAGGAGGGGCTTTTTAGCAGAGGTCCACTTTGCCCAGCAATTGCGGCACGGTTCCCGCGCGGGATTGATCAACATCAATCGACGATGATGGCATGACTGTACGGTCTGATCCGGTCGTCGGCCGATGGAGCGAGGCGATGAACGCCGGTTGGAAAATAGTCTTGCTCGCGGCAGCCGCCGGCGCGATCGCCCTTGTCATGGCCCACGCGCTGGTTCCTGATGTGGTGCCGGTCGGTTATTCCGAGGAGCCGCAGGCATCATGGGCGGTGCTGACCGCCTTCGTGCTGCGCGCCATCGAGCTGATGAGCCTGTGGGTTGCCGCGATCGCGCTCTGCGTCATGCTGGGCGCGAGGCTCAGGCGCATCATATGGCCCGGTAGCCGCCATCGGCCATCACGATCGAGCCCGTGACATAGGACGACAGGTCGGACGCGAGGAAGATCGCGGGACCCACGACGTCCTCCGGCTTGCCGGCGCGCCCGAGCGGGGTGTGGTCGAGGAAGGTCTGCACCAGTTGCGGATTGGTCGCGCGCGCATGCGCATTCAGCGGCGTCTCGATCAGCCCGGGGCCGATCGCATTCACCCGCACGCCAAGCCTGCCGAGATCGGCCGCGAGCGCGCGGGTGAAGCCGAGCACACCGTGCTTCGAGGCGGTGTAGGCCGGGGAGTTCGGCGTGCGCACATGCACGAAGGACTGGATCGAGGCGATATTGACGATGCGCCCCTTGCTGGCGCGCAAGGCATCCAGGAATGCGTGCGTCACATTGAAGACGCCGTTCAGGTTGATCGCCATGATGTCCTGCCAGTCCTTGACCACGGCCTCCGGCTCCGCGGTGAAGGCATTGCGGCGGTTGATGCCGGCATTGTTGACCAGGATGGAGACCTGCCCGATCTCGGCTGCGATTGTCTTCGCGACGGCGTTGCAGTCCTCGCGGCTGGTCACATCGAGCGCAAAGCTGAAGGCCACGCCGCCGGCCCCGCGGATATCCTCCGCGGCCTCCGCCGCGCCGCGCGCGTTGATGTCGAGCAGCACCACGCGCGCGCCCTCCCGCGCAAAGCCCGTGGCAATCGCCTGTCCGATGCCGGAGGCGGCGCCGGTGACGACCGCGAGGTGGTTTTCGAGCAGCGGCATGGCGTGTTCCCCCCCGTGATTGTTTCAATTTTATCGAAAAGCTAATTCAAATTCGAAGCGTTGCAAGGGGCGAGAATATACGTTCTTGGTGTTCACTCCGCCCTGGTATGACTGAGCATGTGAAACATTGGAAATTGTCCGTCGAGCGCCTGGTGTCGGCGGACGAGATCGATTGGCCACAGGCGGCGCGGCTTGCGTCCGAGATCGCGGGCCACGCGGCGGATGCCTTGCTGCGCCAGGCGGCGACCCAGGCGATCCCGATCCTGCGCAATGCCGCGCAGGGCGGGGGCGATCCGAGCGTCGCGCTCGGCGCCAGGCGGCGGCTTCTCATCCTGTTCGACATATTGCAGCAGAAGGCCATGCCGCGCTTCGGCATGCGTCGCGCGCGGCCGAAGCCGCTGAGCGCAGAGGAGCGCGCCCGCCGATTGTTGCAGCTGCCGCTCGGCAAGAGCCTTGCGCGCCCCGAGATTCGCCAGGCCTTCCGCCGCGCCGCCAAGATGGTGCATCCCGACATGGGCGGCAGCGAGGAGGCGTTTCGCGAGCTGATCGCGGCGCAGGAAATCCTGATGCACCGGGGCGCCTACAGGCACGAATGAAAAGGCCGACGGACTGTCGTCCGCCGGCCGTTCTCGGGTTCGGTCGTAGACCGCGTCTCAGAACTTGCAGACGCCCCTCTTCAGCAGCCTGTCCTTGGTCGCGAGCGACGCCTCGATGGTCGCCTTGCGCTTGGACACGACTTCATAATCCGACAGCCAGCGCACCGGCTTGATGGCGAGACCCGTGTCCCAGATCTCGCAATAGCCGGTGTTGTCCCAGCGGATCAGATGATAGGGCGCGGCGTTCGCGGGGCTGAGCAGCGAAGCTGCGGAAAGGGCGACGGCAGAAACGGCGAAAAGCGTGGTGATGCGACGCATATCAGAAGAGCTCCTTAAGAAAAGAAATGATGCTCCTCCGCATGCAATCATGCGGAGGCCGGCCGCGAGCTGCATGTGTGCGCGCTCCGGCCAAGCATTGAGTGTCGGTGAGGAAGCAGGAGGTTCAAGCGGAAAGGGAGCGTAGGATGGGTAGAGCGAAGCGAAACCCATCGCTTCTTTTCGGGTGGTGCGAAGATGGCGGGTTTCGCTTGCGCTCTACCCGCCCCACGAAATCTCACTTCACAAGCGACGCCACGGCCTCGATCTCGATCAACATCTTCGGGTCGGGCAGCGCATGCACCACACAGGTGGTGCGCGCGGGATAGGGTGCCGGCCCGAACGCGCCGGCGTAGAGCGCGTTCATGGCGGCGACGTCGGAGGCGCGGGTGAGCAGCACGTTGACCTTGACGAGATCGCGGAAATTCGCGCCGGCCTGCTCCAGCACGTGGCGGATGTTTTTCACGACATTGCCGAACTGCGCCTCGAACATGTCCGGCAACGCGCCGTGCTCGTCGAAGCCCGGGATGCCCGAGATGAACAGGAGATCGCCGGTCCGGGCGGCAAAGGAGAGCGGCGGGGCCTTGATGCCCGGCGGCGGCGGAAAGTGCTGGATTTTCGACATGGCGCCTCCGGCGCTTGGGGTGAGCGCGGGCCGCAGGGGCAAGATGCGGCACGGTCCCGGCCGCAATATTGCTCCCTTCATCCGCCTAAGACCAGTGTCGCGAATGCATTTTGTCCCTTCAAACCTTGGTCTAGATTGCGCGGGACCGATTCGTTTCGCTTCACGCCATCTCAGCACTCATTCCGGGAGACCCACATGAAGATTTCGCACGCACTCCGCGCCGCGCTGGTCGCGCTGACGGCCTTCGCCGGACTGTCCGCCGCGCGCGCCGACGAGGGCACCGTGTCGCTCGTCATCTACAAGGCGGGCTGGATCATCGGCGGCTCCGGCGGCCACGGCGTGCTGCATTTCCGCGGCCGCACCTACGCGCTCTCGACCGGCGGGCTCGACTACGGCCTCGTCTTCGGCGGCTCCAAGACCATCCTGCGCGGCCGCGTCAGCAACATCAACTCGCCTTCCGACGTCGCCGGCGTTTACGGCGCAGCGGGCGCGGGCCTTGCGGTGGGTGCGGGGGCACGCGCGATCGTGCTGACCAACCAGAAGGGCGCCGTGCTGGAGCTGTCGGGGCAACAGGTCGGGCTGATGGCTAACGCGGATTTGAGCGGGTTGGCGATTACGATGAAGTAGCGAAGGAGCAGGGTGGGTTAGAGCGTCAGCGTAACCCTTGTCGCTAACCCGCCCTGCATTCCTTCTCTCGTCCGCCTGCGGTCCCATCAATCGCTGGACACTCCTTGATCCAGTCGGCCAGTTCGCGCCACGGCTCGATCGTCCAGGAGCCGGAAGCGGCGCCGGATGGGGACGATAGTACGAATATGTCGGGGAAGTCCCCATCACACCGTTGGCGTCCCAAAGCAATCGCTTTTGTCGGCTTTTCATAAAAGAAGCTGGCCGCCTTTTTGCTCGTGAACGCGATCGATCTGGGCCGAAACCTTCGGATCTTCGACTTGAAACCCGCAACGTCGATCGGGTGATCAACAATTTGGTGATCCATCCCTGCGCCTGACTTGCAAAGATCGGTAAAGCCGAAGCCTAAGCTCAACAAAGACCGAAATTCGCCTGGTTCATACCGGCGCGGCGTGAGGCCGACTTCGTGGATTGTTCTCCAGAACCGATTGCCGGGATGCGCGTAGTAGTGACCCACGGCGGCTGACCGTGTGCTGGCCGCCGTGCCTACGAACACCAATCGGAGATTGTCCTGAAGTTGATCAGGAAGCCGGTCTGTCGGCTTGGCTGACACGCCTCACAACACCCTGTTGCTCTCCTTCACCTTCTCCGCATCCAGATACACGCTGCTCCCCATCTCCTTGAACTTCTCGCTCATCTGCTTCATGCCGTCCTCGATCGTCCCCGAGATCGACATCCCCACCGCGGACGGATCGTTCAGCGTCGCCGCATAGTCCCGCACGTCCTGGGTGATTTTCATCGAGCAGAATTTCGGGCCGCACATGGAGCAGAAATGGGCGACCTTGTGGGCTTCCTTCGGCAGGGTCTCGTCGTGGAAATTCTTCGCCGTCTCCGGGTCGAGGCCGAGGTTGAACTGGTCGGTCCAGCGGAAGTCGAAGCGGGCGCGGGACAGCGCGTCGTCGCGCAGTTGCGCGGCGGGGTGGCCCTTGGCGAGATCGGCGGCGTGCGCTGCGATCTTGTAGGTGATGACGCCGGTCTTGACGTCGTTGCGGTCGGGCAGCCCCAGATGCTCCTTCGGCGTGACGTAGCAGAGCATGGCGCAGCCGAACCAGCCGATCATGGCCGCACCGATCCCTGAGGTGATGTGGTCGTAGCCCGGCGCGATGTCGGTGGTCAGCGGCCCCAGCGTGTAGAACGGCGCCTCGCCGCACTCCTTGAGCTGCTTGTCCATGTTGATCTTGATCTTGTGCATCGGCACATGGCCGGGGCCCTCGATCATGACCTGGCAGCCCTTGTCCCAGGCGATCCTGGTCAGTTCGCCCAGCGTCTCCAGCTCGGCGAACTGCGCGCGGTCGTTGGCATCGGCGATCGAGCCGGGACGCAGGCCGTCGCCGAGCGAGAACGACACGTCATACTTGCGCATGAGGTCGCAGATCTCGTCAAAGTGCGTGTAGAGGAAGCTCTCCTTGTGATGCGCCAGGCACCACTTGGCCATGATCGAGCCGCCGCGCGAGACGATGCCGGTGACGCGGTTCGCGGTCAGGTGGATGTAGGGCAGGCGCACGCCGGCATGGATGGTGAAATAGTCGACACCCTGCTCGCACTGCTCGATCAGCGTATCCTTGTAGAGCTCCCAGGTCAGCTTCACGGGATCGCCATTGCACTTCTCCAGCGCCTGGTAGATCGGCACGGTGCCGATCGGCACCGGCGCGTTGCGCAGGATCCATTCGCGGGTAGTATGGATGTTGCGGCCCGTCGAGAGGTCCATCACGGTGTCGGCGCCCCAGCGGATCGCCCACACCATCTTGTCGACCTCTTCCTCCACGGAGGAGCTCACCGCCGAGTTGCCGATATTGGCGTTGATCTTGGTGAGGAAGTTGCGGCCGATGATCATCGGCTCGAGCTCGGCATGGTTGATGTTGCAGGGGATGATCGCCCGTCCCCGCGCGATCTCGCTGCGCACGAATTCCGGGGTGATGAAGGCCGGCACCGAAGCGCCGAAGCTTTCGCCGTCGGCAAGGGCTGCTTCGGCTCGCTCCAGCTGCTTCTTGCGGCCGAGATTTTCGCGCTCGGCGACGTAGATCATCTCCTTGGTGATGATGCCGGCGCGGGCGAATTCGAGCTGCGTGATCTTGTGACCGTCGAGGCCGCGCAGCGGATTGTGGTAGGCAGAGAAGGCACGCGCGGCCTTGTCGCCGGAGACGTTGCCGTTGTCCTCCGGCTTGATCACGCGCCCCTGATATTCCTCGACGCCGCCGCGCTCGAGCACCCAGGCCTTGCGGGTGCGCGGCAGGCCCGCATTCACGTCGATGGTCTGTTGCGGATCGGTGTAGGGGCCCGAGGTGTCATAGACCGGCAGGTTCGGCTCGCCGGCACCTTCGGACAGCATGATCTCGCGCAATGGCACGCGCAGATCGGGCGCAGCATCGGGGGTAGCAAAGATCTTGCGCGAGGAGGGCAGCGGTCCCGTGGTCACGGCAGGCAGTGTGGTGTCGGGATTGGAGCGGATGTTCATGAGATCCTCCTTTTGATTCTCTGCTGGCCCTTGGGCGTATGGTTGCTCTCGTCATCCTGAGGTGCGCGCATCCGCGCGCCTCGAAGGATGAACGAGCCGGGCCGTCGCCCTTCGAGGGCCGCTGGCGCGGCCACCTCAGGGTGACGGGTCGAACGATTGAAGCGGGTCGAACGGTTGAAGCGCGCGATCATCACGCCGCCTCCCTCTGCACCGCGAGCCAGGCGCGCACGCGCGCGTCGGGATCGGGGTTCTGGGTGACGTCGGAAACGACCGCGATGGAATCGGCGCCGGCGGCGAAAATCTCGGCGGCGTGCTCGAGCTTGATGCCGCCGATCGCGACCAGCGGGATATTGCCGATGCGCCTCTTCCATTCCGTGATCTTCGGAATGCCCTGCGGCGCAAAGCGCATCGACTTCAGCGTGGTGAAGAAGATCGGGCCGAGCGCGACATAATCGGGCTTAGCGCGCAGCGCGGTGGCGAGTTCCTCGTCGTCATGGGTGGAGACGCCGAGCGAAAGCCCGGCGGCGCGGATCGCGTCGAGGTCGGCTTCCGCAAGATCCTCCTGGCCGAGATGCAGATGCGTCGCATTCGCATCAATGGCCGCGCGCCAGTAATCGTTGACCACGAGTTTTGCGCCCGTGCCCTTGGTCACGCTGAGCGCCTCGCGCACGATCGCAAGCGCCTCGGCGTCGCCGAGATTCTTGGCGCGCAGCTGGATCGTGCCGACGCCGAGCTTCGCGAGCCTTTCGACCCACGCAACGCTGTCGACGACGGGATAGAAGCGATCAGGATACGGCATGCCAGAACGGGGTCCCAACGACTGGAGTGGAGGGGGAGGCGAAATCGCGCGCGTTCATCAGCCCGGCTTCGTATGCGGCGCGGCCGGCCTCGATGCCGAGGCGGAAGGCGTTGGCCATGGCGACGGGGTCTTCGGCCTTGGCGATCGCGGTGTTGAGCAGCACGGCGTCATAGCCGAGTTCGAGCGCCTGCGCCGCATGCGACGGCGCGCCAATGCCGGCATCGACCACCAGCGTGATGTCGGGCAGCCGGTCGCGCAACAGCTTCAGCGCGTCGCGGTTGGTGATTCCCTTGGCGCTGCCGATCGGCGCGGCCCAGGGCATCACCACCTTGCAGCCGGCATCGACCAGCCGCATCGCCACCGACAGATCCTCGGTGCAATAGGGGAACACCTCGAAGCCATCCTTGATCAGGATGGTGGCGGCTTCCACCAGACCGACGACGTCGGGCTGCAGCGTGTCGTTGTCGGCGATCACTTCCAGCTTGATCCAGGAGGTGCCGAACAATTCGCGCGCGAGCTTTGCGGTCGTCACCGCCTCGCGCACGGTGCGGCAGCCGGCGGTGTTTGGCAGCACGGTGACGTCGAGCTCGCGGATCAGCTTCCAGAACGCGTCCCCGGTCTTGCCGCCGGCCGACTCGCGCCGCAGCGACACCGTGACGATCTGCGCAGCGGAAGCGCGGATCGCGCTCTGCATGATCGCGGGCGAGGGGTACAGCGCGCTGCCGATCAGGAGGCGGGAGGAGAATTCGCGGCCGTAGAAGACTAGCATTTTTGTTCTCCGTCATTCCGGACGGGCCGCGGTACGCGGGCCGATCCGGAATCTCGAGATTGTGGCGCGAGATTCCGGGTTCGATGCTTCGCATCGCCCCGGAATGACGGGCCAAACAACTGGCGCCTCATCCTCACCCTCCCTGCCGCGGGGTGATGATCTCGATCTCGTCGCCGGGGTTCAGCGCCGTCTCGGCCCAGCGGCTCTTCGGCACCACGTCGTAATTGAGTGCGATCGCGAAATGCGTGCCCTCGTAGTCGAGCTCGCTCAAGAGCGCGGCGACGCTGCTGGCCGCGATCTCGCGGCTCTCGCCGTTCACGGTCACGCGCATCGCATCACCTCATTGTCGATCTGGCCGCGCTGCACATAGCCAAGGGTCAGCTCCGCCAGCGCCGGTGCGATCAAGAAGCCGTGGCGATAGAGCCCGTTCACATCGATGCGGTCGTCGCGGGCAATGGTGATGCGCGGCAGATTGTCGGGAAACGCGGGCCGCAAGCCCGAGCCGAACTCGATGATGCGCGCCTCCGCAAAGGCGGGATGCACGGTATAGGCGGCGCTGAGCAGCTCCAGCGCGGAGCGCACGCTTACCCCGGTGTCCTCGGCCTCGATCGAGGTCGCCCCCAGCATGAACAGGTGATCCTCGCGCGGGATCACATAAAGCGGCCAGCGCGGATGGATCAGCCGCACCGGGCGCGCCAGCGTGACCTCGTCGGTCTCGATCAGGATCAACTCGCCCTTGACGCCGCGCAGCTCGGGCTGTTCGTCTCGCGCGGCAAGCCCGCGGCAATCGATCACCAGGCCCTCGACATCGGCAGGCCTGACGTCGCTGTTGAACTTGATGGTGCCGCCGGCGGCGATGATGCGCTCGTGCAGCCTGGGCAGCACCCGCCGCGGCTCGACATGGCCTTCGGCGGCAAAGAACAGCCCCTCGCGGAAGCGGCCCTCAAGCGAAGGCTCCAGCGCGGCGATGCCGGCCGCGTCGAGCCGCCGGTGGCCTTCGGTCAGCCGCGCGAAGCGCTCGAAATCGTTGCGGTCGCGCGGATGGGCCACCACCAGCGAGCCGTTGAACGGGGTGTCGGGCAGCTCGCGCCGCCACAGGTCCAACGCCCGCAAGCCGAGCCGGCTGATGATGGGTTCGGCCACCTCGCTCTCGCAATAGGGCGCGAGCATGCCGCCGGCCCAATGGCTGGTGGAGAGCATCAGGCTGGCGTCGCTGCGTTCATGCAGCGTGACGTCGTGGCCGGCCTGCGCGAACAGCAGCGCGTGCCAGGCTCCTGCAATGCCTGCGCCGATGATGGATACGGACGAATCCGTCCGCGCTCTCTTGCTCTGGTGCATCCCTGTCCCTTCGCCGGCATGACCCGGATCAGGTTCAAAGGGTCACCGCGGTCTTTCGGTTCCTATCCCGATTCCGGGACAAGGCCCTCAAGGGTGCGGTATCTCAGCTCCTCATCGGAGCTCCCCTCGGAACAGTCACAATGTAGGCCGATGTGGCGGCGTGTCAACGCCGCTTGAGATCGATCAGCTGCAAGGGAGCCTGCAAGCGAGCCTGGGCTCGGGCGTCGATCGCACGCCTGCCGGCGTGATGCCGCGGCGCAACAGGCTCCAGCGGCGGTTGCGGCGTGCCGGAACTGTCCAGCACGCGGCCGCTCGCATAGGCCAGCCGCTGCTGCTTTGCTACATCGTAATAGCCGGCCGCATAGTAATGCATGGCCCGCGCGTGGTCGCCATTGGCGGCGCGATAGGCGCCGGCGAGGTATTTCACCGCATAGGTCAGGTTGGTGTTGGGATCGCGCAGGCCGGCGGCGTCGCCCGTGTAGCCGAGGCTGCGCGCGGTCGCGAGCTTGATCTGCATCAGGCCGATGGCGCCGCCGCGCCCGACGAGCTGCGGCTGGTAGCGGCTCTCATGGATGATCACCCGGTGTACCAGCGCTTCGGGGACATTGTTGGCCTGGGCATGCTGTGCGATCAGCGCGTCGTATTCCGAGCCGGCTTGCGCGGCCACGGGCAGCCCGAGTGCGGCAACGACCGCGAGCGCGGCGAGCGGGAGCTGGCGTTTCATCGGCAAGGGTGTCCTGCGCTGTTAACCTTCTGGGTACCTTGATTGCCGCCATTGATCGCCGAGTGTGGCCAAAAGCCGGCAGAACCGGGCATAGCGCACGGCAAAACTGCAGGGCGGCTTTACCCATAATTATGGCCTGGCATGGTTCGATCAGGGCCGCGCAAGCAGCATTCCCGATCAGGCAAGCCTCATGACGATTTCGGTCTCGCACGCCGAGGAACCCGCCCGCAGGCTCGGTGGACGCCTTGCTGCGCGCTTTGGCGGGCTGTTGCCGCTCTGGGTCGGGCTCGCGGTCTATACGCTGCTCGTCGTCGCCGGAAACACGCTGCTCAACGATCCCGATACGCTGTGGCAGGTCACGCTCGGGCAGTGGATCCTCGACCACCAGGCGGTGCCGCATGAGGACATCTACTCCTTCACCATGCGTGGCGAGCCCTGGATCTCCACCCAATGGCTGGCGCAAATCCTCTATGCCAAGGCTTATGACTGGGCCGGCTGGACCGGCCCGGTGGTGCTGGCCGCGGCTGCGATCGCTGCGACCTATGCGCTGCTTGCGCGCTATCTCGTCGCACGGCTCTCCGAGAGCGCAAGCCTGGTCTTCGTCTGCGCCGCGTTGGCCTTGAGCATGCCGCATCTTCTGGCGCGGCCGCACGTGCTGGCGATGCCCTTCATGGTGCTGTGGATCGGCGGCATGGTTGCGGCTGCCGACCGGCGCGAGGCGCCGTCGTTCTGGCTGCTGCCGAACATGGTGCTGTGGGCCAATCTGCACGGCGGCTTCGTGTTCGGCCTGATGATGGTGGGACCGATCGCGCTGGATGCCGTGGCGGGCGCCGACCGGGATGCGCGCAAGATGCTGGCGCTGCGCTGGGCACTGTTTGGTCTCGCGGCGCTGCTTGCGAGTTGCTGCAATCCCTACGGCTTCGACGCGCTGCTCGCCTCGCGAAAGATCCTGGGGCTCGGCCGTGCGCTGCAGCTCATCACGGAATGGCATGCGGCCGATTTCGGCCGCGTCGGCGCCTTCGAGATCTATCTCCTGCTCGGCATCGGATTGATGCTCTATCGCGGCGTGACATTGCCGGCGACGCGTATTCTCATCCTGCTCGGGCTGTTGCACATGGCGCTGAGCCAGGGCCGTGCCGCGGAAATCCTGGCGCTGGTTGCGCCGATGCTGCTTGCGCTGCCGCTGGCACGGCAGATCGGCGCGGCTATCCCCGCCGAGGATCGTGCCGCACCGCACGGCGCACTGATCGGCGTGGTCGCAGCCATGCTGGTTGCGGGCACTGCGGTCTACGCGTCGGTGCATCGCTTCGAGCCGAATCTGCGCGGCGCGCCGGTCGCGGCCGTGACGGAACTGAAGACGCTCGACGTCACGCGCGTGCTCAACGACTATGATTTCGGCGGTTATCTCATCTATCGCGGCGTCGACACTTTCATCGACGGCCGCACCGAACTGTTCGGCGAAAAATTCTTCGTCGACCACAACAATGCATCGGGGCTGGCGGAACCGGAGAACCTGTTCCGCCTCCTCGCGCAATATCGGATCGACGCGACGTTCCTGCGCACGCAGAGCGCCGCGGCCAGGCTGCTCGATCATATGGACGGGTGGGAGAAGGTCTATTCCGACGATCTCGCCACCATCCATGTTCGCAAGGCGGGTGCGGTGCACACGCGCGAGCCCGTGATCGATGAGACAATCAGATGAGTTGATTCGCGCCGCCCGACGTTCTAGAGAGACGCCGATTATTGCCCACCGATATTGTCTGTCGTTTTTGCGCGCCGCGCGGCCGCTCGTTGCGGCAATCATTCTGTCCCATTTGCTTGTGCAAACACCACACGCGCCAAAGGGAGAAGCGCCATGACACGTGCGACGACAAGCGAAATGATCCGTCCTGCTGTTCGCGACATGCCCAGGCAAAATCCTTGCGCCCAGTGCGGTGCGCCGATCGCCATGCCTGAATGGATCGAGGAGCAGGAGGACCGCACGGTCTATCTCTGGCGCTGCCACGCCTGCGACTATCGCTTCGAGGCGATTGCGTTCTTCGAGAATGAAGGCGTCGAAAGCCCGCCGCTCGCGGCGTAGGCCGCCGGCCGCGTCACGCCGCGTGGCGCTCGTCGTGCATGAGCCGCGGAATCGTCATGCGGACCACCAGCCCATGCGGATTGCGGTCGTGCAGCGACAGCTCGCCGCCATGGGCGAGCGCGATGGCGCGCGCGATGGAGAGCCCGAGCCCAAAACCTTCCGCTTCGTCCATGTTGCGCGCATCGTCGCCGCGTACGAACGGCTCCAGCATTTCGGCCTTCTTGGCGTCGGAGATTCCGGGGCCGTCGTCGAGGACGTCGATCATCATCCGGCCTGCGGCAATCGAGAGGCTGACAGTGACGTCGGCGCCGAAGCGCACCGCGTTCTCCACCAGATTGGTGACGCCGCGGCGCAGATCGTCGGGGCGCACCACGGCCATGGCGTGATCGGGGCCGGCATAGGAGACAGTGTGGCCTATGTCGGCGAACTGGTCGGCGACGAGCTGCAATGTGCTTGCGACGTCGGCGAGGGTGAAGGATTCCATCTTGCGGTCGTTGCGCAGAAAGGACAGCACGGATTCCAGCATCGTCAGCATCTGGTCGAGATCGGCCAGCATGCGGCTGCGATTGGTTTCGTCTTCGATGAACTCTGAGCGCAGCCGCATGCGCGTGATCGGCGTGCGCAGGTCGTGGCTGATCGCGGCCAGCATCTTGGTGCGATCGTCGATCAGGCTGGTGATCCGCTGCCGCATCCGGTTCAGCGCCTTGGCGAGCGCACGGATTTCCTCGGGCCCTCGCTCCGGCAGCGCCGGGGCGGTGCCGCTCAGGCTGAAATTTTCCGCGGCCTTGGCGAAGGTCGACAGCGGCCTCGCCAGCGCGCGCGCCGCCCACACGCCGAGCAGCGTGACGCAGACGACGGCGAACATGAGCGTCGTCATGATGGGCGAGGCCCAGAACGGTCCGGGTCCCTGGTTCGATCCGATATCGGCGGCAATCGCCGTGCCGTCGGGCAGGATGATTCCGGCGCGCTTGGTTCCTTGATCGGGCGGCAGCGAGAACAGGTGAAAGCCGGGGTCGAGATGCGGGCGCATGAGGCGGAGGCGCAAATCCTCGGGCTCGTTTGCAGACGGCACGGCGTCCTGCGGCAGCATTGCGATCGCAAGCTCCGGGAAGGCGCGCGCGATATCGCCGAGCAGACGAGGCCGCTCCTCTGCGGGCGTAGCCGCGATGAGTTGTGCCGCCGTAATGAACTTGCCATGCATGTGCCCCGGCGACAAATGCGACGAATCCATCCGGTGGCTCAGGAAGATGGCGGTGAAGATCAGGTGCAGCACGAGGATCGAGGCAATCACGAGCGCCGCGATCTGTCCGCCGATGGCCTTGAGGTTCAGAAAGCCTGTCAGCCGCATGGGTCAGGCATTCGCCGGTGAGGCGACCGCTTCGACCCTCGGCGTGAAGACGTAGCCGCCGGAGCGCACCGTCTTGATCAGCGTCGCCTCCTGCGGATCGGGCTCGATCTTGCGGCGGATGCGGCTGACCAGCACGTCGATCGAGCGCTCGAACGAGCCGGCGTTGCGGCCCTGCGTGAGATCGAGCAGGCTGTCGCGCGACAGCACGCGGCCGGGCCGCTCGCAGAAGGTGCGGAGCAGGTCGAACTCGGCGCTCGTCATCGCCACGCGCGCGCCTTCCGGATTGCGCAGCTCGCGCAGGCGCAGATCGATATGCCAGCCCTGGAAGGACAGCGCGGTCGCCCCCTCGACGGCCGTGGCATTCTGCGCGGCCTGCTGGCGGCGCAGCACGGCGTTGATGCGCGCCAGCAGCTCGCGCGGATTGAAGGGCTTTGGCATGTAGTCGTCGGCGCCCATCTCGAGACCGACGATACGGTCGACGTCCTCGCCGCGCGCCGTCAGCATGATGATGGGCACCTGGGATTCGGCGCGCACCTTGCGGCACAGGCTCAGCCCATCCTCGCCCGGCAGCATCACGTCCAAGATCAGGAGGTCGACGCGGTGATCGGTCATGGCCCGCGCCATTTCGCGCCCGTCAGCGGCGGTGGCCACGTTGCAGGCATTGGTACGCAAATACTTCGCGATCAGCGTGCGCGTCTCGCGGTCGTCTTCCACGACGAGGATGTTGGGTGTCGCTCGGACCATGCCTGACCTTTGTCTTTGATTCGGCTCGAGGAGGGAAAGATTTTTGTTTCCAATTGTTTCCAGCGGAGAGTTCTGCAACCCTCCGCAATGGCGGCAAAGAACGCGTTAATATGGTTAATCCATGGTCAAGGCGCGTTCTTCCAACCCCAACCGGGAATGGCCATGTCCATATCATCCGTTTCGTCCAACACCTACCAGTCCCCGCTGCAGAAGCTCGAGGCCGAGTTGCAGACGGAAGTCTCCAACGGCACCATCTCTTCGTCCGACCAGTCCGCGCTGAGCTCGGCATTGAAGGATATCGATTCGGCGATCAAGTCGGGCCAGTCCAGCGACAGCTCCGGCAAGCTCTCGCCAAGCGACATGCAGTCGAAGATCGACGACCTCATTCAGAACGAGGTGTCCTCGGGCAAGCTGACCAGCGCGCAGGCCACCGAGCTGAAGGGCGTCTTCCAGTCGACCTTCGCGCAAGGCGCCGGCGGCACCGGCTCGGCATCGTTGACCGTGGATGCGTCCTCGATCACGAGCTCAAGCACGTCGTCCTCGACGGCCACGTCCTCGACCGACACGAGCAGCATTTCCGAACTGCTGCAGCAGTTCCTGCAGGCGCTGCAGTCCTCGCTGTCGAGCTCGTCATCGACCTCCTACAATGCGAGCGGCACCAGCACCACGTCGGACAATGGCTCGCAACTGCAGGCGATTCTGATCGACTACAAGACCTGATCTCGGCGACGCGATTGCCGGTCAGGCGACGCGGTCTCGCCGTCGCGACGCAGTCCTGAACTCGCGGTCTTGATGTCACGGTCCCGATGTCACGGTCTTGATGTCACGATCCTGGCGGGAACAGCCGGCCTTCCAGAAGGAAGGCTCGTTGTTCCCGAACGCGTTCCGCGATCCTCGACATCCCTCCTGCGCGCGTGCTGCGCTGCAGGTTCGAAATCGCTGGCCGCACCGGAACTGCGAACGTACATCGCGGTTCTTTCCTCATCTTTTGACCAAAAGGAGGAGAGAACCACATGTTGTTGAAAACGATCGCCGCCGGGCTCGTCGGCTCGGCGCTGCTGGCGAGTGCGGCGTTTGCGGAGCCGCCGACCGGAACGTCCGATAGCGCGCTGCATGGCACGTGGCGCGCATCGAAGGTGGTCGGCCTCAACGTCTACAACGAGAAGAACGAGAAGATCGGCTCGATCAACGATCTCCTGATGGACAAGAGCGGCAGCGTCAACGCCGCCGTGATCGGCGTCGGCGGCTTCCTCGGCATGGGCGAGCATCTCGTGGCCGTGTCGTTCGACAAGGTCAAGTTCTCCGACCAGCCGGTGCCTTCATCGACGGCATCGAACACCAGCACCACCACCCCGCCCGGCGGCCGGCCCGCCTCGACCACGACCACCGGCTCGACTGCGACGAGCAGTTCGTCCGCGACATCCAAATGGTACCCCGACCATGCCGAGTTCAATGCCACCAAGGATGAGTTGAAGGCGATGCCGGAGTTCACGTACGACGAGAAGTAACGGCTGCTGTCCTTGCGAAACGAAAACGCGCCCGGTCGAGCCGGGCGCGTTTTTTTTTGGCCGCCTGTGCTTTCCTCCCTCTCCCCGCAAAGGGCCGGAGAGGGAAGTGACAGCTCAATTCGTCTTCACCAGCGGGCAGCCGCCCTTGTCCAGCGGACGGAAGGCTTCGTCGCCCGGCACGGTGGCGATCAGCTTGTAGAGATCCCATTCGCCCTTGGATTCCTCGGGCTTCTTGACCTCGAACAGATACATGTCGTGCACCATGCGGCCGTCGATGCGGATCTTGCCGTCGTGAGCGAAGAAGTCGTTGATCGGCATCTTGCGCATCTGTTCCATCACCTTGGGCGCCTCGTCGGTGCCGATCGCCTCGATCGCCTTCAGGTAATGCATGGTCGCCGAATACAGGCCGGCCTGGATCATGGTCGGCATGTGCCCGACCTTGTCGTAGAAGCGCTTTGAAAACGCGCGCGACTCGTCGTCGCGATCCCAGTAGAAGGCGTCGGTCACGATCAGTCCCTGCGTCGCCCTGACGCCGAGCGAATGCACGTCGGTGATCTCCATCAGGAGCGCAATCATCTTCTGCCCCGGCATGATGCCGAATTCGGACGCCTGCTTCAGCGCATTGGTGGTATCGCCGCCGGCGTTCGCCAGCCCGATCACCTTGGCCTTGGAGGCCTGCGCCTGCAGCAGGAAGGAGGAGAAGTCGGAGGTGTTGAGGGGAGCGCGGACGTCGCCCAGCACCTTGCCGCCATTGCCGGTGACGACGGCGGCCGCGTCGCGCTCCAGCGCCTGGCCGAAGGCGTAGTCGGCGGTGACGAAGAACCAGGTGTCCTCGCCGGCCTTGACCATCGCCTTGCCGGCGACGTTGGACAGCGCATAGGTGTCGTAGGTCCAGTGCACGGTGTTGGGCGAGCAGGCGGGACCGGTGATGTCGGAGGAGCCGCCGCCGGAGTTGATGTGGATCTTGTTCTTCTCCCGGGTCAGCGCCGAGATCGGCAGCGCGACGGAGGAGGTGGGCACGTCGAGGATCGCGTCGACCTTCTCATTGTCGTACCAGTTGCGGGCGATGGACACGCCGACGTCGGGCTTGTTCTGGTGATCGGCATAGACGACCTCGACCGGCTTGCCCTTGACCTTGCCGCCGTAATCGGCGACCGCCATCTGCACCGCGGCCACCGAGCCCTTGCCGGTGGCATCCGCATACAGGCTCGACATGTCGGTGAGCACGCCGATCTTCACGACGTCGTCGGAAATGGTCTGCGCGCCGGCGGGGCTCGCGAGCGCCGCGAGTGCAACTCCCGCGATAAAGGCTGCGGCAAGTCGTTTCATGCTTGATCTCTCCCTGACTACTGTTTGTTGGTCGAGGGGCTACTTGCCACGATTTTGGCGGCGCCGCCAAGCGGTCGTTTTGGGCAGTGCGGGGAGGGTGGGCGGCGCATCCAGTATTCCAGCGCCGTCTCCGCATAAGCTCCGGCGCCTCTGCGACACTGGGTCGCCCGCATCGAGCCGGGCGATGACAGCGGCGAGGGGGCTTGCGGCCTCACAAATCCGGCAGCTTGGTTACGGTGACGTTGATGGCGCCCTCGGCCTGCGCGATGACCCGCAGCGTCCTGGCGTCGAAGGCGATGTCGGAGAGCCTGATGTCGTCGATCTTGGCATCGACCCGCATGCCGTCGCCGCTCTTCTGCAGGTCCGCGATCGCATCGGCAAGCTTGTCGCGCGCATTGGCCATGAAGGGCTTCAGGTCGATCATCGTCTTCTCGTAGAGCGTCCGCTGCAGCAGCGGCACCACCGCGCGCGCCGCCGCTCCCAACAGGCCGAAAGCCGCTTCCGATTCCACCGCGAGCGTAACGTCGGTGAAGCGCAGCGTCTGCTGGCTGTCATCGAGCACCGGCCGGCCCCAGATATGCAGCGTCGCATCCGCGCCGAAGCCGAAGAAGCTCTTCTTCTCCTTGGCGTGCACCAGAAGCGAGATCAGCAGGCGGTCGCCGGAGGCCGCGAGCGTTGCATGCTTGACGGTGACCTCGACCCCGCCCGAGCCGTCCTCGGGAAAGGTCTTGCCGACGAACTGCGCCTCGATGATCTTGTTGACCTCGGTGAAGGGCAGGTCGATCGGCACGCCGATGCTGACCCCGCCGGCGGTGGGCGGCACGATGGTGATCTTGTCCGGGAACGGGCAGTCCGGCCTGGTCGGCGTCGGCGAGATCCGCGTCTCCGCCTCGATCCCCATGGTCAGCGTCAGCGCCGAGGCGTCGATCCTGGGCTGCGCTGCGACCGCGCGCACAGGCTTCATCTCGAGCCAGAGCGCAGGCATCGCGGCGGTGGTGCCGGCGGCCTGCAGCGGTATCGACTGGCAGGCCCTGGCCCATTGCGCGCGCGCGTTCTTCTCCAGCGTCGCATCGTGACGGATGCGGTCGCCGACCGCATTGAGCTGCTCGCCGACCGACTTGTCGATCAACGGCTTGACCTGCTGCGGCACGTTGACATGGGCGCCGGCGAGCGAGACGTTGGTGTCGCCGAGCGAGACCTGCGCGCCGAAATTCGGCTCGATCCGCCAGGCGGCGGCAAATTTCGGCCGCGACGTGATGGTGACGTTGCCCTTGATCTCGGCATTGGCGTTGATGTTCTTGATGTTGATGCTGCCGACCTGCTTGGCCGCATTGGCCCCGAGCAGGCCGCCGATCGCATCCTGAACCGCGCCGGTCGCCTTCGACGACAGCGACCCTGTGATGTTGACCTTGCCCGTGATCGGGGTCGACAGCGACAGCATGTCCTGGCCGCCGGTTGCGGTGATCGGCCCGCGCGAGGCGGTCCAGCCGATGTCGGCGTTCTGCAGGACCTGCGCGACCGGGTTGTCGGCCTTGCCTGCGAAATTCCTCTGCGCGCTGCGCTCGGCGGCGTCGCGAATGGCCGACAGCGCGACGACGACGGGCGCCACCACGAAGGAGGTGCGCGCCACCGGCGGCAGCGGCGGCGGCTCGGCAATGACGGGGGCCTTGACCGCGCCGCCGCCCGGGGACAGCCAGTCCATCGCTTTCAGGCTCACCAGGAATGAGACCACGACGACGCCAAGCGCGATCGCGATCGTTTTGAGCCTTTTATCCAGACGCATCGTCCCCCCGGTATGATCGAGCGGGCGAGTCTACAGGCCGGCGCCGACCCGCGCCAGATCGCCTGGGACCCGTGCAACGAGCTCTAACACAACGGAAAACGGCCCCGGCATGGCGGCCGGCGCCGTTTTGGTCACCTGTCGGGAATTTGATGATTAATGCAGCGTGCCGAGATCGGCGCGGCGCTGTTCCATCGGCAGCACGATCACCTTGGCGCCGACATTGACGCGGGAATAGAGGTCGCTGACGTCGTCATTGGTGAGGCGGATGCAGCCCGACGACACACGGGTGCCGATGGTCGAAGGCGCATTGGTGCCGTGGATGCGATACTCGGTGCCGCCGAGATACATGGCGCGCGCGCCGAGCGGATTGCCCGGGCCGCCGGCCATCTGGCGCGGCAGATAGGGCTGGCGCCGGATCATCTCCGGCGGCGGCGTCCAGTCCGGCCACTCCGCCTTCCTGGTGATGGACTGCGTACCCGACCAGGTGAACCCGTCGCGGCCGACGCCGATGCCGTAGCGGATCGCGCGTCCGCCGCCGAGCACGTAATAGAGATAGGTGTTGGGCGTATCGATGATGACGGTGCCCGGCGCTTCGTGCGAGGCGTAGCTCACGATCTGGCGGCGCAGTCGCGGCGGCAGCTCGTAAGCGGTGCCCTCATCCTCGGTCGACGCGTAAGCCTGCACCGCCGGGTGCTGCGGTTCATACTGGTTCGGCTGATTGGCCTGGTATGGCTGGACCGGCAGCGGCAGGATGAACGGGAAGAGCTGGTCCTGCGGCGCCGCGCGGGCGGTCGATGCGAAAGCGAATGCCCCGATGGCCAGCGAAGCCAAAACGACTGCGCGCGAGCGCGCAAACCCGGTCCGGTTGAGCATTGGTCGTCCCCCTGTTTGTCGCCCTGTGGCGCCGATTTTCCAGCGTCCTTGGCCACGGGTTTTACAGAACAGAAGTTTCGGGACGTTTGCGCCGAAGCGCCAAAACGGTTTCGTCGGCTTAAGGTTTTGTTTCGTGACGGTTTCGCGACCGCGGCGCAGGACGGCCGCACAAAAAGGTTCTTCAACACTTCGATGACGTCACACGTTTGAAATATCAATAGAACATGGTCGGTCGGACACGAGAATCATTTCCAACTCCTTAAGGTTTCGCCCCGATGCGGATTTTGATCGCGACCGATGCCTGGCATCCGCAGGTCAATGGCGTGGTTCGCACCCTGACGTCCCTTGCGCGCGCCGCCGCCCAGCTCGGGGTCGAGATCGAGTTTCTGACTCCCGACGGCTTCCCGTCGATGGCGGTGCCGACCTATCAGAGCCTGCGCGTGGCACTGCCGAACCGGGGCGAGATCGCGCGCCGGATCGAGGCCGCCGCGCCCGAGGCGATCCATATCGCGACCGAAGGCCCGATCGGCTGGGCGGTGCGCGGCTACTGCCGCCGCAACAAGCTCGCCTTCACCACCTCCTACACCACGCGCTTCCCCGAATATATTTCGGTCCGCACCGGCATCCCGGCGAGTGTCGGCTATGCGGTGCTGCGCCAGTTCCACGGCGCGGCCGCCATGACCATGGTCGCCACGCCCTCGCTCAGGCAGGAATTGTCCGAGCGCGGCTTCAAGAAGCTCGGCTTCTGGACCCGCGGCGTCGACACCGCGCTGTTCACGCCCGACGATCCGGCCCCGCTCGACCTGCCGCGGCCGATCTTCATGACCGTCGGCCGGGTCGCGGTGGAGAAGAATCTCGAAGCCTTCCTCTCGCTCGATCTGCCGGGATCGAAGGTCGTGGTCGGCGACGGCCCGCAGAAGGCCGAGCTGGAGCGGAAATTCCCGGCCGCGCATTTCCTCGGCGAGAAGACCGGCAAGGATCTGAGTTCGCACATGGCGGCGGCGGACGTGTTCGTCTTCCCGAGCCTGACCGATACGTTCGGCGTGGTGCAGCTCGAATCGCTCGCCTGCGGCGTGCCGGTTGCGGCATTTCCGGTGACCGGTCCGCTCGACGTGATCGCCGATCATCCGATCGGCGCCCTGGACAAGGATCTGCGCGCCGCCTGCCTGCGCGCGCTGCCGACCTCGCGCGAGATGTCACGTGAGACCTGCCGCGCCTTTGCGCTGGAGCGGTCCTGGGAGAACAGCGCCCGCCAGTTCATCGGAAATCTCAGCCAGCTGCAGCCGAGCCGTCTGCCGCGCCCGAGCCGGGTCGCGACCAGCGGCAGCCCGGTGCGCGGCTGAGCGGAACCCAAAGGCTGATAGACCTCTTACAAGGATAGCGAGACCCAAGATGGCAGAGACGATGAAGCTTGACGGTGCCAGGGAGCTGGACTTCGACCGCGAGATGGTCGAGCAGGCCTATGACCGCTGGGCTCCGATTTACGACCTGGTGTTCGGCGGCGTATTCAGCAAGGGCCGTGACGCTGCGATCGAGGCCACCAACAAGCTCGGCGGCCGCGTGCTGGAAGTCGGCGTCGGCACCGGCATTTCGCTGCCGCTGTACGGGCCGAACGTCCGCATCTTCGGCACCGACATCTCCGAGGAGATGCTGAAGAAGGCCAAGAAGCGCGTGGCCGAGCAGCGCCTGAAGAATGTCGAGGGCCTCGCCGTGATGGACGCCGAGAAGCTCGAATTCCCCGACAATTCCTTTGACGTCGTGATGGCGCAATATGTCGTCACCGCCGTGCCGAACCCGGAAGTCGCGCTGGACGAATTCGCCCGCGTGGTCCGTCCCGGCGGCGAATTGATCATCCTCACCCGCGTCAGCGCTGACGGCGGCATCCGCCGCGTCATCGAGCAGGCGCTGCAGCCGGTGGTGCGCCGGCTCGGCTTCCGCACGGCGGAGTTCGCCTGGTCGCGCTACACCAAATGGCTCGCCGGCGCGCACAGCATGGAGCTCGCCGAGCGCCGCCTGATCCCGCCGCTGGGCCATTTCTCGCTGGTGCGTTTCCGCAAGCTCGAGACCGCCCGCGCCGCCTGAAGCGCGCGCAAGAACGCCTGAACCGGCCCGCGCAGGGCCGCGACAGAGGGCATGCGCCTGGTGCGGGTAGCCGCGCGCCAGGCGACGGAAGCTTCCCTCTCTCACCTGTTACGACGACTGCGTGCTGTCATATGTCATTATGATGATGTCACACACGCTACATCGAATCCTAGTATAACCACTTGCGACTCACTCTTAGGGGCAAGACATGATCAAGAACTTCCTGGAGCAGCTGCGTATTCAGCGTTGGGATGACCATCGCTACTATCATCACAGCCGCATCAACCAGAGCCTGCACTTCGTCAGCGCGGTCAGCTTCATGATCGGCTACGTGATGCTGTGGTTCGATCCCCTGATGTCGGCCCTGATCGGCTGGCTGGTTTCCATGACCTCGCGCCAGGCCGGCCACTTCTTCTTCGAGCCGCGCGGCTACGACCACATCAACCAGGCGACCCACGAGCACAAGGAAGAGATCAAGGTCGGCTACAACCTCCGCCGCAAGGTGGTGCTGATGTCGATCTGGGCGGCCTCGCCCGTGGTGATCTACTTCGATCCGACCCTGTTCGGCCTGGTCAAGCCCTGGGTCACCGCGACCGATTTCATGCGCCAGGTCGCCAAGATCTGGCTGTTGGTCGGCGCAGGCGGGCTCTTGTTCCGCACCGTCCAGCTGTTCTTCATCCGCGACGTCGAGACCGGCCTCGTCTGGATGACCAAGATCATCACCGACCCCTTCAACGACTTCAAGCTCTACCACAAGGCCCCGCTCGCGCTGCTGCGCGGCGAGCTGATCGACCCGGGTCTCGACATCGTCGAGCACGACCTGGAAGAGAAGATGGCCTAAGCGGTTGGCGCAAAAGCCTCTCACCGAATGTCATGGCCGGGCTCGTCCCGGCCATTGCTTTATGGGCTGCAATTGATGGCACGCGCACCGTCATACCGGGGCGCTCGCGGAGCGAGCGAACCCGAAATCTCGAGATTCCGGGTTCGCCTCTTCGAGGCGCCCCGGAATGACGACGTGCGTGGAAACGGACAATCTCGCCGCGATCTCCGTTCGCCTCGCCCCGCACGCGGGGAGAGGCCGTATCGCATCGAAAGATGCGATACGGGTGAGGGGGACTCTCCGCGCACTGAGCTCGTGGAGGCAGCCCCTCACCCCGACCCTCTCCCCGTGAAGGACGGGGAGAGGGGGGAGAAGCACCTGAATATCGAGATTCCTGGTTCGCGCTGGCGCGGGCCCCGGAATGACGGTGCGTGTGGATATGAAGAATCTCGCCGCGATCTCCGTCCGCCTCGCCCCGCACGCGGGGAGAGGCCGTATCGCATCGTCAGATGCGATACGGGTGAGGGGGACTCTCCGCGCACTGAGCTCGTGGAGGCAGCCCCTCACCCCGACCCTCTCCCCGTGAAGGACGGGGAGAGAGGGAAGAAGCATTTATCGCGAAAACCGGCTTGCGATCATCTCGCGCATGATCTGGCGGCGGATGGTCTTGTTGCTGGTCGCGGCGTCATGCCACCACCAGCCGTCCTCTTTCATCTTCTTCGCGGCAGCGACAAAGCGCTGCTGCACCTCGGCAAAATCGGCGTCGGTATAGTTCAGGCTGAAGATGAAGCGGCCGGTGCCGACCCAGCTCAGCGCCAGCCCCTCGGCGCGCAGGTAATATTGCAGCATCCAGTTGTAGCGCGACGGCGTGGTGTAGTTGACCATCCAGATCGACGAGAGGTTGGCGACCTCGACCGGCAACCCCTCGGCCGCCAGCGCCGCGTTGAGCGACTTCGCCCGGCCGTTCCAGATGTCGTCGAGGCCGTTATAGATCGCGCGGAAATTCTCAGCCTTGAGCCGGCTCAGGAACTCGTCCATCGCCGTCATGACATAAGGATGCGAGTTGAAGGTGCCGCGGGCGAAGCAGACGTCCGCCGGACGGTCGTCGCGGAAGCGGCGCATCAAATCCTTGCGGCCGCAGACCACGCCAATCGGCAGGCCGCCGCCGAGGCTCTTGCCATAGGTGACCATGTCGGCGCGGACGCCGAAATACTCCTGCGCGCCGCCGGGGGCGAGGCGGAAGCCGACGAAAACCTCGTCGAAGATCAGGACGATGTTGCGCTGGTCGCAGACCTCACGCAATGTCTTCAGCCATTCGCTGTAGGCCGCGCGGTCGACGCCGCCCTTGCGGGAGCTGTCGACCAGGGCCCCGTCGCTCGGCGCATTGGAGTTCGGATGCAGCGCCTGCAGCGGATTGACCAGCACGCAGGCGATGTCCTTGCGGGTGCGCAGGACATGCAGCGTGCGGTCGGACATCTCGGCCAGCGTATAGGTCTCGTGCGGCGACACCGGATTGCCGACGCCCGGCTGCACGTCGCCCCACCAGCCGTGATAGCTGCCGGCAAAGCGCACCAGATGCGTGCGCTTGGTGTGGTAGCGCGCCAGCCGCACCGCCTGCATCACGGCCTCGGTGCCGGACATGTGGAAGGAGACCTCGTCGAGCCCGGAAATCTCGCTGAGACGGCGCGCGTTCTCGGCAACGACGGGATGATAGAAGCCGAGCACCGGCCCCAGCGCATGGGCGCGCTTCTCGCCGGTCTCGATGCACTCCTTGTAGAAGTCGTAGCCGAAGATGTTGACGCCATAGGAGCCGGCAAGATCGTAGAAGACGTTGCCGTCGAGATCGGTCAGCGTCACGCCGGACGAGCCCTGCATGAAGGTGCCGGCGCCGAGATGTTCCCGCACCAGCCGGCTGTACTGGAACGGCACCCGGTAGCTTTGCGTGAACTGCAGATCCGAGATCTGGTGTGCGGCTTCCTTGGTCATCTCGCGCGAGCGGGCGAAGCGGGTCTTGTAGACCTCGGCGAGACGGAAGAAGCCGTCCTGGCGTTTGGTCGCGATCTCGGCCGGCGCGTTGTCGGAGCGGAAAAAATCGTTGATATCGAACTCGTAATGCGGGATCAGGCGAGCCGCCAGCTTGGACATCTTGGAATGTCCGGCGAGCGACCGGTGTTTCGCGCGCGACAGCGCGATCCTGGCCTTGACCTTGGGGGCAACGGCGGCGGTTGCGGTGAGAGCCGCAGCCCCCGCAACGAGCGAGAGAATCGGAAGCTGTGTATCCATGCGTTAAGCGCTAACCACTCCTCCTGACAGATTCATGACAGTCAAAAGCCTCATCTCCTCGTTGACCCAGCAGGAAGACCTCAATTTCCTGCTCACCAACCGCGTTCCCCGCGCCGCGCTGACCCGCTTCATGGGCTGGTTCTCCAAGATCGAGAATCCGTTGGTGAAGGACGCCTCCATCGGCCTGTGGCGGCTGTTCTCCGACCTTGACCTCACGGAGGCCAGGAAGACCCATTTCAAGAGCCTGCACGACTGCTTCACCCGCGAGCTGAAGCCCGGCCTGCGCCCCGCCGATCCCGATCCGGCCATCGTGGCCAGCCCGTCTGACGGCATCGTCGGCGCCTTCGGCACCATCCGCGACGGCGAATTGTTCCAGATCAAGGGCGCGCCGTATTCGCTTGTCGATCTCCTCGGCGATCCCGCATTGGTGGAGGAGCACCGCAACGGCCGCTTCGTCACCCTGCGGCTGACCTCGAGCATGTACCACCGCTTCCACGCGCCCCACGATCTGCACGTCGATCAGGTGCGGCTGATCCATGGCGACACCTGGAACGTCAATCCGATTGCGCTCAAGCGGGTCGAGAAGCTGTTCTGCAAGAACGAGCGCGCGGTGATCCGCACGCGGCTCAAGACCGGCGAGGCGCTGACGCTGGTTCCGGTCGCAGCCATCCTGGTGGCGAGCATCCGGCTGCACTTCCTCGATCTCGTGCTCAACGGCCAGACCCGCGGGCCGCTGACCTATCCGTGCGACGTCGACGTCAAGAAGGGCGACGAACTCGGCTGGTTCGAGCACGGTTCGACCATCATCATCCTCGCGCCCGCGCATTTCGAATTCACCGAGAATGTGACTGAATGGGGACACATTCGCGCAGGCGCGCCGCTCTTGCGCATTCCGTAAGGGCGCGTCTCGATTTTGCGTGAACGCTTCGCTATATGGATCGTTTGACGATTCTTTCGAGCGAGTTCGAGACGCAATGGCACGGACGCCTGTTCAGGCAGCGGGAGGCATTGTGCTGCGGCAGGCCAAGCCGCCGCTGATCGCAGTCGTGCGCCTGCGCAAGCGCAATGAATGGGTGCTGCCCAAGGGCAAGCTCGACGACGGCGAGACGCCGCGCGACGCCGCCGAGCGCGAGGTCAATGAAGAGACCGGGCACGACGTGATCGTGCACGAGTTCCTGGGCACGCTGGTCTATGAGGCCAGCGGCCGCTCCAAGATCGTGCATTACTGGCGCATGCAGGCCGACGGCGAGCAGGTCTACGAGTTGATGACCGACATCCGCGAGGTCGACTGGCTGCCGCTGGAGGTGGCGCTGACGCGGCTCTCGCGTGCCTCCGAGCGCGCCTTCCTGGAGCAGGTCGGGCCGGTGGCCGTCTCGGCCACGCTTGCGGACCTGTCGAGGCGCAAGGCCAAGGCTGCGCAGGCGAGCAAGCCCGCGACGGCGCCGAAGCCAGCAGCGAGCAAGCCCGCGCCTGCGCCCAAGGCTGCGCCAGCGACCAAGCCTGCGCCAGCGCCCGTCACGGCGGCAACCAAGGCCGCGGCGACGAAGAAACCCCGCAGCGGCCCGGCGGCGCCGGCCAAGCCGCTCGTCCAGCCGCAGCCTGCTGCGTCCGTGCCCTCGCCAGCGCCGGCCCCGGCGGACATGCTGCTCGCTCCGCCCGTGCCTGCGCCGATCGAGCTGCCGCCTGCCGCGCCCGATATGCCCGATCCGGTCAGCAGCGCGCCGGCAGAGAGCGTGCCGATGCCTGAGAC
>Ga0209062_1001835_pt1 | contig 32577 bp, 27 predicted proteins | sample Coa_R2_2_FD_187158 | JGI IMG/M metagenome (GOLD analysis project Ga0209062, IMG submission 187158) | Surface soil microbial communities from Centralia Pennsylvania, which are recovering from an underground coalmine fire - Coalmine... | ecosystem: Environmental > Terrestrial > Soil > Unclassified...
CCATGTAGGCACGAAAAGGTATCCCAGTCTCAGTCGATCAAAAAGCTCAAAGAGGAGCGCCCGGCAAAAAGCGGCCGGGCGATCTTCGCGTTTTATAGCCCAAGGCCTCTGCTCGGGGGCTTCACCAAAGAAATGGGGCTTTTTGTTAACGCTCTTCGGGAGGGGGTCTTCGATCGGTTCGGGGAACGCAAGGAACTGGGAGAGGAGGGAGTGACCCTCCGGCACGGCGTCACCATGCCGGAGGGTTTGTAGCCGATTTCTTCGGAGCCAGCTCCGTCGCATCGGCCTTGGGCATCCGCTCGGGCGCGACCCCTTGCGGACCTCGATGCCAGCAGCCGGACTAAGCGGGCAAACAGTATTGGCCATCAGCTTGCACAATCCATCCTTGTTGGCAGGCTGCAGCGATGGCCATTTGCGCGGTGCGCTTCGAACATTCCGTGAGTGTCATGATTTGCTGGCGAAGTTGGTTGTAGCGGGCCTGTGCTCCCAGTTCGGTAAGTGCCTGCCGAATATCGCCCGGCTCTACCTTACGGCGATTAGCGGCGGCCACAGGTTTCGATGGCTCGCCGCTCGGCGAGAACCAGAGCTCTGCGGAATCGAGCTGAAGCAGACGCGGCGGTTGCGGAGCCGCGTAACGAAACTGGAACCGCAGTTCGATGGTATTGAACTGGGGTGATGGCCGGGTCAGCAGCAGATAGCTGTCTCCCACGGCGTGCAGAGCGCTGGAACCGCGGAACGCGCTGCCGATTTCATAGCGGCCTATGGATTTGCGGACGTGGTGCACCACGATCAACGCTGCGTGCGAAGCCTCGCGCAATCGCAGCAGGCTCTGGCAGAGAGCGGCCATAGCGCGCGTATCGTTTTCGTCTTGGTCGTGCGTGGAATAGAGCGGGTCCAGAATAACGATCTCGGCGGCCGCCGCCCGGGCAGCCGTCAGAAAGTGTTGCAGTCCTTGCGGCGCGCTCAGGAGATTGCCGGTGGCGCGGGTATCGACGAACAGGTTCTCGTCGGCAGCATTGCCCATGGCGCGGCGCATCGTCGCCAGCCGACTGACGAACTGCGGGATAGGTAATTCGAACTGGCAGACAAGCACGCGGCAAGGTTTCGTGATCGGAAAACCGAGGTGGTCCGAGCCCGCTGCCAGTGAAAGCGCGAGATTCGCAACCAGCAGCGATTTGCCGACCTTCGGCTCGCCTCCCACAAACAGGATGCCCTGCGCCGGCAACAAGCCCGGCTCTACGAGGCACGGCGGCGGCGCGGGCGGCTGTTGGTCCAGCAGTTGCGCCAACGAGAGAACCGATGCCGGCGGGGTCTTGCTCATAATAGAGCCTCGGTGGTGGCGTCCAGCAGAATCGTTTCGTTCACCGTGGATAATTTGCGTGTCGCCGCCAGGCGCAGCGCGGTCATGACCAGTTTGTTGACCTTGCGCGGGATTCCTTTGGTGGCTTGGTACAGCGCCTGACGGGCCGTCTCATCCAGCAGCGGCTGCGAAACGCCCGCGCTCTTGAACTGGTGCGCGAGGTACGCGTCCAGTTCCTCGCGTGAGAGCCCTTCCAGGTGATATTGCACGGCGATGCGCTGCCGCAATGGCTCGTGCATCTGAAGTGACAGCGTGCGGCGCAGGAGCGGCTCCCCAACCAGGAGCAACGTCAGATAATGCGAGGAATCCATGTCGAAGTTCAGCAGCAGAGGCAACTGCTCCAGAGCGGGGTGCCGCAGCAGTTGCGCTTCGTCGCAGATGAGAATGGGATGCTGCTTCTTGCTTTTGTTGAGGTGCACGATGGCCTCGGAGATCTGCCGGACCAGATCGCCGCGATAGTGTGCCGGCTCCAGATCCAGTTGCAGAGCCAGTTGTCGAAGCAGATCCAACGCCGATCCCGAAGTCCAGTGTAGGTACAGGATCTTATACAGGTTGGGATTGAGTCCCGCGGTAAATGTGCGCGCTGCGGTCGACTTGCCCGCGCCGACCTCGCCGGTCAGCAGGCCGGCGCCGTGATGATCGACGAGGAACTGAAGGCGCGCCTTGACCTGATTCCAGGCTTGCGATGCAAACAACTGCTTGGCGTCGGGGTTGTCGCAGAACGGAGTCTTTTTGAACCCGAAGAAGGCTTCTACCATGGCGGCTCCTCCTCGCTCTTCTTCTTCACGAGCAGGTCGACGAAGTTGATGCCGGTCGGCTCCGGTTCGGCGGCCCTGGCCGGCTTGGTCGAAGGCAACTGGCCGTTCACCACGGCGTCGACGAGCCGCGCCGTTCCTTCCGATTTGCCCTGGAAGTAAATCTCGACCAGATCGGGATCGAGGGGATCGAAGCGCGCCTCGATCGTCTCCCCGGCGAGATGTGGCGGCGCTTCGTAGAAGCGATTCTGCAGCAGGAACGTACAATCGCGGCGGACGACACGATCCAGCCGGTGGAAGAAGAGACGCCGGAAGTCGGTTGATGGTGACAGTTGACGAACGTGCTCGATGTCCCGCTGCCAACGCAGCAGCGGCGTGGTTCCCAGAGAGCTGTGCTCTGCGCCGTGGTAAATATCGAGCCACGCCCACAGGCGTTCATTCAGTTCATCGAGCGAAAGGCTCTGCTTGCGGTCGAGATTGTTCAGAAACTGTTCGCGGCACGAGCGGAAGAAGCGCTCGATCTTCCCGCGGCCCTCCGGCTGGTACGGGGGCGTATGCACGATCAGCATCCCGACGGAAGCGGAGATCCGCGCCAGTTGTGGGCTGCGATAGATCTTCGCATTGTCCATATAGAGCCGCACCGGCACGCCCCGGGCGGCGACGGCCTGGCGTAAACAGTCCAGACAGGCGTCCAGCCCCTGGCTGGCGTAGAACTGAGCGTGGGGGATCAGCCGGCTGGCGTCATCGAGAATCGCATGCAGCAGCGCCTGCATTTTGCCACCGCCGGAACGCTGCACATATGGACCATAGAGCATGTCGGATTGCCAGATCTGGTTGCTGTGTTCGGCTTCGAACTTCTTGTGGGCAGTGGGAGCGAGTAGTTGGCGTTCCGAGAGTCCACGCTGTTTGAGAAAGCGGTAGAGCGTCGAAGCAGAGATGCCCGCGGTGTCCTGGCCTGACGACAGAGCCAGTTCTCGCAACAGCGTCGTGCCAGTGCGGTGCGGATTCTCGCGTTTGAGCCGTTCGATCAGGTCCGCGAGCTGCGGCGTAATCGTACGCGACTTGCCGCGGTCCAGCCGGGGTTGCGGCGCAAGCGCTTCAAAGCCGCCGTTGCGATAACGAAGCGCCCAGTCCAGCAGCGTGTCCACCGAGATCGACGTCCGTTGTGAGCCGGGGATCTCGTACTGCCGCGCCGCGATCTCCTCGGCACGTCGGGTCAGTTCACCACGTGGCAACGTTTCGAGCACCAGCGGCGCGATCAGCCCGTACCGGAACAAGGCGATTTTCTCGGCCTTCGCATCCATTCGGATGACCTCCACAGGCCAAGCATAAGGTCGAGGGGTTCGTCGCCTCCATGCAAAAGTTGTGTGTTTAGGCTCCGGCGGACGGCGCCGCCGACGGCAGCGCGGCGATGCGCCCGGCCGGAGCGAGAAACGCCGGCCAGCCGAGCAGGTGGACGCGGAGGTCCGCTAAGAGAAACCGGTGGGCTGCAATCCAGCCGATCGACTCCAACATCTGAAGAGCTCTACAGTCAAAGTCCGGCGCTCCCACTGGAGCAATGAGCGCCGCCAGAGCGGCGCATAACCTCTCCGCCTGTTGGCGGAAACGGCGCACCCAGAACTGCCCCCGCTGGTAGGGCATCGCCGCTAACTTGGCGGATTCGGCCGCCGTCTTCAGTGTGAGGCCGAGGAGAAGCCGTGCGACCAAAAAGAGCGCGATGACCACGATCCCGAAGCGCAGATATGGCAAGGCAAACTCAGGCAGCAATGAGACCGTGCGCTTGCAACAGTGGCACAGGTATCGCCGAACGCGGATCGTCCCGTCGAATGCGATATCTACCAAGGTCCGTTTGTAGAACCCGTGAGCCTTCAGAGGACGACGTGCTTCACACTGAGGGCAGTGATCCGGCCGATAGCGATCCGGGTCGGAAAGCTCCTCAGAATACTGCTGGATCGAGCCAGCAAACGGGTGTAGGATTTGCACAGATCTCCTTCCGGGAGTTTGGTAGACTCCCTGATTGGATCTGGGAGGGACCTCACGACAGGAAAACGGGCGAGATCCCTCCCGTTACCATGCCATGAAAAGGTGGTTAGTTGTCTTTCTGCCGCTCTGGGTGCATCAGCAGGTCCAAATCACCGGAGCAGGTGATGTCGACTGCATCTGCTTTTCCTCTGGCCCGCGACTCGGGCACGTGGTAGATCCAGACCGTGCCGGTATCCGATTTCATCAGAAGGTTGCTCTTACCGGTAACCTCGACCTGCTCGCCATCGATGCGGAACCGGAGCACGTTGTGATCGACCCAGCCGGCCGGCTGGAAGGGGAACCCGGCTGCGGGCCGAAGGGCCATATAGTATTCGCCATGTCCCGGCACGCGCACCATGATCGCCTCACCGATCATCCAGTTGCCGCTCCGATCCGCAATGATGTTGCCGTTAAGCGCTATTTTGACCCCCTCCCATGAAAACTGCGGCCCCGTGAACACCTTTCCAGGCTTCGGCACGGGCTGAGCCTCGGGAGTCACCCGCAGCACGTCCCAGACTTTCTCGCCGGTTTTCGGGTTGTACATGATGTCAACGTGAATCTCGTCGCCCAACCGCAACGGTGGAAACTCGCGGACTGCGGTGATAGTCGGAACGTCGCCCACGATCTTGCCCTTCAGCCAGTTCAAGGCGCGCAACCTCTCTTGGTCGGCGGGTTTGAGCGTCACCCCGACGTGGTTTGGAGTTACCGCCCGGAGATCCAGCTCGTATGCGAACAACGGTTTGTTGTCGCGGTCGAGAACGACGCGATACACCCGCCCCGAGTCATCCGAGACCCCCGAGCCGGAAGTCGAGAGTGGCGACTGGGGCCCGTTCGATTCCGCGTGAATAGCGATCCCGGCGCCATTGATCGAGAACTTCACCTCGTCAGTCGTTTTGGTTTGCGAGTACGCCGCCCAGACCAGAAGCGGCACGAACACGAGTCTGCCAATCATTTCTTAACCCCCGAGCGGATGATGCGAATCTCGCCATCCGGCAATGGCTGGAAACCGGAAGTTTCCAGCCGGGTCATATACCCAATGGCGGCGGGCGCGACCGGAGCGGGACGCTGCGGCGGAACCGACCGCCGCTCGAGCCAGAGCCCCGCAGCGATCAGCAGCACCGCCGCAGCCAATACCGGCACCGGGATACTCACGCGAAACGACCACAGCCGCTCCCAAAATGTGGGCCGCCGCCACGCGCGGTACGCCGCGCGGACCCGCGTGTCTAGCGAGGCCGAGGGCGCCGGAGCTTCCCACTCATGCAGCACTGAGCGCAATGGATCTTTTTCGTTCATGACCATCTCCCTTGGGCCGGGCGGGTCGCCATGAGCGGCGCCAAGCGCCGCCGCAGAGTCTCCCGCGCGCGATGCAGACGAGCCTTGACCGCACCGATATCGACTGCCGTCGCTTGCGCGATCTCCTCCAGAGAGAGTTCCTCGTACTCGAAGAGGATCAGCGCCTCACGTTGCAGTGGCGGGAGAGCCGCCACCGCGCGGGCCACGGCCTGCGAACGTTCCGCCGCAAGCACTTCCTCGAATGGGCCGCTATCGGTCTCCCCATCCAACCGTTCGTCCGATTCCCGATCACTGATGCGGAGCCGCTGGAACGCCAGATTCCGCACGATCCCGAACAGGTACCCGCGCACCGAGCCGCAATCCGCCCGGAAGCGGTCCTGTTGTAGGATTAGCACCCAGCATTCCTGCACCACATCCTCGGCTATGGCCGTCGAGCCAGTGAGCCGCCAGGCAAATCGGAACAAAGGCGTCCGATGGCGCTGATAGAGAGAAAGAAACGAACTCTCGTCGCCGCGGCGGGCTTCCGTCAGAAGCCTCGAATCGTCCTCGGCCATCTCGTCCACATTATGTACTTGCGTCCAGAGGCAGAAAAGATACGGTGTTTTCCACAGCGACCTGCAATGCAGGCTGGACCCACCCCGGGATGGCCGATTCCTTCGGAGACTCGAATCGACTTCGCCCCCCGGGCCGTACCACGCTCGCCGCAGGCTCCCGCAAATCTAATTTGACAAAAATGTCGGTCTAAGCAGGGGAAGATCCTGACCCGTTACACCCGTCGTAGACCTGATACCCGTCGGTTTGTAAGATACCTTCCCATCCCCCGAGAAACTTCAGCGGACCCTCGCGCCCTCGCCCCAACTGGAAGTCGAAGACTGTTTCTCCTCCCGGCTTTCCGTATTGCCACAGGTACGCCTGATGGTCGGCTCCGCGTTTGTCGTGCATCTGCACCGGCACGATCGTCTCGTCCGCCTGCAGGTAACGGGCACGCAGCAGATCCTGCCGCATGGCCGTCACCACCGGCACCAGCAGTTCCCCCACCCGCATCACCCAGCCGTCCAAGGTGGCCCGTCCGATTTCCAATCCCGCTTCCCGCTCCAGGATCGCCGCCTGCCGGTACAGCGGCAGATGATCCGCATACTTGGCGATGATTGTCTCCACAACCACGCTGTCGCTGGCGAGACCCTTCTCTACGATCCGCGGCGCCACCGGAGCCATCGTCACCGAGCCCTGCTCGCAGCTGCGGCAGGCGCGCTTCTCGCGCTTGATCATGCGCACGAAGTACCGCGCCGGCTCGACGTCCAGCAACTCGCTCTCGTCGTATCCGATGACCGTCGTTTCGGCGCCGCATGCTCGGCAGGTGGGATCCGCGCCGTGCACGATTTCCTCGACCCGCGGCAGGTTCTCCGGCAGGGGTTTGCGTCCCGGATGCGGCTTCCGCTCGCGCGGCGGCGCCACCGTCAGTGGCGGACGCTTTGTTTCCGCCTCTACTTCGTCCAGCGTTGTGCCCGGTTCCTGATCGGCCAGCAGTTCCAGTTGCAGATTGTTGAGGCTCTCGCTCTTCGGCCCCAACAGTTTCACTCGAAACTGCCGCAGCTCTTCGACGAGCGACTGGATCTTCAGGTTCGCCCAGGCCAACTCACGTTCGAGGGTTGCGATGCGCGCCTGGGGATCGGGGTGGGTCACGGGTAAGTTCTATTGTAAGTTAGATCGCGAGTTAGTGCGAGCACTTTCTCACATAAGTGGAAGAAAATGTTCTATGCCGCCGGCAAGCGGCGCAGCCAGTTCTTTCGCGGCCGTGCTTCGGCCATATCCAGCCCGTTGAGCAACAGCGCGAGTTCTTCAGGCCGCATCGAAAGGCAACTTCCCTCCGTTGCCGCGGGCCAGCGGAAGCGTCCCTTCTCCAGACGCTTGGCGCACACCCATAGGCCGCTTCCATCCCACACCAGAACCTTGAGCCGCGTGCGGCCCCGATTGGAAAACAGGAACAAGTGACCGCTCAACGGATCCTGGCCGAGGCGATCGCGCACCAGGCCGTAGAGCCCGTCGAAGCCCTTCCGCATGTCCACCGCCTCGATGGCGATGTAGATCTTCGTCGCCGGACCCAGCCCGAACATCAGGCGCTTTCCGCGACCCGAATCAGCCGAGCAAGTGCCGTGTCCGAGAATCCCCACCCGCTGGCGATGCGGCGGCCATTGCCGAGCATCAGCACAAAGCCCGCGCCCGGCTCCTGTGGAACGTCCAACTTCACCCGCACCAACTGCTGGGGCTGCTCGCTTCCTCTGGCCCGACGGGCGTAACGCCCCAGCGTGCTCAACTTGATCCCGGTCTGCTGGCAGAAGTCGCGATGCGACAGTCCGCTCGCCTGCAGTTCCTCCACGATCTTCTGGATCTCTTCCGCCGTCCGTCGTCGCGCCATGCCGACAGTCTGACGGCAGTCGGCCCCGCGCATCAAGAGGGGTTCGTCAGACGCTTACTTTGAAGCCGCCGGGAATCTATAATAAGGGGTCATGACGAAAAGCGAGATTCTGTCCTTTATTACCGATATCGGCATTGTGCCCATCGTGCGCACGAACAGCGCCGAAAGCGCCATCAAGGCGGTAGAGGCCATCTATCAGGGGGGCGTGCGGGCCGCGGAAATCACCATGACGGTGCCGGGGGCCGTGAAGGCCCTGGAGAAGGTGGCCGACAAGTTCGGCGGCAAGATCGTGCTGGGCGCGGGCACTGTGCTGGATCCCGAGACGGCGCGCGTGTGCATGCTCGCCGGCGCCGAGTTTTTCGTCACCCCCAGCCTCAAGGTCAGCACCATCGAGATGGCCAAGCGCTATTCCAAAGTGATCTGCCCGGGCGCGCTGACCCCCACCGAAGTGCTCACCGCCTGGGATGCCGGCGCCGACGTCGTCAAGATCTTCCCGTGCGGCAACGTGGGTGGTCCCAAGTACATCAAGGCGCTCAAGGGGCCTTTCCCACACATCGAGATGATCCCCACCGGGGGCGTGAACCTGGAAACAGCCGGCGAGTTCCTCAAGGTCGGCGCCTGCGCGGTGGCCGTCGGCAGCGAACTCGTGGACGGCAAAAGCATCAAGGAAGGGCGCTATGACATCATCGAGGAGAGGGCCCGGCAATACCTGGCGGTGATCGCCAAGGCCCGCTCCGAGATGAGGGCCGCGGCTTAGCCGGATGCGGCCGCCCTCGTGTTTACAAGACTTTACAAACCGTCGGAAAGGTCCAGCGGCTCCGGCGCGCGTCGTGGGCTACACTGTAGGGGTCTACTATGGCCGTCAGTAAGGAGTTATTGGAAATTCTGGTCTGCCCGATCTGCAAAGCCGCGGTCGAATTGAAGCCCGATCAGAGCGGGCTGAAGTGCGTCCAGTGCCACCGGGTCTATCCGATTCGGGAAGATATCCCGGTGATGCTGGTCGATGAGGCGAAGATCGAGGAATAGTCCCGCCAGTCGAGATGCCACACGTCCTGGAATCGCTGCCGAACGGCGGCCGCGTCGCCGTCATTCGCCTCCGCTCGCTGGGCGACTGCGTGCTCACCACGCCGGCGCTGGCGATTCTGAAACAATCGCGGCCGGACCTGGAAGTCGGCATCGTGGTGGAGGACCGCTTTCGCGCCGTTTTCGAAGGGAATCCCGATCTTTCGGCCATCCTGCCGCCGTCGCACGGGCTGCTGCGGCGGTGGCGGCCGCACTTGTGTCTGAATCTGCACGGGGGCGGCACCAGCGCCCGGCTGACGGCTCTTGCCGGGGCCCGCTGGCGGGCCGGGTTTGCGCATTTCCGCTACGACTTCCTGTATGACATCCGCATCCCCCGGGCGCAGGAGATCCTCGGTGTCGAGCGCACCGTGCACACCGCCGAGCACCTCGCGGCTGCCATGTTTTACCTGGGAGCGCCGCGCGTGGAAATTCCGCGGGCCAGGCTTTTCGCCGCCGACCGTCCCGCGGGACCGCCCTACGCCGTGATCCACCCGTACGCATCGGAGCCAGCCAAGACCTGGCGGAGTTCCGGCTTTTGCAAGGTGGCCGAATACCTGGAGCAATCTTTCGGGCTCGAACCGGTTTTCATCGCCGGGCCGGGAGAGGAGCTTTCGGCCTTTGCCCGCTGGCGGACGCAAGTGGGGGCGCCGCTGGGGGAACTCAAGTCCCTGCTGCGCCGGGCCTCCCTGTTTGTGGGCAACGATTCCGGGCCGGCCCATATGGCCGCCGCCTTCGGACTGCCGGTAGTGGCGATTTTCGGCAACTCCGACCGCGAGGTGTGGCGTCCCTGGAAGACCCCTTCCGAGGTCATCTGGAGCCCGCAGGGCATCCGCTCCGTGACGGACGAACAGGTTCTGGAAGCCCTCGAGCGGCTGCGGGTCCACGCATGAGAGACCTGCTGCGCCTGCTTCGCTACGCGCGCCGCTACTGGCTGTACCTGCTGGCTTCCGTGGTGCTGATGGCCTGCGTGGGCGCGGCTCACGGCATGATCGCCCTGCTGGTGGGTCCCATCTTCGACCGGGTATTGAATCCGGCTTCCGCGGATGCCCCGGTCCTCCTGTTCACCGACCCGGTCTTCGGCCATCGCGTGTACCTGGAAGATATCGTCCCCGCCTCGATCCACAACGTGGCCAGCATGGTGGCCTGCGCCATCCTGACCATTTTTCTGGTGAAGGGCCTGTGCGACTATCTGGCGAACTACCTGGTCAACTTTGTGGGCTGTTCAGCGGTGACGGACCTGCGCAACACGGTGTTCGACAAAGTGCTCAAGCAGGGAGCGCAGTTTTTCGAAGCGCATTCCACGGGGCGCCTGATGTCGTCGATCATGAACGACATCGAGAAGATTCAGGTGGCCACGTCGCACATCCTGGCGGATCTGCTGCGGCAGAGTTTCGTGGTGCTCGGGCTGCTGTTCGTGATCCTGCACAAAGACTGGCGGCTGGCCCTGGTGAGCCTGACGGTCCTGCCGGTGGTGATTGTACCCACGGCGCGCATCGGCAGGCGCATCCGGCGCACCAGCCGGCGTTCGCAGGATAACGCCGCCGAGCTGAACCAGATCCTGCAGGAGACTCTCAGCGGCCACCAGGTGGTGAAGGCGTTCGGCGCCGAGGCATACGAGTCGCGGCGCTTCCGCGCGGCGGCGCATCGCCTGCTGAAGACCAATCTGCGCTACGTGCTGCAGCAGGCCATGTCATCGCCGCTGATCGAGCTGTTTGGCGCGCTCACCATCGTGGGACTGCTGTGGTATGCCCGCAACCAGATCAAGGTGGGCAGCATGACCGCCGGGCAGTTCACCAGCTTCGTCATCGCGCTGCTCATGATGTACGAGCCCGTGAAGCGCCTCACCGGGATTCACAACATCTTCGAGCAGGCCATCGGGGCTTCGCAAAAGGTCTTCGAATACCTGGAGCACATCGAGGAGATCCGCGACCATCCGAGCGCGGCGCCGCTGGAACGCTTTGAGCAGGGCATCGTCTTCGAGGACGTCAGCTTCCGCTACCCTTCGGTGTCCAACGGCTACCAGTTGCGGAACGTGACCCTGTCGGTGAAGGCGGGAGAGGTGGTGGCGCTGGTAGGGCCGAGCGGGGCGGGCAAGACCACGCTGGTGAACCTGGTGCCGCGCTTTTACGACGTCAGCTCGGGCCGGCTGTGCATCGACGGCCGCGATATCCGCGAGTTCCAACTGGCGTCGCTGCGCGACAAGATCGGCATCGTGGCCCAGGATACGTTCCTGTTCAACGATACAGTGGCCAACAACATCGCCTACGGCCGGCCGGACGTGCCGCCGGAGGCCATCCGCACGGCGGCCCAAACGGCCCTGGCCGAGGAGTTCATCCAGCAGCTTCCGGAAGGCTACCAGACGCTGATCGGCGAGCGGGGCGTGAAGCTCAGCGGGGGCCAGCGGCAGCGCCTAGCCATTGCGCGCGCCCTGCTCAAGAACGCGCCCATCCTGATTCTGGACGAGGCCACCTCGCACCTGGACACCGAATCGGAGATGCTGGTGCAAAAGGCGCTGGCGAACCTCATGGCCGGGCGCACGGTCATCGTGGTGGCGCACCGGCTCTCCACCATTCGCCGCGCGCACAAGATTGTGGTGCTGGAGAGCGGGCGGATCTGCGAGATCGGGACACACGAGGAACTGGTGAACCGGGGCGGGGTTTACCAGCGGCTGCACGAACTGCAATTTGTCGAGGCCGGGGCGGTAATGGATCTGTGAGCGTGCGCAGCATGACGGGATTCGCCCGCGTGCGGAAGCTGGTGGACGCCGGGGAGATCGTCTTCACCATCAAGAGCGTCAATCACCGGGGCCTGGATCTGCATTTCAATCTGCCCGCGGAACTGGACGCTTACGAGAGCGCGCTGCGATCGGCCATCAAGGCCCGCGTGGCGCGCGGCCACGTGCAGGTACACATCCTGTTTCACCGCACGAAGTCGGCCGGCGGGGGCGCCCTGAACCGCCCCATGCTGGAGGCCTGGCTGGCGGCTTTCCAGGAGGCCGCGCGGGACTTCGGGATGGCAGGCAAGCCCGACCTGAATGCCGCGCTGCGCCTGCCGGGAATGTTCCAGGAGGCCCCCGGGGAAGAAGACGAAAGCCTGGAGCCGTTCCTGCTGGAGGCTGCGGGCGAAGCGCTTAACCTGCTCGACCAGTTCCGCGCGCGCGAAGGCGCCGCCATCGCGCGCGAAATGCACCAGCGCTGTGCGGCGATCCGCGACCTGGTGTCGCGCATGGAACAGATCCGCGCCAAAGCCGTACCCATGTTTCAGAAGCGCCTGAACGAGCGGCTGCGCGACCTGCTGCGGGGGGCCGGGATCGATTCGCAGCGGCTGGTGCAGGAGGCGGCTCTGCTGGCCGACCGCAGCGACGTCAGCGAGGAACTGATCCGCCTGAAGACGCATGCCGGCCAGTTGGAAGGGCTGTTGGAGTCCAATGGCGAAGCCGGCAAGAAGCTCGATTTTCTGCTCCAGGAGATGAACCGCGAGGCCAACACGGTGCTTTCCAAGACCGGCGGCCTGGGCGACCTGGGCCTGACGATCACGGACCTGGCCCTGGCCGCCAAGGCGGAAATCGATAAGATTCGGGAGCAGTCGCTGAACCTGGAATGACTACCGTTTTCATCATTTCGGCGCCCTCCGGCTCGGGCAAGTCCACGCTCGTGGGCCGTCTCCTGGAACGAGACAGAAATCTATTGTTTTCTGTCTCTTACACTAGCAGGGCGCCGCGCGGCCAGGAGCGCGAAGGGGAGAATTACCACTACAGGTCCCGGGCCGAGTTCGAGGCCGCCATCGCGCGCGGCGAATTTCTGGAGCACGCCGAAGTTTTCGGCAACTACTACGGCACGCACCGGAGCGTGCTGGATCGCGCCCGCGAGACCGGGAAGGACCTGGTACTCGACATCGACGTGCAAGGTGCGAGACAATTGAAAAGTAAGATTCCGGAAGCGGTTACGATCTTCATTCTCGCGCCGTCGCGGGAAATCCTGGAACAGCGATTACGGGCCCGTGGTGAAGACAGCGATGCCGTGATCGAGCGGCGGCTTCGGGATGCGGCCTTCGAAATTCGAAATTATGATCAGTACGATTATGTGCTGATTAACGAAAACCTGGAGAGGTCGGAGCAGATTCTGGCCTCCATCGTAGAGGCGGAGCGCGTGCGCCGCATTCGCATCGAAGATCAGATCCGCCCCATTCTGGATACCTTTCGCAACGTTTTGAGATAGCCAGAGGAGTTGAGCCAGCCCATGGGCGAGAAGAGTCCCCGCAACAACGCACATTGCACCATTCCGGACGACCCGGAGCAAAGCACGTACCGCTTCATCATTGTGGCCGCCAAGCGCGCGCGCCAGTTGCAGGGCGGCGCGCGGCCGGTGCTGCCCACCTCGTCGAAGAAGCCGACGGTGATCGCCATGGAAGAAGTGCGGCGCGGCCTGGTGCGTTACGAGATTCCGGGTCAGGAGCCAGCCGAACAATCCGCCGAAGTCGTTCTTTAGGGCACGGTATGAAGGTGGTCCTTGGCGTCGGCGGGGGAATCGCGGCGTACAAGGCCGCGGAACTGGCGCGCGCGCTGGTGCAGAATGGCCACGCCGTGCAGGTGGTCATGACCGCGGGCGCCCGGGAGTTTGTCCGCCCCCTGACTTTCGCCGCCCTGACCGGCCGCAAGGTGATCGGCGACCTGTTCTCCTCGGCGACCCCGGATGCCACCCTTTCGAGCGCCGTCGAGCACATCGCGGTGGCGCAGGAGAATGACCTGCTGATAGTCGCCCCGGCCACCGCGGACCTACTGGCGCGTTTCGCTCACGGGCTGGCGAGCGATTTTCTCACGACCCTCTACCTGGCCTTCCCGGGGCCGGTGGTGCTGGCTCCGGCCATGAATACCAACATGTGGACCCACCCGGCCACCCAGGCGAATCTGGAGGCGCTGCGGCGGCGCGGCCATCGCGTGGTGGAACCCGGCGAAGGTTTTCTGGCCTGCGGGATGACGGGACCGGGCCGGCTGGCGGAACCGGCGGAGATTGCGGCGGCGGTGGAAGCGGAACTGCATCGGCGCCGCGATCTGGAGGGGGAGACCGTTCTGATCACGGCCGGTCCGACGCAGGAGCCCCTGGATCCGGTGCGCTACATCTCCAACCGCTCCAGCGGCAAGATGGGATATGCGCTGGCCGAGGCGGCGGCAGCCCGCGGCGCGCGCGTCACCCTGATTTCGGGGCCCGTACACCTCCCTCCGCCTCGTGGGGTGAAGGTCATTCCCGTGCGCACGGCCGCCGAAATGCGCGACCAGGTATTCGCCCATTTACAGGGAACCGACATCATCATCAAGGCCGCCGCGGTGGCGGACTTCCACCTGAGCAAGGTCCCGCAGCAGAAGGTCAAAAAGACCGCGGCCCGCATTTCGCTGGAACTCGATCCCACGCCCGACATTCTGTCCGAGCTCGGCCGCAAGAAGGACAGCCGCCAATTGCTGGTGGGCTTCGCGGCCGAGACTGAAAATCTTCCGCAGGAGGCGCGGCGCAAGCTGGAGGCCAAGAATTGCGACATGATCGTCGGCAATCTGGTCAATCGCGAGGACGTGGGCTTCGAATCCGACCAGAACGAAGTGATTCTGGCCCTGCGTACCGGGGAAACCATCCCCTTGGCCCGCGCTTCCAAGCGCGAGGTGGCCGACCGCATCTTCGACGAGATCCTCAAACTCCGCCTGGCCATTTACGCCACCGATGAACACTGATCTGCTGCGGCGATACCTGGAGTTTTACCAAGACCTGGGCATGGAAACGCTCTACCGCCGTCCTGCCGCAGGCGCTGCCGTCGAATCCTCCGCCGCACCGCTCCCGGTTTTCGAATCTCTCTCAACGGCTCCCATGGAACTACCTGGACTCGCGCCCGAAAACGACACCCTGCAAAAGATCCGAGAGGACATCGGCGACTGCACCCGCTGCCGCCTGCACCAGGGCCGCAACAAAATCGTTTTTGGTGTGGGCAACGAGCAGGCCAAGCTGGTGTTTGTGGGGGAGGGCCCGGGCGCCGATGAAGACGCGCAGGGAATCCCCTTCGTCGGGCGGGCCGGGCAGTTGCTGACGCAGATGATCGAAGGCACGGCGCGCAAAGAGGGCATCCCGCTGCTGCGCGCCGATGTCTACATCTGCAACGTGGTCAAGTGCCGTCCGCCCGAGAATCGCACCCCGGAGGCCGACGAAATGGAAATCTGCGGCCAGTTCCTCTACCGGCAGCTTGCCGCGATCGGTCCGAAGGCCATCTGCGCGCTGGGTTCCACGGCGGCCAAAGCCCTGCTGGGGGGCAAAGACGGGGTCACCAAGCTCCGCGGCAAGTGGCTGAAGTGGCGCGACATCCCGCTGATTGTGACCTATCATCCCTCCTACCTCCTGCGTCCTTACAACCAGAACGCCAAGCGGGAAGCCTGGGACGACCTGAAGAAGGTGCTGCACTACGTTTACGATTGACCGGCCGCCAGGCCCGGCGTAAAAGGCCACTCCAGAACGCCGCGCGGCTGCGCACCCGCGGTCTCCTCGCGCACGGCGGCCAGGGCCGCGGTCTCCACCATCAGTTCCAGCGACGGACTGTTCAGAAGAAACGCCACCAGGCGCCCGATCAGGGGTTGATGCCCCACCAGCAGCACGCCGTCGAACTCGGCCCGCCGCAGCCGCAGTTCTTCCCAAATCGCGTACGGGGACGCCGAAGGCGCGAGCGCGCTAGTCGGCTCGACCTCTCCCGTACAGCTCAAGATCTCACGCGCCAGTTCGGCGGTTTCAATCGCGCGCTGGAGCGGGCTGCTCAGGATCAGTTCCGGCGCAGCGCGGACCGCACGCGCGCGCAGCAGGACGGCGCGCACGGCCTCCCGGCCTTCCGGCGTCAGCCGGCGCCCGGCGTCGGAACCGTCCGCCGCGATGCCCTCGGCCTTGCCGTGCCGCAGGATGTAGATTCGCATGTGCAGTATAATAACCGGAGCCCGAGCTCCTGGAGAACACTCATGCGACACACTTTTGCCCTAATCCTCGCCGGTCTGTGCGCCCAAGCGGCATGGTGCGCCGACAGTTCCGCCTCCGTCACCAGCAAGGTCCTGGACGGGCAGTTGAGCATGACCGAACGCGAAGTGGTCTCTCTGGCCGAAGCGATGCCGGCCGACAAGTATTCCTTCGCTCCCACACACGGGGAGTTCCAGGGGGTCCGCACGTTCGGCCAGCAGGTGTCGCATATCGCCGCGGTCATCAACGTCACCGCTGCCAGCGTGCTCGGCGAAAAGGCGCCCGATCCAGGCAAGGGAGAAAACGGTCCGGCATCTTTGCGGACCAAAGAAGACATCGTGAAGTACCTCAAGGAGGCGTTCGCCTACGGGCACAAGGCCATGCGCTCGATCACCGACCAGAACGCCACGCAAATGGTCCGCTCGGCCTTCGGCAACGGCCAGGTGCCGCGTCTCAACATGGCCACTGTTCCGGTCTGGCATAGCTTCGACCACTACGGGCAGATGGTGGTCTACGCCCGCATGAACGGCATCGTGCCTCCCGCCAGCCGCCGCTAGAAGGTTTCGTTCGCAGTAGTTACAAAACGCGCTTGTGTCCGTCAAACGTGCCGAGTTTGAGGCGCAGCCGGGCTAACCCGCTTGACTATCGGACCCTTTCGGCATATAGTTTTTCAACCAGGCAAAACACCCGGGGATTTATGCGCGACAGAATACTCACCCGTATTGCACTTGCATTGGCTCTGACGCTGTCCGGAGGCTCCGTCACGAGTCTCTTGGGGCAGACCGCCACTGGCACGATCATTGGCCACATCACGGATTCATCCGGCTCGCTGCTGCCCGGTGTCGACGTGATTGCGCTCAACCCCGCAAAGGGTATCACCAAGCGGACCGTCAGCGACGAACAGGGGATTTACCGGCTCTTTTACATGGATCCGGCCACCTACAAGCTGACGTTTCAGAAATCCGGGTTTGCTACGCTCGAACGCGACGGTCTGGCCCTGCGCTCCAATGACACGCTGGCCGTGGATATCCAGATGAACGTCGGCAGCGTAGTGGAAAGGGTGGAGGTCAGCACCGCCGCTCCGCTGCTGGAGACGGCCACTTCCACGACCGGCACCGTGCTGGCCGGCTCTCAGATGAACGCGCTCCCCATCATGCAGCGCTACACCTGGATGACCATGTACATGATGCCCGGCGTCACCAGCATGAACGGCTTCCACATTGCCGGGCAGCGCGACCGCGGCCTGGGCTATTCCATGGACGGGATTTCCGGCACCGAACCCGTGCGCGGAGGGGTGGCCACGAACCGCATCATGTCCACGACGCAGAACGCCATCCAGGAAGTCAAGATGGTGACCACCGTTCTCCCCGCCGAAGACGGCCACTCCGCCGGGGGACTGCTGAGCGCCACGTACAAATCCGGCACCAACCAGTTGCACGTGGAATCGGAAGACCGCTATGTCAGCAACCCCATGCTGCACCGGGCATACTTCAACCTGGGCAACGCGCCATTCGCCTACCACGAACTGGCGGACCTGGTCAGCGGTCCGGTCATCTTCCCCAAGCTGTACAACGGCAAGAACCGTACGTTCTTCCTGTTCGGCTGGTCGCGGCACAACGAAGTCTACGACCAATCCGTGTTCGCCGACGTGCCTACGCCGGACATGTTGAACGGCGACTTCTCTTTCAACGGGCTAGGCTATCCCATTTTCGACCCGACCACCACGCGGCAGGACTCCAGCGGCAAGTGGATCCGGGATCCGTTTCCCGGCAATATCGTCCCCAAAAGCCGCTTCGATCCGGCAGTAGTCAATTTCCTCGGCCACCAGCCCTGGGAGGCTCCCAACAACCTGGGGGGCTCGGGCTTCATCGATAAGCTCGGCCCGCACTTGAATTACGGCGACAACAGCCACTACACGTCCTTCCGCACGCGCTGGGACATTAAGATCGACCACAATATCAGCGACAAGAATCGCCTGTTCGGGCGCTACTCCTGGGTGCAGAACCGCGCCCACGGCAACCAGATCGGGCTGAACTGGACCATGCTGGACGGCAACTATGTGCTGGCGCCCGCGGACCAGATCAACGGCGTGATCTCCGACACGCACGTCTTCAACCCCACGCTGATTAACGAGGTCCGCCTGGGCGTCAACCACCGCAAGGAGTCCCGCAATCCGCCGGGCGTGAACGAGAACTGGGCGCAGCAACTCGGCATTCCGGGCGTCTCCGGGGCGACCTTCCCATCCTTCTTCAACTCCGGGGGAGGGGCCTTCTATAACGCCACATTCCCTGGTGCGCCCTACTACCAGGTGGATGAAAACTACACCGTCCAGGAAAACCTGACCAAGGTGGTGAGCCGGCACACCCTCAAAATGGGTTACGAGCTGTTACGCACGCGCGCCAACGTATTCAGCCAGTCGCAGCCCGGAGGCATCTTCCGCTTCGGCGGCACGGATATGCCCTTCACCCCGAACACGGGCAACGATTTTGCCGCGTTCCTGCTGGGCTCGGTGGTCCGCGCGGACTTCAACACCTACCTGGCCAACTGGCTGCCCCGCTGGTGGAGCCACGCGCTGTATTTCCAGGACGACTGGACGGTCAACCAGAAGCTCACCTTCAACCTCGGGCTGCGCTGGTCGTACGAGACTCCCTTCCAGACCAAGTACGGGCAGCAGAGCCAGTTCGACCCGAACGCCACCGACCCCGTCAGCGGCTTGAAGGGCGCCATCACGCATCCCTCGGGCCCGCTCGGCCGAAGCAACTACAAGCACTTCCAGCCGCGTATCGGCATGGCCTACAAATTCGCGGACAAGATGGTTTTCCGCGGCGGGTTCGGCGTCACCACTGTTGATCTGTTCACCACGGATTTCAATCAGAACTTCGAAGAATACTCTACGGCGGTGAGCGTGCAACGGCCCACCGGCGATCCACGGCCGGCGTTCTTTCTGAGCCAGGGCCCCGGCCCGGTCAATTTCAACATCCTGTCGAACGGCACCTCGCCGTTCGTGGGTGTCAACTACAGCGCGCGCCAGGCCACGCGCTACGACCCCGCCCTGCACAACCCCTATGCCATGAACTGGAACGCCACCATCCAGTACCAATTCGCGCCTTCCTGGCTGCTGGAGTTGAGCTACCAGGGGTCGTCCGGCGTGGGCCTGCTGAACGCCTGGGACACCAACACGGTGCCGCTCAACATCTCCACCGACCCGACGGTGTTGAACAACATTTTCCAGAACTATCAGAATTTCCGGCCGTTCCCCAACTTCGGCTCGATTTACATGTGGAGTAACTTCAGCCACTCCACGTACCATTCGGGCACGGTCAAGGTGGAGAAGCGCTCCTCCTACGGTTTGATGCTGACCTCCTTCTACACCTGGTCGAAGGCCATCGACGAGTGTGATGCGGACGGCATCTGCTCGGGCGAAACGTACTACAACCGCAAGCTTGAAAAAGGGATCGCCGGGTTCAACCTCACCAACCGCAACGTCACCTACCTGACCTATGAGCTGCCCTTCGGCCGCGGCCGACACTTCATGAACAGCGGCGGAGTGAAGGACTACATCCTGGGCGGCTGGAACGCCTCCATCATCCAAACGTTCCAGACCGGTTTGCCGGTGACGTTCACCCTGGCCGGCAGCCCGTACCGCTATCTACCAGGCAACGGCGTGCAGCGGCCCACGCAGATCCTGCCCACCGACCAGTTGCTGGTGGCCAACTACCGCATCGGCGACCGCTTCAACAACAGCCTGAAGAACCCGATGTGGAACATCAACGCCTTCGCCAACCCGGCCGCGTTCACTCTCGGGACGCTGGGCCGCAACACCATCACCGGCCCTAGCATGAACTGGACCCAGGTCTCGCTGGCCAAGAACTTCGCCATCAAAGAGAAGTACAACTTTGAGGTGCGCTACGACATCAACAACGTGTTCAAGCAGCCGAACTTCATCAACCCCAGTTCGGTGGTGAACCTGGCCAGCCCCGGACTTTTCGGCAAGCCCACCGGCACCCAGGGTGGCTGGTGCTGCCTGGGCGGCCAGTTCGTCAGCACCCTGGTGCTGAAGTTCCAGTTCTGAATATCGGCGGGGCGCAGGTAGTCTGCCGCCTGCGCCCCGCGCCCCTCAGAACATCAGTTTCACTGCCAGGTCGATCACCCGTGCTCCCGCGGCGCTCGAAACCAGGCCAAAGTCCGAGTTCCCCAGCGTAGTGGAAGGGTTCGAAAACTGCGGCGTGTTGGTGGCGTGGAACCATTCGCTGCGAAACTCCAGGTTGAACCTCTCGGTAAGCCGAATCCTGCGGAAGATCGAGGCGTCCAGGTTGAAGAACCCCGGCCCCGAAGAGATGTACGGCCCGATATTTCCCTGTGTTCCCGGCGCGGGCGCCGAAAACGAGCTGGTGTCAAACCACGGCTGCGTGCCTACGCCGTAAAGTTTCCGGACCGGTCCGTTGATGTTCGGGAACGCCTGGCTGCCGGGGGTGTTGAACGCCGGGCAGTTGCAGGAAAAATTCAGGGGGAATCCGCTGGTGGCTTCCCAGATGCCTGCCAGTTCCCAGCCTCCCAGCACCTTGCTCGGAATGCCAGTGCTGAAAAAGCGGCGGCCCTTTCCGAACGGCAACTCCCAGGTGAAGCTCTGGTTGAAGATGTGGGTCTGGTTGAAATCCGTGGCGGCCCAGTTGCGCCGGATGTTGACATAGTCCAGAAGGCCGTTGACGTAGTCGGAGGCCTGTGCTTCGTAGCCCAGCGCCCGGCCATAGGTGTACGAGGTGGTGATGGAGAAGCCGTTGGCGAACTTGTGATCCAGCTTGACTTGCAGGGCGTTGTAGCGGGAGCTGTAAGGCGCAAAGAACTCGTTGGTGCCGGCCGTGCGTCCGAACGATCCGAACAGCGGCTGTCCCGCCGCGCCAGCGCCGTAACTTGTGGCGGCGTTCATGTTGTACTCGATCGGCGTGCGCACGCCGCGGTTGCCCACGTAAGCGATATCAAATGACCACTGCCGCGGCAGGATGCGCTGGTAGGCCAGGTTCCAACTCACCAAGTAGGGGTTGCGCCACTGCGGATTGATCACGTAGTAGCTCTGATTGAGCAGGTTGGAGGTGTTGGCCGGAATGATCCCATTGGCCGGATAGCTGAACGGCGCGATGGCCGGGAAGCCTTGCGCGAAAGAGGCGGGGTTGGTGGGCGTGAGCAGGGCGGGACCATAGCTGCTCAGGCTGCTGAACTGCTGGGTCGGCTCCACCGGAAAGTTGTAGGCGTACAGGTCGATGGGGAAGGTGATGTAGCTGATGCCGAAACCGGCGCGCAGCACGTCGCTGTTGGAGAGGCGATAGGCGGCGCCGATGCGCGGGCCGAAATTGTGGTAGTTGTTCACCAGTCCCAGGTCGCGCGGAACGTTGCCGATGCCAGCCAACTCCAGCGTATTGTTGGCCGGGTTGTAATTCGAAAAGCCGCCGGCAAAGTGCGGGGTTGGCGACCCATAATACTCCCAGCGCAGCCCCAGGTTCAGCGTGAGCTTCGGATTGACCTGCCACTTATCCGCGGCGTAAAGGAAGATCTGGTTCTGGCGGTAGGCCGGGAAGATGTTGGCGTAGCCGCGGTTGAGCGAACTCGGCACGCCCAGCAGAAAGCTGGCAAAGTTGTTGGCGAAGCTGGCGGCGGGCCCGCCGTTCAGCGAAGTGGGGCCGGCGCCGAAATTGAAAGCCCCCATGGGCTGGCTGACCAGCAGCAGATCGTCCCGGACGCGGTGGTAATCGCCGCCCCACTCGAAGGTATGATTGCCGTGGACCTTGCTCCAGTTATCGGTGAACTCGATGATCGTTCCCGCGCGCACCCAGGGCAGGCTTCCGAAGACTCCCACCATCGGGTCGGAGAAACCTTCCCCGGTGATGGCGGTAAGGCCGCTGGTGAACGCGCTCACATTGGCGCCGGGAATGCCCACCTGTGTGGAAAGAGCCTGCCCGTAGCCCGTGCCATAGGCGATGTTGTCGAAGCGGCTTACTCCGATACGCGCTTCCGAAAGCAGCGTGGGCGAGAACAGGTGCACCCAATTAATACCCGAAGAATAGGTCTTGTCGGTGCCGTTGCCTTCCACACCGCCAATGCCGCCGGATGGGAGCGGTCCGCCCGCAATTCCGAAAATCCCCGGCTGGCTGAGAGTGGGGTTCTCATAGCTGAAGCGACCCGAAATATGATCGTTGCTCCCCTGGTAGCGGTCGATCTTGACGTCCACGTCCGGAGTGTTCTGGATGAACTCGCTGCTGGTCAGGTAATTGTTCTGGAAGCGCTGCCTGCCTGTCGCGGACAGGTTGTTGTTCGGCATGGGAACAAAGCCCACCATTTTCTGCGCCACCGGGCTGATGCGGCTGGCGGGGATAACGTTTCCTGCGAATGGCAGACGCCCGGTGCCGCACTGCTTCGCGTTTCCCCCAGCCAGGCAATCCTGCGTGTCGCCTGTGGCCGGATCGTAGATGGGCGTCAGCGACGGGTCGATGAAGTTTCCTCCGCGTATGTCCGCGGTAGGCACGCTGATTGAGTAGAACTCCCCGCTGCGCACGGAGTGTTCCAGGTAATCCACGAAGAAGAAGGTTTTGCCCTTCTGAATGGGGCCGCCGATATTGCCCCCGTAGTAGTTGTCCACGATGTGCGGAAACCGGAACGGCGCGCCGTTGGCGCCCCGCTCGAAGAAACTCCGCGTGTCCAGTGCGTTGCCCTGGTAGAACTCGTAAGCTTCCCCATGGAACTGGTTGGAACCGGATTTGAGAATCACATTGGTCACGGCGCCCAGTGCGGAGCCCTGCTGGGGGTCGTAATTGCTGGTGGTGATTTCCACCTGCTGCACCGCTTCAATCGGCGGGATGTAGATTTGCAGCAGGTTGGTGCGCTGGTTGTCGTCGATCCCCTCGATTTCGAAATCGTTGTACAGGCTCGGGTTGCCGTTGACCGTGGAGGCCATGCTGTTCTGCGGATTGAAGAATGTGGAGTGGTCGCGCTGGGCCACTCCGCTGCCCGGCACCAGGTTCAGCAGGTTCTGAAAATTCCGGCCGGTGGACAGGGGCAGTTGCTCGACGCGCCGGGTGTCGATTTTCCGGCCCGTGTCCGCGGTATCGGTTTGCAGTACCGGCGCCGCTTGCGCGCTGACATTGACCGTCTGCGTGACCTCGCCGGGCCGCAGGGTCATGTCCACGCGCACCGTGCTGTTCACGAACAAATCCACCCCGGTTCGTTCCGCCGTGGTGAACCCTTGTTTCTGCGCGGCGACCTGGTAGGTGCCGGGCGGCAGATTCGGGACCGCATAATAACCGGAGTCGTCGCTCACCACATTCCGGATAACACCGGTATTTACCTCAGTTAGAGTCACCTTGGCAGCCGGCACGACGCTGCCGGAACTGTCGGTGATGGTACCGACGATCGTCCCGTTCACCTTCTGGCCGTAGGCGCACGAAGCCCCCAAAAGGCCAACCATACACGTCCACACAAAGAACGATACCCGCATGGGTAATCCTCCCACCTGGAGCGATAAGTCGATCTTAGTGTGCGAAAGCTCCGGCTCCTACGGAATACCGTGAGGACGGTATTTTGCGGGGCAATGGAGAGCACCACTTGAAACTGCGTGTGCGACTCTTCACATTCAGATGCTCAGCAGCACCCCGCGGACCGCTTGCCTGGTGACTCGCGAAAGTGCGAAACAATACCACTGCAACTGCCGCCGGTAATGCGCCTGGTGCGCCTCCAGATCCGCGTCGCTCTTGAAGTCCACGATGGTCCATGCGTCCGCCTCCTGAAACGCCAGGTCGATCACGCCTTCGAGCATGCGGCCATCTTCCAGTTTCAGCAGCACCGGCCACTCGCGATGCAGGCGTTCGGCGCGCCGCGCGCGCTCCAGCAGCGGGTGCGCCAGCGCCGCGAGCGCCGCCTCCACCGCGGCATCCGCCTCTTCGGGCGGTGCGCCCAATAGCCGCGCGTGCATCCGCGCCAATGCCTGTACCGCGCCGCGCCCGCCGTCCAGACGGACGTCGCGCAGCACCTGGTGCGCCAACGTGCCGAAGCGCCGGCCCGCCGGACGTCCCTCCGCCCTGCCCGCGGCCAGTATTTCCATCGGGCAGGCGAAGCCCTCCGGTCCGGCCGCCGCCTCGCTGGCCGTGAACAGTTCGTACAGGGGCCGCGCGCCCCGCTCCAGGACTTGCTCGCGTTGCGCCCTCCACTCCGCGTATTCGCGCGCGCCCGCTTCCGCCCGCGGCCCGGAATCCGCCAGAATCTCCTGCTGCCGCAAGCCGAAGCTGCCCTCCACTTCCAGCCGCAGGCGCGCCGGGTCCCACCACACCACCGCGTGCGTGCCTTCGCGCGGCTGGTGCAAGCCAGGCTGTACGGAAAACTCTCCCTCGCGCAGAAGCTCCGCCGGGCGGTCCAGCACGGAGGCGGGACCGAATTTGCCGCAGCCCGGCGCCGGCGCGGCTTTGCGCCGCCGCTCCTTGGGCGGGTAAAGGGCCTTGTTCAGCGGGCTCAGCCAGCCTTCCATCTCCTCGTCGCCCACCACTGGAACCACCAACAGGTCGCGCGCCCGCGTGGCCGCCACGTACGCCACCCGCACTCCTTCAGCCTGCTCGCGCGCGCGCTCCTCCGCTTCGTGTTCCACCAGCTCCCGCGGCGCGCAGCGCAGAATGCGCGCCGCGCACAGCCCCTTCTTTCCGTCCACGTACCGTTCCGGATCCCCGGCCGCCAGGTTGGCCGTCATGTCCGCCAGGATCACGACCGGGAACTCCAGGCCCTTGGCCGTGTGCACAGTCATCAGGCGGATGCCTTCGGCCCCCTCCTCCAGCACCGGGGCCTCCTGCGATTCGGACTTCTCCGACTGCGCCTCCAATTCCTCCACGAACCCCCGGAACGAAATCCCGCCGCCGGTTTCGAAGGCGCGCGCCAGTTCCGCCACGCGGTACACGTTCGCCAGCACCTGGCGCCCCGCCGGGCGCAGCGCAAACCCCGCGTGCGATCGCGTCGCCTCGAGCAGCCGGTTCACCGTGTCGGCCACCGGCCGCCAGTTGCGCCCGCGGTGCAATTCCGCCACGAGGCCCAGCGCCTTGACCACCGGCTGGAACTCCTGCGGCGGGTTTTCCGGAGGCTTCCGCAGCGGGTCCAGGCGCCCGATCTCGTGACGGTACCGCAGTAGCGTGGCATCCGGGACAGCGAACAGCGACCCGCGCAGCGTGGCGTAGACCGAGAGTTCGTCCTCGGGCCACTCCACCGCGCTCAGGGCGGCGCGCAGGGTCTCCACCTCCTCGCGCTTGTGGAAGGATTTCGAGCCCACCAGCAGGTGCGGGATACTGCGCGCCTCCAGGCTGCGCACATAGTCGCGGGTCAGGTCCACGCCATAGTTCACGAAGCGCCGGAACAGGATGGCCACGTGACGCGCCGCCACTGGCACGAGATCCCCGGTCTCCGGCTCGGCCACCTTCCAGCCGCTATCCCGCAGCAGCCATTCCACGAACCCCACCACCGTGTCGGGCAGGCAGCGGTTGATGGCGGATTTGGCCAGCCGGCGCGTGGCGTAGGGCCGCGGCGCCGGCAGCGCGATCACGCTGGGCTGCCCGCCGATGGCCGCGCGGTGCTGCTCGAGCGGCCGGTACTCCGCCTGCCCCGCTGCGGCATCGCCGGTCATTTCCGCCGCAAACGCCGCGTTCACGCATTCTTGGATGGGCCGCACCGCGCGGAAGCTGCGCGTGAGGTGAACTACGCCCACGCCGCGCTGCTCCAGCCAGTCGCGCACCTGGCGATACAACACCACGTCCGCGCGACGGAATTTGTAGATGGATTGCTTGGGGTCGCCCACCACGAACAGCTTGCCCGGCTTGGGAGTGGCCGTATGCCAGTCCGCGCCCTCCGCGCCGTCCGCCGCCAGCAACAGCAGGATTTCCACTTGCAGCGGATCGGTATCCTGGAACTCGTCCACGAAGATGTGGGTGTAGCGCTGCTGCAAATAGCTCCGCACCTCGGCGTTATCGCGCACCAGCCTCCGCACCAGCACCAGCAGGTCGGTGAAGTCCAGCTTGCCGCTGCGCCGCTTGAGATCCTCGTAGCGGTCCAGAAGCCCTTGCATCTCGTCGCGCAGCACCACTGCCAGGTCGGCGTCGGCATCCGCGCGAAACGCCTCCAGCGCCTCGATGAGACGCTGCCGCCGGTCCAGCACCTCCTGGCGGGGCACCCCCTCGGAGAAGACGCCGGACCCGCTGCGCTTGTCGCGCTTCAGGTCCGCCGCAAGATTCAGCAGCAGGCTTTCGAGGGTGTCATAGTCCCGCTCGCGCAGGGCCTCGGCGCGCTCCGCCCAGCGCGCCAGCTCCCGCACGGGCGCGAGCGCAAGGTACAGGTAGTCTTTCGGTCTGGCGCGGCGCTCGCTCAGCGCGGCCAGTTCCCGCACGTCGCGCAGCAGCGCGTCGATGCGCGACTCCCGTTCGAACAGATCGCGGCGCCACGCTGCCGGATAGTCCCGCCAGTCGATGAGCCGCCGTCCGGCTTCCTGAATCTGCTCCATGGGCGGACCGGCGTTGTAAGATTCCCGCCACGCCAGCCGCACCAGCGCCCGCCGCAAGCCCGGGGCCGGCTCGGCCAGCTTGCGCTCGATCCAACCGCGAAACGCCCGGCCGTAGATCCGCCCGGCCTCGGCTTCGGTCAGTTCCCCGAACGCCGGGTCCACGCTGGCTTCCACCGGCCGCTCCCGCAGAATCTGCGCGCAGAAGGCGTGGATCGTGCCAATGGAGGCCTCTTCCAGGTGCTCCAGCGCGGCTTCGAGGTTGGCCTTCGCCTGCGCGTCCCGGGCCGCCGCGCGCGCCTGATCCAGTTCCTGCCGCAGCCGCAGCTTCAGCTCGCCGGCCGCCTTGTTGGTGAAGGTCACGGCCACGATCCGGTCGATCGTGGTGAGGCCCGACTCGAGCACCCGCACGATGCGCCGCACCAGTTCGGAGGTTTTCCCCGTGCCCGCGGAAGCCTCCACAATCAAGCTATCCGCGAGCGAATTCCGGATGCGCTCCCGCGCCGCCCGGTCGTCAATGTGGGTCCCCGGCGTCACGGGATGCTCCGCAGCTCCACCAGCCCCGCGAGCGCATCCGGCAGCTTCCGGCGCGCGCGCTGCTCTTCATACGGCCCGCACACGATGCGGTAGTCGCAGAGTTCGCAGGCGCCCTCCTGCGGCGCGGCCGGCAAAAAGCCGGAGGCAATGCTCTCCTCGATCAGCTCCGCCGCGTGCTTCGCAAACGCGCGGGCCTGCGTTGAGACCTCGATCGCGACCTCCTGGAATCCGCCGCGCTCGGTGCAGTAAAACAGCCGGCCCGTCTCCACCGGCTCGCCCAACAACTGCTCGGCCGCCAGTGCGTAGAGCAGCGGCTGGAGCAGCGCCCCTCCGCCGACGTATTTCGGAATCCGTTCGGGCGCTTTGCCGGTCTTGTGATCCGTCACTCGCAGCGCGCCCCGCGCGCGGTGCCGCTCGAGCAGGTCCATCGAGCCGCGCAGCCGCACACCCTCCAGGATGACGGCATCTTCCTGGGTGCTGTGCGGGTCGCGGCGCTCCTCCCGCGGCAGGCCGAAGGCGAACTCGTAGCGGACCGGCTGCCATTCCGCCCAGGACTCCCGGAAATGGCGCAGCCACCCCCGCAGGTCCGTGCGCAGGTCCTCGATTTCGGTCTCCCAGACCCGCGCGATAGCCGGCGCCAGGTCCTCGGCATACCGCTCCGCCACGCGGTCCAGCACCCGGTCGGCGAGGTCCCACACCTGATCCACACCGGAGCTTTCGAGTTCCCGGAAAATCTCGAACTGCACGGCGTGGAACAGCGATCCGCGCGTCAGCGGGTCCATCTGCTCGAGGGCCGCCGGTTCCTCGCGGGGCCGCAGCCGCAGAATGGCGTGCAGCGCGAAACGGTAGGGGCAGGCCGAGAAGTGCTGGAGCGCCGAAGGCGAATACGCATGCGCCGCCAGGCGGTACCGCTCCAGGATCGCCCGGGCGTCTGCATCCGCAGCCACCATGCCATCCGCCGCCGACCACTTGCGCTCCCACCGCCGCCAGCGCGTCCGCAGAGATCGCGTCAGGGCCTCCGAGGCATCAATCAGATACCGTCCCGCGCCGCGCGCTTCGGCCGGGGGCAGGCGCAGAATCTGCTCGAAAAACGCCAGGTCGTATTCGGCGTCGTCGATGGCTTCGCGCGGGTCGCCCGGCGCGGGCCACCCCAGGCGGGAAGGCGCGGCCTGCATGGCCCGCTGCTCGAACTGCCGCAACCCCGGCAGGCTGCCTTCCGCGGCGCGCGCCACCTCCATGGCGTAGAACGACGGCACGCGCGGCCGCGACTGCGCGGTGTCCATGCGCGGATAGGAGACCACGAGTTTTTCTCCCGCCGCCGCGGCCAGCCGCAGCAGCCGCCGCTCCCGCGCTACGCGGTCGTCCTGGCGCTCGAGCGCGGCCCCCAGCTTCCGGCGATGCTCGTCCAGCAGCAGCGGATCTTCCGCTGCCCGCCGCGGAAACAACCCCTCTGCTAACCCGGGCAGGAAGACCACCGCAAAGCTGCGCCCGCGCGCCTCCTCGACCGATCCCACGAACACGCGCCCGTACCGGCGCGCCGGCGGCTCCCGGCGGATGAACCGCAGGCGCTCGGCCAGTACGCCATAGACTTCGTCCAGGTCCACGGGGCCTACTTCGCCCATGGCCTCCAGTTCGCTGAGCACCGCCAGCACGGACTCCGGATCCCGCAGCGCCGTGGCCGCCAGGCTCTGCAAATGCGCGAGCCACTCGCTCCAGGGGGCCGTTTTGGGCAGTTCCGCCAGGCGTCCGATGAGCGGCAGCGCGAAGCGTTCCAAGCTTCCCAGGCGCTCGAGTTGCCGCTCCAGAAACTCGCGCTCGGCGGCTTCTTCCTCCAGGCTCGCGAGCTTCACGCGGAATTCGTTTTCCAAACCCCGCAGGCGCCGCTCCCAGCGCTCCCGCCCGCCAATCACGGCCGCGTCCACCAGCAGTTGCTCCCATCCGAAGGGGACGCGCAGAGCGCCGCCCGGCTTTTCTTCCCGCGCCGGCACGGAAGGCTCTCCCGCCATGGCGGCCAGCACCTCATCGTCGGGCGGCGTCCAGCGTGCTTCCGCCTGCGCCGGCGCGCCCGTTTCATCCAGCGCCGGTACCTGGCCGAGCGAGAGATATTCCGCGAAGCGCGAAGCCGTGCAGCCCTCGGACGCGCACGCCAGCAGCGCCAGAAACGCCCGCCCCGCCGGGTCCGGACGTGCGCTGCCCCTGCTGTACCATCCCGGAATTCCGGCCCGCCGCAGCGCCTCCTCTACCAGCGGCTGATAGCGCTCCGGGCCGCGCAGCAGGATGGCCATTTGATCGAAGGCGATTCCCTGCCCCGCCAGCCGGCGGATGCGCCGCGCGATTTCCACGCATTCCAGCCCTTCTCCGGGCGCGGAAAAGAATTCGAATTCCTCTTCCGGCCGAGGGCCGGCCTCAGCTTCCGGGGAGAACAGGTTTCGCCGCAGCCGGTCCAGGCCGTTGCGCACGGGCTCTCGCGGTCCGGCCGCGCCTTCGGACAGCCTGGCCACGAAGACCGCGGGCGCCCGCGCCGCCAGCGCCTCAAGCAACCGCTGATGCGCCGCCACATCGAGCGGCACATCCAGCAACACCAGCGGCAGGCCCAGCAGGCGATGCCCGCCTTCGCGCGCCGCTTCCGCAGCCAGTTGGAACAAGGCCGCCAGATCCGCCAAGCGCCGTTCCGAGAGTTCCCGTGTGTACAACGCGAGCAGCGCGGCGAGGTCCGCGCCGGGTTTGCCCGCGGCCACAAGGCCGCCAGCCTCGACGCCCGCCAGGCGCAACTCGGTGAGCGTGGCGGCCAGCGCCCGCGCGAACCCCGGCGTATCGCCCACCGGATCGAAATAGGAAAGCTGCCGCTTCTGCCGGGCCCGGTACACCACACGCGCGGCCAGCGCCTCCATGCCCAACCGGCTTACGGGCGCGAGGCCAAGATCGGCCGCCGGTTCGGCCGCAAGGCTGGCCGCCAGCTGCGCCAACGTCAGGCGATGCACGCCTGCCAAGGATGCGGCGCAGGCGCCCCGCGCAAAGTCATCGGCCGCCCCGCGGGTCGCCCCCAGCACCACCACCTCGGACCTCTCCAGCCGCGGCAGCAGCCACTCCGCCGCCACGCGCAACAATTCCGCGTTCGAGGAAGACTGGAATTCGATCAAGCGACCAGTGTACCGCCGCGGCTCCCGTGGTCCGGCGGGCAAGCGCGCCGCTCACTCTCCCAGCCGGAAGTTCACCGTGATGGTCGTCAGCACCTCCACCGGCTGCCCGTTCAGCAGCGTCGGCTGGTACTGCCACTGGCGCACTGCCTCCACCGCCGCCTGCGTCAGTTCCGGATCCACCAGCTTGTTCATCGCTTCCAGAGACAGCAGCGACCCGGTGGTCGAAATGATTGCGCGCAACAGCACCGTGCCCTCGATTCCCTGCTGCTGTGCCCGCTCCGGATAGGCCGGCTTCACCATGTGCACCAGCCGGGTCGCCTGTACGTTGCCGCCCACGCGGATGCGCTGCGGCACCACGCCGGGCTTCGGCTGGACCGGCGGCCGCTTGCCCAGGACCTCCACGGTCTCGCTTACTGAGCCGACCTCGAGCGTCAACTTGAGATCCGTCACGCCTGGCGGCAGCGTCAAATCCCTCCGCGCCAGCCGAAAGCCGCGTTGCGCCGCCTCCAGGGTGTACTTCCCCGCCGGGAGGGCCACCAGCGAAAACCGGCCGTCGTCACCGGACCGGGTGATTTCTTTGCTCTTCCCGTCGGCGCTGGTCACCGTGATGGTGGCTTGCGGCACCACCGCCCCGCTCGGGTCGTAGACCGTGCCGGTCAGCATCGCGCGCGGCGCCTGCGCCTGCGCGCCGATCACCGCGAGTGGGACCGTCAGCCCGGCTGCCGCTAGCCCCGCCAGAAGTGCCCGCCGCGGCGTGATCCCCTCCCGGTTGCGCCGGGGGTCCAGCAGGGCCAGCAGGCGGCTCTCCAGGTGCGAGGCGTGCGCCATCCCTACTGCCGTGGACCATGCCGGATCGCTCGACCGCAGCGATCGCGCCAGCTCCAGCAGGTGCTCGGCGTACGCCGACCCCTTGGCGCCCAGCCGCAGCACGGCATCGTCGCAGGACTGTTCCCGCTCCCGCCGCAACTCGGCCGCGGCGCGCCACGCCAGGGGATGGAACCAGTACGCCGCGCAAGCCGCTTGCGAGAGCAGTTGGACCCAGTGGTCCAGGCGCCGGATGTGAATCAGCTCGTGCAACAGCACCATGCGGCGCCGCTCCGCCGGCCATTGCCGCGCGCCCGCCGGCAGCAGGATCACCGCGCCCCACGTCATGGGCATGGCCGCGCGCGGGCACTCCACGAGGCGCACCGGCCGGCTGAGTTTGACTGCGCCGGCCAGTTCCGCCGCCAGATCCCGCCACCTGGCATCCACTACCTCCGCCGAGATGCGCGCCACCCACCACACTCGTGCCGTACCCGCGGCCATGCGCGCCAGCACCGCCGCGCAGCCCGCCGCCCAGGCCACGAGCAGCCAGGCTCGCCAGTCGATGGGCGCCGGAGTGGCCGCGCGCGCTTCCGCCGTGACAGCCAAGGGAGCCGCCGCAACCGCCTTCTCCACGACCCTCGACACCATGCGGCCTCTTTCCGGCGCCGCCACGCGCCAGGCCGGCAGCATCAGCGAGAGCACCGGCAGGGCCAGCATCGCCGCCATGGCCGCGCTCCAGACCAGGTACCGTGCGGCTGCCGACCCGCGCCGCAGCGCCGCCGCGCAGGCATACGCCGCCGCCAGCACCGCCGTCACCTTGATAGCGCTCGCCAGCAGGAATGCCAGGGCGCTCCCGAATTGTACTGCCCCGCCCATGGTTACGCTCCTTCCCGCTTCGCTTCTTCGATTGCCCGTGAAAGGCGGTCCAGGTCCTGCGGGGTCAACTCCGCCGCGGAAAGATCCAGCAGCGCGGTCACTGCCTGCGCCGCCGAACCGTCAAAGAATGTTTCCAGCATGTGCCGCAGCGCCGAGCGCCTGGCCCTCTCCCGCGCCACCGTGGGCAGAAACACATACCGCAGCGCCTGCTCCTCGTGCCGCACGTGTCCTTTTTCCTCCAGCACGCGCAACTTCGCCCGCACCGCCGAATAACTTGGCGGGTCCGGCAGGGCCGCGTGGATCTCGGCCGCGGTAGCCCGCCCCCGCCGGTACAGGATGTCCATGATCTGCCGCTCGCGGCGGCTGAGTTTGGAGTGTGCGGATTCTTTCATATCCGTCTCTTTGCTGCAAAAGCAGCACCATGCTGCAAAAATAGCATCCGTGCTCGCCGCTGTCAAGCCCCTTGCCTGAGCGCTGCGTCCATTCGCCGGCGGCGAACATCATAAGAGTGGATGCAGCGTGTGATCATCGTCGGCGGCGGCTTCGGAGGCCTGTACGCGGCCAAGTCGCTGCGCAAGGCGCCTATCGATCTCACCGTGGTCGACCGGCGCAACTTCCACCTTTTTCAGCCGCTGCTCTATCAGGTGGCTACCGGAGGCCTTTCTCCGGGGGAGATCGCCTCGCCTCTGCGGGTGGTGCTCAAGAGGCAGAAAAATACGCGCGTGTGGCTGGGCGAGGTAGTGGATATCGACGCCGCCAACCGGCGCGTGATTCTCGCTGACGGCCAGCTTGATTACGACATCCTGGTGCTGGCCACCGGGGCCA
>Ga0209062_1001838_pt1 | contig 32524 bp, 26 predicted proteins | sample Coa_R2_2_FD_187158 | JGI IMG/M metagenome (GOLD analysis project Ga0209062, IMG submission 187158) | Surface soil microbial communities from Centralia Pennsylvania, which are recovering from an underground coalmine fire - Coalmine... | ecosystem: Environmental > Terrestrial > Soil > Unclassified...
GCGTTCTGCGGATCGGAGTCCTTCGGCTGCGACTTCATTTTGTTCAGCATGTTGGACATCGCGTCCTTCAGTTTGTCCATCAGCGAGGCGTTTTCGCTCTGCGAGCCTTGCTTGGAATCCTGCTTGCCCGCCGGCTTGCCGTCTTTCGAGTTCTGCTGTGAATTTCGCGGATCGGCGTCGTTGCCGTTCTGCGGCTGATCGTCTTTTTTGTCGGCGCTGTCGGCGGCCTGATCCGGCGGCTGCTCCTGCTTGTCGCCCTTTTGCGCGTTTTCCTTGGAGGTGTCGGCGGCCTTGGGATCGTTCTCTTCCTGGGTATTCTGCGCGTCGAGCGGCGTATCGGGCGCTTTATCGTTTTGGACCACCGTCGAATCGGGATCGCCCTGATCGAGCGGCGGCTTGCGGTCGTCGCGCGGCTGCTTGGCCTTCGCCATCTGGTTTTGCGGCGGGAAGAAGGTATCGAAGGCGATTTTTACCAGAGACGGCTGAAGGTTCAGGCTGCCCGTCACCGCGTAACGCAGCGCGAACATTCCGAAGGCGACGGCGGCCAGCGCGGCGGCGTGATAGGCGTAGCGCGGGCGGCGAAACGGCACGGCGGTTTCCGGCTGGATCGAGCGCGCGATGGCATCGGCCTCCTCATGCTGGCGGCGGCGAATCGCGGGATCGCCATGAGCGTCCGGCGAGGAGAAATGGGTCGCCGTGGAAAGGGCGTCGGCCAGCGTCAGGCGGCGGTCGATCTGCTGCGCCAGCCGGTAGGTGGATGGAATTGTTTTGCGAAGCCGGTAGACGCCGGCGCCGAAGCTCGCGGCGGCCAGAAGAGCGATCCAGTACCAATCAAGGATCTGCGTGCCGGCCAGAAGCAGCAGAATCGTTCCGCCGGCGGCGATGGCCAACGCCAGGACGCACTGTTCGACCACGAGGTTGGTGAAACACCTTCGCCTCGCCCTGTTCAGGAGCAGAACTACAGGTCGGTCGTCCAAGCGATGAGCCCAATAAGATTATGGCATAGTCGTTTGCGGGCTCAATGGCCGGGCTTGAGCTCCGCAACGGAAGGGGAGAGCGGGTGAGATAATCGGAAGGGATCGTGGAGAAAAAATTTTCGCGCTACGCCTGGGCCGTGCTGGGCTTCAACCTTCTGGTGATCGCCTGGGGAGCGCTGGTGCGAGCTTCGGGATCGGGCGAAGGATGCGGCGATCGTTGGCCGCTGTGCAACGGCGCGATAGCGCCGCAGGCGGCCGCGATCGCCACCATTATCGAATTTACCCATCGCGCGACCACAGCCCTCGCGCTGATCTCGATGATCGGCCTGGTGGTCTGGGCGTTTCGCGCGTTCCCGCCCGGGAAGGTGCGAAAGGCGGCGGCGGCTTCGCTGCTGTTGATCTTGAGCGAAGCGCTGCTCGGCGCGGGATTGGTGCTGTTCCGCTACACCGGCGAAAACGTCTCGGTCGGGCGCGCCGTGTACTTGTCGGCGCATCTGATCAACACCCTGCTGATGCTGGCGGCGATAGCGCTGACGGCGTGGTGGGGCGCGGGTCATCGCGCGATGCGCGTGGATGCGAAGTCGGCCGGCGCGCTGGCCACGGCGCTGGCGATCGCGGTGACGGGCGCGATTACGGCGCTGAGCGATACGCTTTTCCCCGCCACATCGCTTCGGGCGGGAATCGCGGCCGATTTTTCGAGCGCGGCGCCGTGGCTGGTGCGGCTGCGGATCTGGCATCCGCTGATCGCGGTCGCGGCGGGCGCCTATATCGGGATTCTCGCCTTATCCGCGCGGCGGCCGTGGAGCCGGGCCGTGGCGATCCTGGTCGCCTTGCAACTGACGGCGGGCGCGGTGAATCTGGAGCTGCTCGCGCCGGTATGGATGCAGCTTGTGCATCTGCTGCTGGCCGATCTGTTGTGGATCGCGCTGGTGATTTTTTCCTCCTCGCCGGCGGAGCAGCCGGTGGCCGCCGCCATGGAAGCGGAAATCCGCCAGCCGGTTCTCTGACATTCGGCGGCGCGTATGTCATACTGAGGGGCCGTGAAGTCGACCAATACCAAACCGTTTTTGCTGCTTCTCTCCGGCGCCAGCGGCTGCGCCGCGCTCATTTACGAGATTGTCTGGTATCAGTTGCTTCAGCTTGCCATCGGATCGACCGCGATCTCGCTGGGCATTCTGCTGGCGACCTTCATGGGCGGCCTTTGCATCGGCAGCTTGTGGCTGCCGCGCCTGCGGACGAAGCTGCACCCGTTCGAGATTTACGCGCGGCTGGAGGCCGGCATCGCCGTCTGCGGCGTGCTGGTGCTGGTGGGGTTGCCGCTGATCGATCGCGTTTACATCGCCGGATCGCAGGCCGGAATGCCGGGAATGCTGCTGCGCGGCCTGATCTGCGCCATCTGCCTGCTGCCGCCGACCATCCTCATGGGCGCGTCGCTGCCCGCCATTGTGATGTGGGCGGAATCGTCCGCCGATGGAGCGTCCTGGTGGGGAATGCTTTACGGCGCCAATACCGCCGGCGCGGTCTTCGGCTGCCTGTGGGCGGGATTCTATCTGCTGCGGATCTGGGACACTCATGTGGCGACCATCGCTGCGTTCCTCATTAATATGGCGGTGGCCGCGCTGGCTACGGCCTTGGCCAAACGCGCACCGTACGTCCGGCGCGAAAGCCCGCGCGAGGTGGTTTCGAAGCAGTGGACCATCTACGCCGCGATCGCGATCTCCGGCGCCTGCGCGCTGGGCGGCGAAGTGGTGTGGACCCGGCTGATGGGCATGCTGCTGGGCGCGACCGTCTACGTGTTCTCGATCATTCTCGCGGTGTTCCTGATCGGCATCGCCATCGGGAGCGGGCTCGGCTCCATGGCCGCATCGTCGTTGAAGGATGCGCGCGCCGCGCGAATCGCCTTCGGATGGTGCCAGGTCTTTTTGATCGGCGCAATCGCCTGGAGCGTGTTCATGATCGCCGATTCGCTGCCGTATTGGCCGATCAATCCGCTGCTGGCGCGCAATCCCTGGTATACCTTTCAAATCGATCTGATGCGCACGATCTGGGCGCTGCTCCCGCCGACGCTGTTGTGGGGGGCGAGCTTTCCGCTGGCGCTCGCCTCGGTCCGGGGCGAGGATTCGGCGAGCGTCGTGGGCGGAATTTACGCCGCCAATACCTTCGGCTCGATTCTCGGCGCGCTGGTGGTGAGCCTCGCGCTGATCCCCTGGATCGGGACGCGGGATTCGCAGCGCGTGCTGCTGGTGATGGCCATCGCCGGTGGGGTGCTGGTGCTCGCGCCCTTTCTGAAATCGAAAGCGGTCGCGGCGGGATTCACGGCGGCGCTGGTTATCGGCGGGATTCTGGTGGCCTTCGTCGATCCGATTCCCGGCGAGGTGATCGCCTACGGACGCCGCGTGGCCATCTATGCCGGTCAATCCAAACTGATCTACACGGCGGAGGGCCGCAATTCGTCGGTCGCGATCACGCAGTGGAACGACGGCGCGATGGAAGTCGACGTCAACGGCCACGTGGAGGCTACCACGGAGCCATACGACATGAAGCTCCAGCGAATGGTGGGGCATTTGCCGGCGCTGCTGCATGCGAATCCGAAATCGGTGCTGGGAATCGGATTCGGGGCGGGCGTTTCCGCCGGAACATTCACGCGCTATCCCGGAATCGAGCACATCACCGTTTGCGAGATCGAGCCGGTGATCCCGCCGACCTCCACCCGCTTTTTCGCGCGCGAGGATTACGACGTGCTGCACAATCCGAAAACGCGGATCGTCTACGACGACGCGCGGCATTTCGTTCTGACCACGCCGGAGAAGTTCGACATCATCGCCTCCGATCCGCTGGATGTTTTCGTGAAGGGCACCGCCGCGCTTTACTCGAGGGAATATTTCGAGGCGGTGAAGGCGCATCTGAATCCGGGCGGGTATTTTACGCTCTACGTTCCGTTATATGAAAGCGACGAGAAGACGGTGAAGAGCGAGCTGGCCACGTTTTTCGCCGCGTTTCCGAACGCGACCATCTGGGTGAACACGCGCAGCGGCCAGGGTTACGACATGGTTTTCATGGGGCAAACTGAGCCGCTGAAGATCAATCTGGATGAAGTTCGCGATCGCCTGGCGCGGCCGGATTACGCGCCGGTGGCGGAGTCGCTGTGGGAAATCGGCGTCCATTCGGCGATCGATCTGCTGAGCGCCTACACGGCGCAAAAAAGCGATCTGGATCCGTGGCTTGAAGGCGCCGAGATCAATCACGATCGCGATTTGCGCCTGCAATATCTCGCCGGCTGGGGCATTAACGCCAGCCTGGAGGATTATATGTACCGGCAGATGCTCGGCTACCGGCACTCGCCGGCGAATGTATTCACGGGATCGCCCGATCAGATGGCGATGCTGATGAACGCGCTTTCGATCCCGCCCGCCGGGCAGTGATCAGATCCAGCCGAGCAAAACGAGAATGATCACGATAATCAGCACGGTGCCGATTCCGCCGCTCGGATAATAGCCCCACTCACGGCTGTAAGGCCACGTGGGAAGAGCCCCGAGAAGCAGGATGATCAGCACCACCAGTAGCAGCAACCCGATCATAAATCGCCTCCCGCAGTATGGCTGGCACGTTTGCGTCCATGCGTGATTCAAACAAAACCTTCAAGATACGGGCGATCGGGCAGGTAAGAAGTTCCCGCGCGTACAAACGTTGCACGCTTGTACGAAGCCGGGCGAACGCCCCGCGCGGATAACAAAGCCGCGCCGGCTCATTTGCTCCAATGGCAAAACGATCACGATGCCGGGCCGGAGGAATAGCGCTTCAGGATCTGCGGCAGATTTTGTGAAAACGCGGAACGGGCCATCACGCGGTCGCAGCCGGCTTCCTGCGCCTTCTGCTTCAGCTCGCCTTGGACGTGCGAAAGATAACCGATCAAGCCGATGTCCTTAGTCTCGGGATTGGCCTTCAACTCCGCGATCAGCTTCAGCGGATCGATGCGCGCCAGATTCAGGTCAATGATAATCAGAGCCGGGCGGTCGGCGGCTTGCGCCAGAGCGTCCTGCTCGGTCTTGACGAACTGAATCGGCATGCCGGCGCGCTTGGCGGACTCATTGATTTTTACCGTGAAGAAAAGGTCCTCGACAACGGCCAGAATTCGATGATTGGGCATAGCTATACCAAACGTGCGGTCCAGGCGGGAGTAACCTCGATTCTACCATGAGGCGCGGGAGATCAATCGAAAAAACGATCAGGAGTGAATGATTTTATAACCCGAGGGCGGCTCGAACATGACGGCCGGCGTCTGCACGGCGGCGCATTTGCACACGCAAACGCGCTCGCCGAACGGGCCGATGGTTTTGGTCAGCACGGGAAGGGCGAGTTTGGTGCTGGTCCATACCTCCCAACTGGTGAGCGCGGCGCCGGCGCCGAAGGCGTATCGCATGCCTTGGACCTCGTGACCCTCGATCAGCGCCTTACCGAGCTGTTCCATCCGCGTGGCCATCGCCGCCGCGGCCGCGATTTGCAGCAATCCGGGCGGCAGCGCCGGCAGGTGTGGGAGCTGCGCGCCGGCCATGTTGGGGAGTGGGGGAAGCTGTGGAGCGGCCAGGATTCGCGCCTCCATCGCCGGGTGATCCAGAATCATCCGGGCCTGCGTGAGCGGGTTGGAGATGATCGACATGGTACCGAAATCGATGCGGATTTTTCCCTCGGCGGAGCGGAACTGCTGCATCGCGTTTTGAATCGGCGCGAGGCCCGCTTGCGCGAAACGCGTGGTTTCGATGCAGTCGGCGCAGGCCGCCGGAAGCGATTGCCGGGCGGTGGAGAACACTTTTAAAGAATATCAGGCGTTCAGGCGCTCGATGGCGGTGAGAATCGCTCGCGCGGAGATGCCGAAACCGTCCAGCAACTCCTCCGGCTTGCCGCTGCGCGGGATGGCGCGGACGGCGAGGCGATGAACCTTCACATTTAAAGCTTCGCTGACCGCGTCGCCGATTCCGCCGTGCGCGTAATGATCCTCGACGGTGAGGACGCGGCCGCCGCAAGCCTGCGCGCATTGGGCCAGCGTCTCGCGATCGATGGGCTGCACGCTGAACAGGTCCACCACGCAGATGTTTTTCAATTGGTCGGCCGCTTTCAGCGCTTCAAACAGCGTAACGCCCCCGGCGATCACCAGCGCGCGATCGCCGCGGCGCAGCACCTTGGCTTTGCCGATCTCGAACCGTTCGCCCGGCTCGTAGATCACCGGCGTCTTCGGACGGCTCGTGCGGATGTAGACGGGCCCTTTGTGCGCCGCCGCCAGCTCCGTCGCGCGCCACGCGCTCACCGCGTCGGAGGGATAGAGTACGGTGTAGTTCGGCTGCGCGGTGGTCATCGCCAGATCCTCCAATCCCATCTGCGACGGACCATCCTCGCCGATCGAAACGCCGGCGTGCGTGCCCACCAGCTTGATATTCGATCCGCTGATGGCGGCCATGCGGAGGAAATCGTAGGCGCGGGTGAGAAAGCAGGCGAAGGTGGAGGCGAACGGAATTTTTCCCGCGGCCGCGAAGCCCATCGCGGCGCCGATCATGTTCTGCTCGGCGATGTACATCTCGAAAAATCGTTCCGGCGCGGCTTGCTGAAACTCCTCCGTGTAGGTGGAATTTTTCACGTCGCCATCGAGCACGACAATCGACGGATTCGCCTTTCCGAGCGCGGCCAAAGCGTCGCCGAAGGCCTTGCGAGTGGCTTCGGGTTTGGACTGCGGCGACCAGGGGGGATCCGGGGCCGCGGTGGGTTTTGGGGTAACCGGCGCCGCGCCGGAGGGCAGGTTCGGTTGCCACGAATCGCCGTTGCCGGGAAGCTCGCGGCGAAGCTCCGCCACCACTTTTCGTTCCTCATCCGGATCGAGGGCGCGGCCGTGAAAGCCGGGCTTATCTTCTTGGCCCGCGATTCCTTTGCCTTTGATGGTGCGCGCCAGGACCACGGTGGGGCGATCGCGCGTTTCCCCGGCCAGCCGATAGGCCGCCAGCAGCGCATCCAGATCGTGGCCATCCACGGCGATCGCGTTCCAGCCGAAAGCCTCGAAGCGGCGGCGATAGGCGTCGATATCGTGACCCTCCATGGTCGCATCACTCTGGCCGAGGCGATTGATATCGACGGTGGCGCATAAATTATCCAACCGGTAGTGCGCGGCGGTATGCGCGGCCTCCCAAACCGAGCCTTCGGCCGTTTCGCCGTCGCCCATCAGAACATAGATGCGGCGCGCCGACCGGTCCAGTTTCGCGGCCAGCGCCATGCCCTGTCCGGCGGCCAGCCCCTGGCCGAGCGATCCCGTGGCTACGGGCACAAACGGCAGCCGAGGCGTCGGATGGCCTTCGAGCTTCGATCCGAAGGTCCGCAGCTTCAGCAACTCCGCGCGTGGGAACAAACCGGCTTCGGCCCAGGCCGCGTAGAGAATCGGCGCGGCGTGGCCTTTCGACAAAATGAACACATCGTTGCGCGGATCGGCGGGATTGCGCGGATCGTATCGCATCACGGAGAAGAACAACGCGGACATGATCTCCGCGGCGGAGGCGCAACTGGTGGGATGGCCGCTGCCCGCCTGCGAAGTGGCTTCGATCGCGTCGATTCGAAGCTGTGTAGCTTTGTCTTGCAGAAGAGGGGAAACACCTGCCGGCACTATTCTCGCTCCTTTCGATAGAGCTCAGCGCTCTCTTTCGGGATCTTTAGGCTATTGGATGAGTTTTCGCGGCCGAAGCTTTCATGATTTTGTTACGGCTTCAACAATACCGCGAAAAGCGATTGGCCGAAAGGCGGCGCGACAATGCGTTCAAGCACGGCCATCGGCGGCACGACATAGCGATCGAAAAAACGGATTTGCGCGGGCGATTGTTCCTGTAGTCTCAAAATGCGGGCGTTCATCCACCAGCCCAGCGATCCGGCCAGGTTAACATGATGCAATTTGGCGATCGTGAGACTTGCGTCGCGCGCCAGCGCATGCAGATCCGCCTTGCGATAGCGGCGATGATGGCCCAGATTGCGGTCGATGGGACCGTATAAAGCGGGCAGCGCCGGCACCCACAGGACGATTTTTCCGCCGCGCGGCAGGATAGAGGCCATGGCGCGGATCGCCTCAAAGTCATCGGCGACGTGCTCCAATACGTTGAGGCAGACACAGGAGTCCGGCGAAAAGGGATCGAGGCCGCGAACGTCCGCGGCGGCGGCGCGGATCAGGCGCAGATTGGGCCGCGCGCCAAATCGCTCCCGATGCGCGGCGAGCGCGCCGGGGTCGGGATCGAGCGCGATCACCAGCTCGCGATCCAGCAGGAAGTTTGTAAAATTGCCGGCGCCGCATCCGACCTCCACCACTCTTTGGCCGAGGTGCGGCTTGATCAGGGAAGCCTGCCAGGCGAAATAGTTTTTCGCCTCGGCCATCCGGCGCTGATCCTCGATGAGATAACAAGCCTCGGCAACCATTTGGGCGCAACTGTAGTAACTTTATTTCAGCCTGTAGAGCTTTCGCGCATTTTCGCGCATTACCATGCGCGCCAGCTCGATGGCCCGCCCGCGTGTGATTTCGCCGTCGTGCATCATCTCCGTCAAGGCGATCCCCAACGCTTCACGTCCGGTTCGATTGGCGACGTATCCCGCTTCTTCCCAGCCGTTGTTCGGCGGATCGAAGGGATAGGCATCGGTGGCGAACAGCACTTTTTCCGGCACGTATTCGAGCCACGCGCGGATCGATTCGGACACGTCGCGGGGATAATTCATGAAAGTTTGTTCGGAAAAATCGGTGTAGACGTTGGGCTTGGTCAGCAGCGCGGTCAACTGGCGGCCGAAGGGCCATCCGCCGTGCAGCAAAACAAAATTCGTTTTGCGCAGCGCCGGATCGTTGAACAGCGGCTCCAGCAGCAGCGGATTGGCTCCGGAAACATTAAAGTAGCCTCCGCCGCCCGCCGCAGCGTGAATATGCGCCGCCATGCCGAGGCGTCCGCATTCGGCCGCGATAAATCGAAAAATATAATCCTGAAGAGCTTTGTAATCGCCCTTGCCCGTTGCGTACACCTGGGCCGCTTCCTCCTTGGAAGGATTGCCGACCTCCAGCGTTCGCAGATAGGCCATTTCGAATTTTTCGGCGACCGCGCCCGCCTGCTTTTGCCGTTCCAGCGTCGGCCGCACCACTTGATTCAAATACTCGTCGAGCGTCGCGGGTTTCCGGGCGATTCCCAAATCCGCGTAATATCTCTTCAAAAGCCGATCCTCATCGGCGAAAAACGCCTTCTGGTCGGGATTGTGAATCAGCGCGCCGGTGGGCAGCGGATACATCAACGCGTCGGCGAACGGCGCCCACAAAAACCGCGGCGGCTGCAATCCCGGCCCGAGGAAAACGCGGTTGGCGATCATGGTTTCGATGTTCAACTCATCCAGCACGCGATTGGCATAACCCATCCCGAGCTGCGCCTGCTGGGCCTTGATCGCGGACATCTGCTTGTGGGCTTCCACCAGGTCGGGCGCGCCGGGACGATCGCGCACCGGATCCGACTGCGGCTCCAGCGTCTCTACCGGGAGAGCGTCGTAGCCTTCGTCCGGCTTGTCGCCGGCGGCAACCGGCCGCACCGGATGCGCGTGATTGTCGATCGCCTTGATCCTGGCGATCTCATCTCGAATCTGCGGATCGACGGAGGCGGCGCGAGGCGCCGAAGGGGAGCACGCTGCGAGAAAAAGCGGGAGAATCGCGAGAACTTCGCGCCCATACCGCGCCGCGGCCAAGCGAAATTTTGCCATTTCCGGCTATTTTACGATTTCGATCGGAAGTGAAACATCGACGGTTTTCGGCGGCAGGCACATGCGATCCGTGCACGCCTGGTAGCGCAGCTTCGCCGAAATGACCGTGGGACCCGGCGGCGCCGAAGCCGGGACGTTAAATTTGGTGACGATGTCGAAGTCACCCGTGTAAACCGACAGCGGCTTATCGGAGAATGCGTACTTTTCCATCTGCGGCTTGGGATAAACCACCTCCGCAACCGAAAGGGGCGCGGCCGTCCAGGTGAGTTTCAGCGGGATCAGATAATCGTCCGAGGGTGTGGTGCTGTTGCAGTGGTAGCCGGGGCGCAACTGCGCCGTGATTTTGGCCTCCACGGTGGCGCCGGCTTTCGCGATTACTTTCGGGGGCGCGGCGATGGTTAAGACGTTACCTTGCGAAAAGCACAGCGGCGAGGCGAGGATCAACAAGAGCGCTGCGCCTGGCCGGTTCCTGAAGAACGCCGCCATCGTCCTTGTCATCGAGTAGTTTGTTAATTTCATCCTGATATACGCTCTTGCTAACCAGCCCGGTGTGCACGGCGGCGATGCGCCCGCCGCGATCGATGATAAACGTCGTCGGCAGCGAATCGATGCCGCCGTAAAGCTGCGACGTTTCCTCGGTTCCCACCACGATCGGATAGTTGATCTTTCTCTGCTCGATGTACGGCTTCACCGACTTCCAGCCGTCGTCATCCATGGACACGCCGAGCACGGCGAATTTTCGGTCCTTATAATTTTTCTGAAAATCGATGAACCAGGGGATTTCGATCTGGCACGGGCCGCACCAGGTGGCCCAGAAATTCAGAAGCACCACGTCTCCGCGATAATCGGAGAGCCTGACGGTTTTGCCGGCCGCATCTTTCAGGGCGAAATCAGGCGCCATCTTGCGCGTGCTTTCCGCTTTCACCACGCCTGAGGTTCTCGAGCATCCGGTAAACGCAAGCCCGGAAAGAATCGCGATGGCCGCCAAAACGAGCTTCATATCTACACCGATTATAGCGGGATCGTTCGGCTTGGAGAAAAAGCCGCGTCAAACCAGCGCCGGCGGGCGCCGCAAAACCGCCGGGGAAGCGTAAATTCCGCGTGCCGCCGGAGTCCGGCGAATCGCCAGGCCGCCGTATCGCAAAAGCTTTCGCAAATGTAGCGGCGCCATGCCGGGCTGCGGCCGGCAATGTCGCTTTCGCGCAGCTTCGTCTTGCGCCATTCCGCGCTCCAACCGAGCTCGCCGCGGGCGCGGGCGCGAATTTCGCGGCATAACAACTGCTCCCAATCGCGGCGCGCGCGGTTACCCAAGCGAAGCCAGGCGAAGTGGAAAATTTCGTGGATCAGGATGCGTTCGAACTCGCCGCGGCCGTCGAGCACCGCCGGATCGAGAAGAATCACGCGGCGCTTCATCGACGATGCGGCCAGATGCGGGCCGAGCGGCCGCCGGAGCTCCACGCGAATCGGCTGTCCCGAAAACGCGGGCAGCAATGTCAGTTTCCGGGCTTGTTCGGCGCCGGCGCGCCGTTCAACTGATAGAAATAATCCGGCCGCAGGATTTTCGGCCGGAACTTCGCCCGCAGCTCCTCGACATATTGCTGAACGTGCATGGTGCGGAGGGTATGAATGATGTCTTCGCGAACGTCGTTGATCGGCTGCGCCGCCACTTCCGTCACGCGGATCACGTAAAAACAGTTCGACTGCCGGATCGGATCGCTCACCTGGCCCGGCTTCATCGCGAAAACGGCTTTTTTGATCTCGGCCGGATACATGCTGTTCTGCTTCACCGGCGGGAAATCGCCGTTAAAGTCCTTGGATTCGCTCTCCCCGTACTTCGCCACCAGCGCGCCGAAATCGGCTCCGCCGCGCGCCTGCTTCACCACTTCGTCGGCGATCTTTTTGGCCTCGGCCTCGCTGCGGTCCGTCGGCGCGTGCGCCGCTTCCAGCGCTTGTCTGGCGGCGTTCTCCAAATCCGTTGGGGAGGCTTTCACTTCCGGCTTGAAATTGATTTTGATCGCCTTGATTTTGATCTGCTGATACTCATTAAGATGCTGCTGGTAGTAAGCCTCGGTCTGCTGCGGCGTCACCGGATACGTATCCGCGACGTAGCGCATCATGGCCGTGCCCAAAATATTTTCGCGAGCTGTTTCGAGCTGCTCCTTCCACGGGCTCAGTTCGCCGAGCTTCAGTTTATCCGCCTCCGCCGCCATGTCCCGTTGCAGAAAAACCGCCGTCAGCGCCGCGGCCGGATCGCGCATCATGGTTTGCCCCACCACGGGCGGCGTTTCTTCGAGCATCTTCTGCACATCGGCGACGGTAATGTCCTTGCCGTCGCTGGTTTTCGCCACCACGGTTTGCGGCGTAAGCGGCGGGGGCGGAGTCTGCGCCGGCATCGCGGCGGCCAACGCCATGAAACACAAAAAAACCTTCATCTGGAGTCCTTCGGACGCGGAACTTTCTTTCAAATTTAGCATGCCGCCGGCGAGCGCCGGGCTGCTATAGTACGAAACGAATGAAGTTCGCGCCGATTCTTCTGTCTCTCGTTCTATCGGCTTGCGCGCTGCCCGATTATCCCGTTCCCGAGCAAAGCCCCTCCTTCGAGAATTTCAAAGTGCGCGACGCTTGCGCCGTCGATTTCGCGATGCCTGACGCCGATGCGCACATCGTGCGCGACATTATTCCCGGCTCCGATCTGAGCTGGCGCTGGACATTTCAACGGCCCGCCGTGAAGGAAAGAATCGGATCCAGCCGCGATCTGACCTATGTCGCCGATTTCACCCTTCCCCGCGCGACTTTCTCGGCCACCGGTCCGGTGACCATCGCCTTCACCGTGAACGGCCAGTTGCTGGAGCGCGTCCGCTACGACTCGCCCGGCGCGCATCATTTCGAAAAATCCGTGCCGCCCGCCTGGATAGAACCGCACCGGGATGCGATCATCGCGGCCGAAATCGATAAAGTATGGATCTCGAAAACGGACGGCGCGCATCTCGGATTCATCGTTTCCCGACTCGGGTTGGTTGAGAAATGATTCACGCCTGGACCGCGCTTTTTGCCGCCGCGTTGACAGTTGCCGCGTGCTGGTCCGCCGGAGTGCTGCTGCTTTCGCGATGCGGAGTGAAACTGGCGCGCGTCGAATCGATCCCCCTCGAATTTCTGACCGGCGCCTGCGTATTTCATCTTGCGATATTCGCAATTCTCGCCGCGAGGATCGCCTACAAACCCGTGCTGCTGGCAGTTTGCGCCGCGGTCATCGGAGCCGCCATTCGCAAATATCGCCGCCCGCCGGGACGCTTTTTTGAAAAACATTGGACTCTGGTTTTTTTATTCGCGATCTTCGCGGTCTTCTCCGGAGTCGTGTTCCTTAACGGCTGGGCGCCGGAAACATCGGCGGACGGCTCCGGCTATCATCTGGAAGTCGTGGCGCACTATCTTCGTGCGCGCGGATTCCAAGGGCTTCAGACGAATATGTATGCGGCGCTGGGACAGGGAATCGAGCTTCTTTACGTTCCGGCGGTCGCCTTTGGAGGGTTTTCGTCGGCCGCTCTGGTACATTTCGCGTTTTGGATCGCGCTCGCCTGGTTGATTTTCGCCTATGGGCTGCGCCTCGGAAAACCATGGATGGGCGCCGCTGCGGCGCTGCTGGTGTCGCTCAGTCCGGTTGCGGCCCGCGATGGCTCCACGGCTTACATCGATGTCGCGGCGGCGGCGATTGTCTTCGCGGTTTTTTACTGGCTCGAAATCTGGGACGGCTCCCGCGATCGGCGCCTGCTCATGGCCGCCGGCCTTCTCGCCGGATATGCGTACGCCGCCAAGTATACGGCCGCGGTGATCCTTCTCTACGCGCTCGCCTTTGTTGCCGTGCGCGCGCGCCGCTTGCGCCCGGCGCTTACCGTGGCGGCGTTCGCCGCGCTCGTCATCGCGCCGTGGATGCTCAAGAATTGGATTTTTTTCCGTAATCCCGTCGCGCCGTTCGCCAACGAAATTTTTCCCAATCCGTACGTGCACCCCGCCGTCGAGCAGCGGTGGGCGGAGTGGCTGCGGCGCTACGATCTTCCGAAACTCGAAAGTCTGCCCATCCAGGTAACCGTGCGCGGCGACTACACGCAAGGCATCGTTGGACCGGTCTTTCTTGCCGCGCCGCTGGCGCTGCTCACGTTGCGGCGCCCGGTGGGGCGGCGTCTGCTGATTGCCGGATTGCTGCTGCTTGCGGTCTATTTCGGCAACATCGGCACGCGTTTTTTAATTCCCGCGCTGCCATTTTTCGCGCTGGGAATGGCGCTGGCGATCGAAAATCGATGGCTGCTCACCGGATTCGCGGCGGCGCACGCGGTGCTCTCCTGGCCCTCGATTATTCCCCGTTACGCAAACCCCTACGTGTGGCGCATCGACGATATCCCGTGGAAAGCCGCTCTTCGCATCACGCCGGAAAGCGATTATTTGCGGCAGAAGATCGGCGACTGGGCTGCTTTGGCGATGATCAACGACCGGACTCCGCCGGGAGAACCGGTCTTTTTCGCCGGCGGAATCGGTTCGGTGGCGTATTCGAAGCGGGAAATTATCGACCGTTTTCGCGGTGCTTACGGCAATACGCTGTGGGATATTCTAAACACCGGATGGATCGGCGACAGCGATCCGGCGCGCCTGCTGGTTTTTCGTTTTCCGCAATGCTCCGTCTCGCGCATCCGGCTGCTGCAAACCGGGCGGGCCGAAAAATACCAGCAGTGGAGCGTTCACGAGCTTCGATTTTTCAATAACGGCGATGAGATCCCGCGCCGCCGCGAATGGCGCCTTCGCGCCTGGCCCGATCCGTTTGAGGTGCAACTGGCCTTCGACAATTCCCAAGCCACGCGCTGGCGAACGTGGCAAACCGTTGCGCCGGGCATGTACGTTGACGTCGATTTCGGCCGCGCCGAACGGATCGATGAAGTACGCATGGAAACCTCGCTCGACAGCCCTTCCTCGCTTCAGTTTCGCGTCGAAAAATTCGAGCAGGGGCGCTGGATCACGCTCACCGCTGTTTACCGGGAGCGCCGGAACCGGGTGCGAAGCAGTCTGCGCCGCGCGGCGACCTACGAGCTTTATCGCCGCGGCGTGCATTATATCGCCGTCGGCGATCAGGATTTGGGGGCAACCGCTTATAACGAGCATCCCGAGGAATGGGGCCTGCAACAGGCCGGGCGGGTCCCGGGAATGACGCTCTACAAAATCCTGCCATGAAATTTTTTCTGGGCATCGACGGCGGCCAATCGAGCACCACCGCGCTCATCGGCGATGAGAACGGGCGCGTGATCGGGATCGGCCGCGCGGGTCCGTGCAATCATGCGCGGCGCGCGGAAGGCCGGGACAAATTTCTGCGCGCGATCAGCGATTCGATCCGCGCCGCCGGTGGGGATCATTTTTTCGAGTGCGCCTGCCTCGGCCTGAGCGGCGGTCCCGCCGACAAGGAAGCGCTGGCGCGCGAGACGATCCGCGCGAAGCGATTTATCTTCACGCACGATGCGGCGATCGCTCTTTCCGGCGCGCTCGCGGGCGAGCCCGGCATCGTGGTGATCGCCGGCACCGGATCGATCGCCTACGGCAAAAACTGGCGCGGCGTCACCGCTCGCGCCGGTGGCTGGGGCTACATTTTCGGCGACGAAGGCGGCGCATTCGATCTGGTGCGCCAGGCCCTGCGCGCATCGTTGCGATACGAGGAAGGATGGGGACCTCCCACCGGGCTACGGGCCGCGCTGCTCGCCTCCACTGGCGCCGCGAACGCAAACGAGCTGCTTCATCTTTTTTATAGTGAGGAATTTCCGCGCTCGCGCATCGCCAGCCTGGCCTCGATCGTGGATGAAGCCGCCAGGGCGGGCGATGCGATCGCGCGCGAGATCCTCCATACGGCGGCGCAATCGCTGGCGACGTTGGCCGCGGCGGTTCGCGCGCAATTATTTTCGGCCGAAGAACCCGCGAGGATTTCTTACAGCGGCGGAGTGTTCCAAAGCGCTCCGCTGCTCCAGCGCTTCGCGGCGATGATCGATCCGGCCGGATGCGAACTCGTCGCGCCGAAACATGGCCCCGCCGCCGGCGCGCTGATCGAGGCCTACCGCGGGGCCGGAATCAAAGCGGAAATCGCCGGCCCGGTCCGGGAAAAAATCTAGTTCCTACATTTTCTATCCTAGGGAATTGGAACCCATCTCTCACTACTTCTATTCCGACCGCCTCAAACTACAGTTCTGGGATTGGGGCACTGAAAGCAAGCCGGCGATGATCCTGGTCCATGGAGGCCTGGATCACGCGCGAAGCTGGGACTGGACCGCCCGCGCTCTGCGCGACGATTTTCACGTCTACGCGCTCGACCTGCGCGGCCACGGCAATAGCGCGTGGGCGCCGGGCGCGCTGTATAGCATCGCCGAACATCTGCTGGATCTCGCCGCGCTGGCCGATATTATCGACTCGTTCCCGATTTATCTCATCGGACACTCGCTCGGCGGGACGCTGGTGCTGCTCTATTCCGGCCTTTATCCGGAGCGCGTAAAAAAAGTCGTCGCGATCGAAGGACTGGGTCTGCCTGAAAGTCACCGCCTGGTCCGCCAGCCCGCAACCGAGCGTCTTCGCGAGTTTATCGAATCGATCCGGAAATTGGAGCACCGCACGCCGCACAGCTATCCCAATCTCGCCGCCGCCGTCGCGCGCATGAAAGAAGCGAATCCGTTTTTGAGCGATGAAATGGCCGAGCATCTGACGCTGCACGGCACCAATTGGAACGCCGACGGATCGCTGATCTGGAAATTCGACAACTACGCGCGCATTTTTGCTCCCTACAACGTGAACGTTTCCGACATGAAGGACGTGCTCAGCCATATCGCATCACCGGCGCTGCTGTTCTGGGGCCGGGAGAGCTGGGCGCAGGACCCGGAAATCGACGGGCGGGCGTCCGTCATTCGAGATTACCGGCTGGTGAAAGTGGCCGACGCCGGCCACTGGGTGCATCACGATCAGCTCGAATTATTTCTCGCCGAGACGAAAAAGTTTCTGGCCGAATAGCCGATTATTGAATCGTCAAAAACGCCGGCGGGCTCGTTGCGCCGCCACAGCCGACCACCACCGGCTGCTTACCGGGCGTGATTCCCGAGGGCACCGTGAAGTTCACCTGCATCACTCCCACCGCGCCCGGCGTGAGCCCGACGGCGTTGACCGTGGCCCGCGCGCCGCCCACCGTCACCGTGACCGGGGCGGCCGGCTGAATGCCGGTGGCCGCGGGCGCAACGCCATCGGCAACGGCGGTGGAAAGGGCGCCGGCTCCGGTGACGTAGATTGCGATCTGCTGCCCGATCGAGGCGCTATTGCCGTTGGTAAGCACTCCGTTCACCGATTCGGTAGCGATCACGAAGCCATTCGCGTCGATAAAAATTCCCGGCGCCGCCGGAGCGACCGTAAACGTGCGCGTGGTCACCTGGCCGTTGTTGTTCAGGCTCAGGGTCGCCGATCCCGGACTGATCTCGTACGGGATTTGCAGATTCACCAGGGTCGGACTGACGTAGTAAAGCGGCGTGATCTCGCCGTTCACCGTCGCCGCAACACCCGACATGGTCTGCGGAAGCGGCGTGCTCGATGCGGTCTGCGATGACGGCGCAAGCGAGGATCCCCACACCGTCAGGATCGCGCCCGGGGCGAATGCCTGTTGGTAGGACGCGCCATTGGTCACCGCGGCGATCGCCGGCGCGCCATTGGCGACGGATCTCGATATCACGTTGACGTTCACCGACGCCGTCGCCGTCGCGCCGCCGTTATAGGTGGCGGTGATGGTCCCCGCGCCGGCTTGCAACTCGCTGCCGGTCACCACCAGCGTCGCCGTCGCCGTGCCGCCGGATCCTTCAAGCGTTGCGGTTCCCAGATTGCTTCCGTTTCCGCTGAACGAAACCACTCCGGCCGGAGTCGCTCCGTTCGCGCCCGTCACCGTGGCGACGACGTACATGGTGTCGGTCGGCCCGACCGTGGTCAGATTCGAGATCAGCGTCATCGAAGCGGCCGTGGGCGGCGGCGCCGCGCCGGCGCCCGATCCATTCCATTCGCTCGCCAGATGATAAACATCCACCGATCCCCAGCCGGTGCTCTGGTTATATCCGGCATGAGCCGTATATCCCACCGGCTGCGCCGAGCAGTTGATGCTGCGACGGCTGCACGGCACGGTCACGACGTTGCTTCCGGTGGGCACATCATGGAACACATCCGAGGTTGATGCCGCCAGCGCATAAAGCTGTGGATTGATATTTCCCAACCCCGGTTGCCTCAGTGTCCCATTTGACATCAGATATTGATTCAGCAAGAGGGCGATCGCGGCAAACTGCGGCGTCGAGGCCGAGGTTCCGCCATAAACCTGCTGGCTCCCGCCGGTAAAAACAAAGTAGCCGTCGTGATTGGCTGAAGCGCTCAGCGCGACATCCGGCACGTCGCGCGCGTTATCCGCCGGAACTCCCGGCCCGGTCTGCCAGGTCGGTTTCGAAAAATGGATACTGGCCCCGCCACCCGTCGCCGAGCAGCCATTGGCGGCATCACAGCCATCGTTCCAGGTGGTTTCCGGAATATACGAAATCGCCGACGCGCCGGTCGCCGAATTGAACGCGTTCCAGAACGTGCCGCCACCTTCATTGAACTCCGTCCCGCCGACGCCGGTCACTTCCGGCACACTCGCCGGTGCGTCCACGGCCAAGCCCGCTTGAATGGCGGCGCTCAGATTCGTATCGCCATAGCAATCGGCCGCGCCGTTGTCGCCCGCAGGAGCAAACCATGTCATGCCCTGCGCATTTGCCTGCTGCGCCCAGGATTGATACGCCGCCAGATCCGAGCTGGGCGTGTCCTGCTCGCAATCGCCGTAACTGACGCTCACCACCGGCGCGAGTTTTTGATCGATGGCGTACTGCACCGCGGTCATCACATCGGTCGCGTAAACATAAAGGATGGTGGCCTGCCGCGCGATCGCGCCCGACCACTCCAGGTCCAGATCCGCCTCCGGCAAATCCGACGAACTGGTCCCCGGACTCCGCGATCCCGGCACCAGCATCGGCGCCGGACTATTCAACGGCAGCCCGAACTTCGACTGGAACTGCTGGATATCGGAGAGATTCACCACGGTCTGTCCCGCCACCACCATCGACTGTCCCGAGCCATTGATTCCGGCGGCGTAGAGCGGCGCGATGTCGTAAATGGTCGCCACATCGTCCGGCGCGAGATAATGATTGCCCGCCGCCGAGGTGTACTGGCCCGCGTCGCGCGTCGCCAGCTTTGGCTTCATCCGGAAATCGCTCAGCCCGCGAATCCCCTGGACGACTCCGCTGAACGCCGCGGGAATCGATGGCTCGCTCGCGTTGGCGTAGTGCAGTTCTCCGTTCACCTGATAATGATGAAGCTCGATTTGAAATGCGCTCTCCACCTGCGCGGCCGATCCCTCAAAGGCGATCCAGGTGCGCCCGCGCGCGACATTGACGACTTTTAATCCCTGGGCTTGCAGCCACGCGCTCACCGTATCGATATCGGCCTGGCTTACGCCGAAACGGTCCGCGAACTCCTCTGGCGTCAGCCAGCGATGATAATCGGGCGATCCCGGGGTCTGCTGCGCCCGCAGAAGCTGTTCGAGATCCGTCTTCTGCGCATCGGTCCGGGAAAGGATCAGACTCACATAGGAGAGCTCGAGCGAGGGCGCCACGCGCCCCTGATCGTTGGCCGCGCTGATCTGCGGCCGCAGGTGACCGCGCAGCACAACTCGCTGCGTGTTGTCGATTCTGCCGTGGATGCGGATCGGCTGAGCCCTGAGAGCGCCCTGTACATAAAAAAACACCGCGCAAACTGCGAAAAGCTTCAGGAACATCCGAGCCTTCTCCTCCCAGTGAGCGCGCGGGTACTCACTTTATCTCAGACGATCATCTCGCAATCCGGGTTGCGTAATCTGGAGGAAAACCTGGACGGTCGGGAAAGTTGCTGAATCCATTGACCCCAATACGATATCGAGGCTGGGCGTTTTTCAATCGCCGCGGAGCGTATCTACCGGGTTCAGCCGACGCTACTCGCGCCGCCGGACGATCATCAGCGGCCGCCGCATCGGATGCGCTCGCGCCGAGCAGGCTCTCGGTGCCGAGCCGGACGTTCGCGTTCGCGCTGGATGTGCCGAGCCGCTTCAATTCCGGAACCAGAGCCTGCACCTGCGACGGGTAGATCTTGCATAAAGTAAAGTATCGCCGGAGACGATTGCGGTTACTCGTAGCGCAGCGCTTCGACCGGATCGAGGCGCGCGGCTTTGCTCGCCGGCCAGATGCCGAAGAACAGCCCGATCCCGACCGATACGACAATTCCCAAGCCCGCCGCCCAGAGCGGAACCATGGTCGGCAGGCTGGGGAATGCGATGTGCGCGGCGACCGATACCAGCCAGCCGAGCATCATCCCCAGAAGCCCCCCCAGGCCGGTGAGCACCACCGCTTCGGTCAGGAACTGCACAATGATATCGAAGCGCCGCGCCCCGATCGCCTTGCGCACGCCGATCTCGCGCGTACGCTCGGTGACCGAAACCAGCATGATGTTCATCACGCCGATGCCGCCCACCAGCAACCCGATGGAGCTGAGCACCACCATCACCAGCGTCACCATCGCGGTGACCGAGCGAAAATCTTCGACGAACTGATCGGCGGTGGAGATGAAAAAATTATCGGGCGCCGAAAGCGGAACGTGCCGTTCCTGGCGCAGCACGGCGCGCACTTCGTCGATCGCTTCCGGAAGCTGGCCCTCCTTGGCCTGAACGATCAGCATGTTTTCCCGCGCCGAGGGGAACAGCTTGTGCATGGTGAAGTACGGCAGGAGAATGCGATTATCGTCCTGTCCCGGCATCGAAGCGGCGGGATGCTTCATCACGCCGATGACCTCCACTTCGGCTCCGGCGACGAAAATCTTTTTGCCGATCGCATCTTCCATTCCGAACAGCGCTTTATACACGTCCTCGCCGATCACCGCCACGGGCAGATGATGCTGATCCTCGGTTTCGGTGAAAAACCGGCCGTAGAGCATTTCGGCCTGGCCGCTGGTGGCGTATCCGGCGTTGGTTCCGCCGATATTCGGTCCCAGGTAGTCGTTGCCTTTGTAGCGCACCCGTCCCATGAAGTTCGGGAACAGGTACGCGCTGGCGCGCTCGACCGAGGGACAGCGCTCGGCGATGGCGGCGGCGTTGGCGTAGGTCAGCGGCTTGCGGTTTCGCTCCTCCGCGGTGCGGCCGTTCACGCCGGGTCCCATGCGCATCTTGAAGACCACCGCGGTGTTCGTTCCCATGCTGCGAATGACGCCGGTGACGGCGCCGTCCAGGCCCGCCAGAATGGATCCGACCGCGATGATCGTGCCGGTGCCGATAATCACGCCCAGCACGGTGAGGAAGGATCGGATTTTGTTCTCGCGCAAGGTCGCCAGCGCGAGCCCGATCACGGACATCAGCAGATTCATGACGACTCCGCGCGCAGCGCGACGATCGGATCGAGCCGCGAGGCCCGCCGCGCCGGATAGATTCCGAAAAACAGCCCCACGGCGGCGGAAAGCGCGACGCCGAGAATCACCGCGCTGACCGGCAGCACCATCGGCACCGGGGTGAAGTTGCGCACCAGCGCCGCGATGATCCAGGAAAGCAGCACGCCGATCAGCCCGCCGCATCCGGCAAGCATCGAGGACTCCACCAGGAACTGATTCAAAATGTCCTGCCGCCGCGCGCCCACCGATTTGCGCACGCCGATCTCGCGCGTGCGTTCGCTCACCACCGCGAGCATGATATTCATGATCACCACGCCGCCGACAACCATGAACACGCTCACGATGCCGACCGCGGCCGCCGCAATCGCGCCCGTCAGTTGATCCCAGGCCGAAACCAGCGTGTCCGACGATTGAATCGCGAAGTTATCGTCCTGCGCGGGCCGGAGATGGCGGAAGGCGCGAATCAATACGCGAATTTCATCCTCGGCTTCTTCGAGATGATCGCGATCCAGGGCTTCGAAGTTATAGCTGATGCCTTTCCGGGCGCCGTAAATTTTGAAATACGTTTCGTCGGGGATGGCCAAAAAATTGTCCTGCGACTGCCCGAAAACGCTGCCTTTCGCCTTCGCGACGCCAACCACTTCGAACGGCCGCCCGTCGATCTGCACGATTTTCCCCACCGGATCGACATTGGGGAAAAACCGCGCTTTCAGATCGGCGCCGATGAACGTGACGTTCATGTGGCGCTCATCCTCGGTGTCGGTGTACATGCGGCCCAACTCCACCTGCGTATTGCTCATGCCGAGCGTCGAAGGGCCGGCGCCCATCAACACCACGCCATCCACCAGATCGCCGGAATAGGTCACTTTCACGCTCCGCTGATCGAAAATGCCGGCTTCTTTTAAAAGCGTCGCGTGGCCGCGGACGAAGGCGTATTCCTCGCGGCTCAGCTCCGGGTTCTTTTGCAGCGCTTCCAGGAATTTTTTGGGATCGCGATTGCCGATATAGGCGACGCGCAGCACGCGGAATCCGTCGTTTCCCATGCTGGAGGCGGTGGTGGCGATGAATACGTCCATGCCGTGGATCACCGACATCACCGAAATCAGGGTCGTGGTGGAAAGAATGATCCCCAGCAGAGTCAGGAAGCTGCGCAGTTTGCTGGCTCGCAGCGAATCGAGCGCCACCGCCGCCGCTTCAATAAAGGATGCCGTCGACCGCACTTGTCTTTAGAATACGTGAGTCGCGCCGGGTTTGTTCCCGTTGGGTATTTCCGATTACCGCCAATCGCTCGCCGGCTTGACTTCGACGCTGGCGGTCTCGCCTTCACCGACCGTCACTTCCTGGCCCTTGGCGTCCAATTGCACCGGCGGGGCGCCCCCGGGCGCCGCGAAAATTCGATACTTGCCGGGCGCCACATTGGAGATCCTGAAATTTCCGTTCGCGTCGGCCGGCGCGCCTGCGCTGAAGGGAACGCTGTCATCCACCGGACGCACAAATACGTTCTCTCCCGGCGGGGCGGTTCCGGTGATCGTCGCGAAATTCGTGCCGAGCACGATGCGCAACGGCTCCGCCGAACCCTGAAACATCTTATCGGCGAGATTGCGGCCGCCCTGCCACGCCGATTTTACGTACGCCGGTCCGAATACATTCAGCCTGTACCTTATCGGAAGCAGGGATTGGAGCGTAAACGTGCCGTCTTCCTGGATCTGCGAGAATCCGCCGCCGGCGACCGGCAGCTCCGGAGTCACCTGAACGTTGAACTGATTCAGCGCGATCTTCGCCGAGCTGTCACTGCTCTCCACCTGAATGGATCCGCTCACGTCCACGCCGGGGGCGAGCGTGAGCACCACCTGCGCCGGCCTGTCCTTCACTTCGATCCGCTCCAGCGCCGCATTTCGTTTCCCGCTGGTATTCGAAATCGCCACGATGATGTACGATCCGGGAAAAACGCGCTGTAGCGTGAACGTGCCCTTCTGTTGATCGATGGGCGCTCCGCCAACCGCAGGGCCGGGCAGAACCGAATCGGCCGGATACAACTGGACGATGGTTCCGGCCCCGTGCCAATCGGCTCCCGACGGAGAAAATGCGCCGTAAATCTGCGTCACCGCGGCGGGCCGCATCCGAAAATCGATCCCTGGCTTTTCCGAGCCGGCGGCCACCTCGATCGTCTCCGCCGTTTTGGGATCGGTTGATCCGCCGTAATACTGCATCGCGTAGGCGAGCGACGGCGGAGGGTCAGGTCCGGCGGAAAAGGGCCGCGGCTGGAACGGCAGCGTGAAGCAATTCGCCGAGACCACATACCGGCCCGGCGTGAGCCGCGATACCCGATATTCGCCGTTCTCATCGCTCTGAGCGAATCCGCTTTGATTTCGCGGCTGCTGCGCCGGATGCACCAGCACGTTACAGCCGGTGAGCGGATCGCCGTCTTCATCGACGATGCGGCCGCCGATTGCGCCGCCCGGGATCAGCTCAAAGGCCAGGCCGGAAGTGATCTCGCCCGGCTTGACCTCGATCTTTTTCCGATCCGCGGCCGCCGGCGGATACTCGCGATGCGTCACCGCAACCAAATACTCGCCAACCGGGATCGAATCGAGCGCGAACGCGCCCGCGGCGTCGGAAGTGGCCGAAAGCGGTCCGGTGCTGCGCCGCATCATGCGGGCGGGTTGAAGAGAAATCGTCGCCCGGCGCACGGGCTGGTGCGTCGCCGCATCGGTGACGGTGCCGCGAATTCCGCCGGTCTGATCCTGAGCGAACGCGATCGCCAGCGCGATGAGATAAAGCATCCCGCGGGCGGCAATCACGGCAGCACCTCCTTCAGCCGCTCATACGGGATCAGTTTTGGATGGACCTCGACCGATGCGCCCTCGCTCAGATCGACTTCTTCGGCGCCGCCGAGCGCGTCCAGCGCATCGGCCCCTTCCGGAGTCCGGAAGCTCGCCGCGGCGATTTTTTCGAGCGCGAAAACCTTATATCTTCCCGGCGGGATGCCCATCATCTTGAATTTTCCGTCATCGCCCGTGGCCACCGAAAAATAAAAGCGCGCCAGATCGTGATACTTGCCCACCGGCGCGAGCAATATGCCCGCGCGCCCGCTCACCTGCCCATAAATACTGGCGGTGTTCATGCTGATCACGATATTCAGCGCCGCGTCCGATCCGGCCTCGATCGCGAATCTCTCGAAGCGAACGTCTTTTTCGCCAAGCGTCGCCGATTTCAAATATGCTCCGCGCGGCATCTGCGCCACGTTCAACGACCATTCGCCCGGAGAAACCTGTTCGATCGTGAAGCTGCCATCTTCGGCCGGACGCGCGCTGTAAACTCCGGACGTCGCCCCCGGCGAGCGCTGCAAGTTGATCTGGATTCCCGAAGGCTGCTGCGGTGTTCCGCCTTCAATCTTCAGCCGGCCTTTCAAATCGCCGACCGGCGCGACCGCCAGTTCCAGATCGCCCATCCCCGGCTGCACATCGACGATCTGCGAACCCGCGTACGTTTTTTCGCCCTCGGCCCCGGCGTTCACGTCGAATCGGTAGCGGCCCGCCGAAAGGGTGATGCGAAATTGGCCCTCGGCATCGACCGGTGCGCCGATGTTGAACGGCATGGCTCCTTCCATCTCGTACACCGTGACCCGCGCGCGCGGAGTACCCAGCGTCGGCTTGATTCGATTCGGTGGCGCCGCCGGCTCCGTCTCCGGCGGCGGCAACCCGCGGATACGCCCGTGCAGTTCGACCGCCACCTGTTTTGGAATATGAAAATCAATACCTGTCAACGATTCGCCATCATGTACCGTGACCGCGTTCGACTGCTTCCAATCGGCGGTGTCTCCGTAGAACGCCGAATCCCGGTTTATGCGGCGGCCGTTCGGATCCATGGCGGTGGCGCTGAGATAATAATGCCCGGCCTGGATATTTGCCAGCTTGAACTCGCCGCGTTCATTCGCCTGGGCGCTGCCCGCCCGCACCAGGATTTTTTCGCCGAGATTGCGCCCCTGCCGATAAAGCATCACCGACGCCGGGATTGGATCGCCGTCGGAATCGACCACGCGTCCGGAAATCGATGCGGCGTGAAGGAATCGCAGGATTAGATCGTCCCGCGTCTGCCCGTTTTCAAGCGCGATCAGCTCGCCCGTTTCGCTGAGCCGGTCCACGCCATAAATAGCCGATCCAATCCCCGGCTTCTGCGCCCGCACCTCGTAATTGCCGGCGGGCAATCCTTCGACGCGAAACCGCCCATCGCTCCCGGTGCGCACCGTCGCCCAGGAGCGAGGCTCGCCATGCCAGGTAACGGTGACGATCGCCTTGCGAACCGGATCGCCGCTCGCCTTGTCGATCACCACTCCGCCGATCACGCCCGTTCCCGCAGGCTGCCCGAAGGCGTATAGAGCGGCGAATACAAGAAAAAAGTAACGCGCGCCGGCCATCGTTAACATCAGACGTCTTGAACTGGTGGAAAAGTTCCCGTACTCCGCCCGGTTAAGAAAGCGTCATTATGGGTGGATATGGAAGCTGTTCGCCTGATGATAGCTGTATGCGCGCTCGGCTGGGCCGCTCAAGCCCAGTATCCGGGACAATATCCAGGTCAGTATCCGCCGGGGGGATATCCTCCAGGAGGGTATCCGCCGGGGAGTTATCCTCCAGGCCGATATCCGGGGCAAGGGCAGCCGAATGGGCAGCCGGGTCCGCCCGGCAGGCGACCGCGCGGGGGAAATCCCGATGCGGGCGCGCCAAGCACGACTTACGGCATGTTGCGAATTGCGGCCGGGCGTCAGTTCGTGATCGAATCCGACGATCACCGGATTATCACGTATAAGATAGGTCCCAACATGAGCGTCGAAAAGGACGGCAAATCCGCCGAAATTTCCAAATTCGTCCCGGGCGATCATGTGATCGTCGATGCCACCGAAGACGAGCAGGGATATTACACGGCAAGCGCGGTTCGTTTCGATCACGCCGCTTCGGAGGCCGATGCCGCGCACGCCGCCCAGACATGGGACTTGCCAAAGCTCGCCGGCGCGCCTTCCGCCTCGGCGTCATCGCCGGCGCGCGATCCCGGCGACCGGCCGGTGCTGCGTCGGCAGCGCAACTCCTCCGGCGATGCTTCCGCGAATCCACCCCCAGCGCAGGATCAGGCTCCGGTACAGACCAATCCGGACGACGTTGCCGATCATCGCCCGGCGACCGAAATGAAGCCGCCGAATCTTCCGTCCGATCCGGGCGATTCCGGTCCGCCGAAGCTGAAGCGCGGGGCGCCTTCCTCCGATCGGAGCGAGCCGGCGCCGGGCGCTGCTAGGGAAACGGCTTCGGCCGCGCCTGTTCCGCGGCATCTTAAGGTTCCCGAAACGTCCGTTCCGCCGGAGGCCGCCAAGTCCTCCGCGGTTCCGTTCCAGGAAGACCCGATTATCGCGAAAGCTCGCGAGGTGGCCGCGCAATTTTCCGGTCAGTTGCCGAACTTTTTCTGCCAGCAGATCACCACGCGCTATGAAAGCGATCATCCGAAAACCGGCTGGGACGTGCTCGACACCGTCACCGCGGATGTCGCTTACGAAAATGGGCAGGAGTCGTACAAGAACATCAAAGTCGGGGGCAAGCCGGTGAACGGATCGATGGAGGATATTTCCGGCACGCGTTCGACGGGCGAGTTCGCGACCATGCTTGAGGATCTGTTGAATCCGTACACCGCGGCGGTATTCCGGCGAACGGGCACGGATACGCTCGACGGCCGCTCCACTTACGTTTATCACTTCGATGTTTCGCGCGAAAATTCGCGCTGGCGGATCGAGGCTCCGGCGCAGCTTTACTATCCCGCCTACAGCGGTTCGATCTGGATCGACAAGCAAACCTCGCGCGTGCTGCGCATCGAACAGCAGGCCAGGAACCTGCCCCCGCTGTTTCCGTTTGACACGGTCGAATCCGCCACCGACTACGGGTTCGTCCGCCTTTCGACGCCGCAGGAGTATTTATTGCCGGTCGACGCGGAAGTTCTAAGCTGTGTTCGCGGCTCGAGCACGTGCGCGCGCAACAAGATCGAGTTCCGCAATTACCGCAAATTCGGAGCCGAGACGTCCATCACCTACGAAGGCAAGCAGCAATAATCGTCCAACGCTAGCGCGATGGCGCCGGCGGCGGCGGATGCGAAAATTGCGCGCGCAGGTGCTCGGCGCGGTCGAAGGAGCCGGAGTCGTCGGGAAATTCGCGCAGCTCGGCTTCATATTCTTCGAGGGCGCCGCGAAAATCTCCTTTCTTTTCGAGCAGCGCGGCCAGCGCGGCGTGATAGCCGCGATACTGCTCCGACACTCGCGGGCGGCCGCGAACAGCGGCGCGCATCTCCGATTCGGCTTCATCCAGCCGGCCCAGCTCGGCGTCCGCCATTCCCAGCAAAAGACGCGCGTGCGGGTAATCCGGCCGAAGATCGAGAACCCTTCGTAATGTGTCCGCGGCCTCCTGCCATTCATCCAGCCGATAGCGGCAGATGCCGATCGCGTAGAGAAGGTCCGGGTCATCGGGATGCGCGGCCTCGTTTTTCTCCAGTAGCGGAAGGGCATCGGCGAAGCGGTCGTTTAACACCAGATCGGCGGCGTAAAATTCGCGCGCGGTCGGATTATCGGGAGAAATCTCCACGGCCCGCGAGGCCAGCGCCGAGTTGCTGCTCCAAAAGCGACTTTCGTGAACCGTGACCCAGGCGAGCGCGGCGGCGACTGGAAGCGCGAGCCAAACGGCCCGTTCCGCCGCGATCTTCCGCATCGCCAGCGCGGCCAACAGGCACAATCCCGCCGACGGCACGTAGAGATAGCGATCGTGGAAAAAATCCTCGCGCGAAAACGCCGCCAGGTCGAGCACGGGAAGCAGCGGGATCGCCAGCAGAGCACAGGCAAACGCCGTCGCGCGGCTACGCCGGCTCACGGCGGCCGCTCCCACGGCGATCGCCGCGAGCAGGATCAGAGGCAGCCCGAAATTCATCCAGCTCGCGCGCGTGACCGGATCGAGATCGTGGAAAAGCGCCATCCGCGCGGGCCACACGAGTTGTTTCAGATAGAGGCAGACAACGCCTGGAATCGTCAACAGGACCTCGCGCAGGCGCCATTTCGACGGGTCCTCGAAGCGATGCAGGGCGGTGAAGCGGAACCCCAGATAAACGAGGACCACCGCGGCATACGGCACAACGGCGCGGACCGCGCTTCTAATTCGTTGGCGCGGCGCCGTTGTTGCGAACAGCGCCTCCAGAGCGAAAATCAGCGCGGGCACAACGATCGCGGTCTCCTTGGCGAAAACGGCCGCTGCAAACAGCGCCGGCGCGAGCGAGCGGCGGCCATCGAGGTAGGCCAGGAGCGCGCCGAAAACCAGCGCCGCCGCCAACGGCTCGGTTACGCCGCTCACCCAGGCGACCGCTTCCACGTGCGCCGGATGCAGGCCGAAAAGCAGGGCGGTAATGCCCGCGATTATGTCGTTTCCGGTGAGTTTTCGCGCCAGGAAAAACAGCAGCGCGGTGGCGGCAACGTGCATCGCCGCGGTGCTCAGGTGCCAGAACGGATGGCTCAATCCGAAAAGCTGATAATTCACCAGCAGCCACAGCAGAAAAACCGGGCGATAATAATTGCCGGCCTTACCATTGACGTAATCCCAGACGTCGGTTGTAAAATAGCCGGGCGCCTGCGCCCAGGTGAAGCGCGACGCGCTCATCTCGATCTGGCGGGGGTCGTCGTAAACGAAGCCGTAAGCGGCGGTTTGCGCGTAGACGCCGGCCGTGGCGGCGATCACCACGCAGAGAATCAGGCGGCCTATGGGGCTCATTTTTCGACCGGCAAGCCGGCCGAATTCCACGCGCGCCATCCGCCGTCGAGAGAGATCACATTTTGGTAACCCATCTTCTGCAACGCGTCGGCTGCCAGCGCGGAACGAAATCCGCCGCCGCAATAAAGCACCAGCGTCGTGGATTTATCCGGCACGCGGGTCTCGATGTCGCGCTCGATGATTCCTTTGCTTAAGTGAATGGCGCCGGCGGCGTGGCCGGCGGCATACTCGTTGTCTTCGCGCACATCGATGAGCAGATGGCCTTCTCGCGGCAGCTTGCGGTATTCGTCGATGTTGATCTCCCGGATTCGCGACCTGGCGTCGTTGACGAGATTGAGAAATCCCGGGCTGTGATGTTTAGGAGCAGTGCTCACGGAATCCTCCGGATTCGGGCGCCGGTACGCGCCAGTTTCGCCTCGATTTTCTCATAGCCGCGATCGATATGGTAGACGCGGTCGATGATCGTTTCGCCTTCGGCGGCCAAGGCGGCGAGCACCAGCGACGCGCTGGCCCGCAGATCGCTGGCGATCACCTGCGCGCCGCTGAGGCGGGAAACGCCGGCGACAATCGCCTGCCTGCCGTCGACGCGAATATTTGCGCCCATGCGCGCCAGTTCGAGCGCGTGCATGAAGCGATTTTCGAAAATCGTCTCGGTGATGATGGCGATTCCCTCGGCCTGGGTCATCAGCGCCATGAACTGCGCCTGGAGGTCGGTGGCGAAGCCGGGATGTTCCTCGGTGGTGACGTCGACGCTGCGCAGCTTTCCCGGGCGGCGAATGCGAAGCGTATCGGGCGCGGGCTCGGTCACCTCCGCTCCGGCCTGATTGAGCTTGGCGATCAGCGCGCGCAGATGCTCCGCCACGCAGTTGCGCAGCAGCAGATCGCCGCCGGTGATGGCGCCCGCGACCAGGAAGGTGCCGGCTTCGATCCGGTCGGGAATGATCTCGTGTTCGGCGCCGTGCAGCTCCGCCACGCCGCGGATGCGAATCGTCGAAGTGCCGGCGCCCTCGATATCGGCGCCCATCCGGATGAGCAGAGCCGCGACATCCACCACCTCCGGCTCGCGCGCTGCGTTGTCGATGATCGTTTCGCCCCGCGCGAGCGCCGCCGCCATCAGCAGGTCCTCGGTTCCGGTGACGCTGATGCGGTCGAAGGCGAACATCGCGCCCTCGAGGCCGTTCGGCGCCTCGGCTTCGATGTAGCCATGCTCCTGCGTGACGCGCGCGCCGAGCCGCTCGAGGCCGGCGACGTGCAGATTGATGGGCCGCGCGCCAATGGCGCAGCCGCCGGGCAGCGACACGCGCGCCCGCCCGCAGCGCGCAACCAGCGGTCCGAGCACCAGGCTCGAAGCGCGCATCGTCTTTACCAGCTCATAGGGAGCTTCCGGAGCCCGGATCGCGCCCGCTTCGACGATCACCCGTCCATCCGCGTGCGTCACGCTCGCGCCGATGTGCGCCAGCAGCTTTTGCATCGTGCCGACGTCGCGTACCGGCGGAATGCGGTGGAGCGTCACGCGATCGGCGGTGAGCAGGCAGGCGGCCAGCGCCGGCAGCGCCGAATTTTTAGCACCGCTGATGGCGATCTCGCCTTCCAGCCGCACCCCGCCCGTGATCGAAAATTTATCCATTCATTTCCAGCGCTTTTCCGATGTTTCCGCGCGCGGCGGCGAGCATCTGCTCGGCGCGCTCGCGCGAGACGCCGCGCTTTTCCATAACGATGGCGGTCCGCACGCTGCGCCCGGCCGAGTCGAGCAGCGCCGTGGCGCGCTCGTAGGAAACATTGGCCGCCTGCGCGATGATGCGGCGCGCCCGATCCTCCAGTTTTTTATTCGTCGGCTGCACGTTGACCATCAAGTTGCCGTAAACGTGCCCCAGCCGGATCATCACTCCCGTGCTGATCATGTTCAAAACCATTTTGGTCGCGGTTCCGGCGCGCAGGCGAGTGGACCCGGTGAGAATTTCCGGACCGGGCGCCGGCTCGATCGGGAAATCGACCAGGCGCGAAAGCTCCGAATCGGGCGTGCAACTGATTCCGCCGGTCACGCTTCCGAGTTCTCGCGCCCGCCGGATGGCGCCGAGCACGTAGGGAGTGCGGCCGCTGGCCGAAATTCCGATCAGAGCGTCTTTGGATGTGAATCCTGCCGCGTCCAGGTCGCGCCCGCCCGCGGCGGGATCGTCCTCGGCCGCCTCGACAGATTGGGTAAGCGCGCGATCGCCGCCAGCGATCAATCCGCGGACGAGCGCCGGCGGGACGTTAAACGTCGGCGGGCATTCGGAGGCGTCCAGCACCCCCAGCCGTCCGCTGGTTCCGGCCCCGATATAAACGAGCGATCCGCCGTTTTTGAGAACCTCGGCCACTGCATCGATTGCCCGGGCGATTTGGGGAATTTCCCTGGCGACGGCGGCGGCAATTTCGGCGTCCGCCTCGTTCATTAATCGGATCAGGTCCCCGGTGGCGAGCTGATCGAGGCGGGTGGCCGCCGGATGGGGCTGCTCTGTCAGGAGCCGTTCGAGCATCTTCAATCATTGTAACCGTTGTCCGGACCTTAGAACTTTCCGGCCAGAGAGCCGGTTCTTTTCGGGCGAAGGCCCTAGAATCGTACTAGTACTGTGCTCTATCGAAGTGTCCGGAAGTTTACAAAGAGACTATTTTTTTGAATATCTTATGGTTCACTCATTGCTGTCACGAACCCGCGCTGGGGTACGAAAAAAACCTGGATTAGGCCTTGACACTAGAGAATTTCCACCCCTATACTACATGAGTATCAGCTAAGCCGCAGTGACGCTACAGAACAGCGTCAGCGGATTTTGAGTCGGAGGGAGATTAGAGTTATGAAAAGGGTTTATTTACTTGGGGGCATCCTGGTGGTGGCCAGTTTATCCGCCTTAGCCGCGCCTACCTGCTCGACGACACCGGGGTCAAACAATTTGATCGCCTACACGGGGAGCGGAAACGTGGGTGGCAGTTTGCCGAACGGCCTGAACGCGTCGACGGCTGGTCTGACGGGCACGCAGGATAATCCCTGCACGCCGACCGGATCATCTCTGACGTTTTCGAATTTCAGCTATGATGTTACGAACGGAGGCTTCACCACGTCTTCGCCGACAATAAACCTCGTTCTCGCGAGCGCTTCGGGCGGGACTACAGCCTTCGATTTCAACCCGAACCTTAACTCCAATTCGGATTTGCAGTTTGAATTTGAGGTGACGGGCGGAGTTCAGGCCATCACGCTTTCCCTGAACAGTGCCAGCGGCTTCGTGAATGAAACCGTTTGCACCAAGTTCACGCCGGATGGCAACTGCGCCGATGGCGGCGGCACGCAGATCGGCACCACAATCGGCGTGACTCCGGCCAGCCCGAACGCTTCGCTGAATCTCGGTGGAACTTACCAGAACATTTGGATTTTCAAAAATATCAACGTCGGCTCGGCCGGCGGGTTGAGCGAAGTCAACCAGGGATTCTTGACACCGGAGCCGTTGACCTTCTCGCTGGTCGGCGCGGGTCTGCTCGGCCTCGGCCTGCTGCGCCGCCGTTCGA
>Ga0209062_1001839_pt1 | contig 32524 bp, 25 predicted proteins | sample Coa_R2_2_FD_187158 | JGI IMG/M metagenome (GOLD analysis project Ga0209062, IMG submission 187158) | Surface soil microbial communities from Centralia Pennsylvania, which are recovering from an underground coalmine fire - Coalmine... | ecosystem: Environmental > Terrestrial > Soil > Unclassified...
CCGCCCGACTGCAATCCCTGCACCAACAACTCGATCGCGCAGCGGGATCTTCCGCCGCCCGACTGCAATCCCTGCACCAACAACCTGGCGGCGTAGGGATGTAGGCCAACCGTGCAGTACTTGTCGTAGACACTCCGGCGCGATGTATGCGACAATCCGGGCAGTTAGAACGACTGCCCGGACATGGTTGCGCTGACTTATCTTTCCGTGGTTCTGGAAGGTGCGCTCGCCGTACGATTGATGTTGGCCGGCCTCGTTCGCTCCTTCCGCTGGTTTACCGTTTATCTTCTATTTCTGTTCGCGCGCGATCTTGCCGCCCTCCGATTTGTACGAATAAATACAAAATTTTACGAGGAGGTCTGGTCCTGGTCCGGAATTTTGCTTCTTTTATTGCAGGGTTTCGTGGTTTTTGAATCCTACGCGCGAGCCCGCTCGCAAATTCCCGATTTGGGCAAATGGGCCAGGATATTTCTGCGCGGAATTTGCGTTTTGGCGGCGCTTGTGGTGCTGGCGACGCTGGGGGTGGACGTCCGCCAGCCGCTTCATCGATCTCTCACCCAGGCCGCCTATACGTTAGCCCAGCGGGACGTGGGAATGGCGCTGGCCATTGTTGCAATACTGTCGGTAGCGGTTTTTTATCCGTTTCGAATCCGGCTGCGGCCGAATACCATCGCCCATAGCGTCATTTTGGCTGCTTATTTGGGGCTAAATGCGCTTATTTTCGGCTTAATGAACCTGGAATGGATCCTGCGGCGCAGTGCGGGATTCGCGATTCTGGTGATCGCAATCGCGTGTTATGCCGCTTGGATCGTTCGACTTAGCCCGGCCGGCGAAAAAATCCCCGCGCAGCCCCCGCCGCTTTCCGCCGAAGAGCGCGAAAATCTTATCCGGCGTGAACAGGCGCTGCTCGATGTCGAGAGGCTTAAACGGGATTTGGAGCGAGGAGCTGCTGGTAACCCCGAAGGCTTTCGCTGACAATGGCCGGCGCATTTTGCGCGTGCAAGCCATGCAAAACCCAGGCTTTATAAAGAGATAACCAGATCGCGGCGAGCTTTCCGGCGCGCGCCAGCGCGGGGCCGATCTCGTCCCATTCCCCGTTTCGCCCGATGGCGGCCAGACGCTGCTCGATCACCTGAATCGATTCGCGGCGAAATTCAGCCGCATACATCCGGAAAATCCGCCGCCGGTCACGGCGAAGCCGGCGAAAGATTTCCTGGGGAGGGTTAATAGCGCGCGCATCGGTATCATCCAGCAAGAAAATCATTGGGCGGTAACGATCCGCGTTTTCAGGCGAGTTGCTTAGAGGCGGCACATCCTAGATGTTAAGGGTGTTCTCGGATGCTGTCAATGGGCATTTTTCGCCGCCCCTCACGGCCGAACGAGGCAGGGCGAGATGGTGTATACGCCTCGGCGTACCTGGTTTATCGTGTAAACGCGGGACTTATTTTAACATCGTGATCTTAAATATCGTGAATATCGCGGTTTCTCAATGTTGCAGCAAAAATTCATTGATCGCTGACGCGGCCTGGCGGCCTTCCGCGATCGCCCACACCACCAGGGATTGTCCGCGCCGCGCGTCGCCGGCCGCGAAAATTCCCGGCTCCGACGTGTGATAATTTTCCGCCGCGATATTGCCGCGAGCATCGTGGCGCACCGCGGTCCGCTCCGGACCCGCGAATCCGATTGCCAGCAGCACCAGGTCCGCCTCCATCGCGAATTCCGCTCCGCTCGAATCGCCGGTGCGAACATAATGCACGCGCCGCACCGATCCGTCTCCGGAGAATCGCGTCGTCGTGGTGGACCATTGGCGCACTCCGCCTTCCTCGTGCGAGCTTTCGGCGCGCAATTGCAGCGGCCACAGCGGCCAGGGCGTCGAATCGGCGCGATCGGCCGGCGGCGGAGGCATGATCTCGAACTGGTGCACCGATGCCGCTTTCTGCCGGTGACAGGTGCCCAAACAATCCGCGCCGGTATCGCCGCCGCCGATGATCACCACGCGCTTGCCCGTGGCCAGAATCTGATTCTCCACCGCGTCGCCGGCGTTCACGCGATTCTGCTGCGTCAAAAATTCCATGGCGAAATGGATGCCTTGCAAATCGCGGCCGGGAATTTTCAGGTCCCGCGGGACCTCGGCTCCGATGGCCAGCAGCACCGCGTCGAACTCGCGCCGCAGCGCGCTCGCGCTGCCGGCCTGATTGGTCAGGAATGCGACGCCTTCGGCGCGCATCTGCTCGATCCGCCGGTCGATCCAGCGTTTTTCCAGCTTGAAATCGGGAATGCCGTAGCGCAATAAGCCGCCGAGCCGATCGTTCTTTTCAAACACCGTGACGGCGTGGCCGGCGCGCGCCAATTGCTGCGCCGCCGCGAGTCCCGCCGGTCCCGATCCGATCACCGCCACGCGCTTGCCGGATTTTTTCAACGCCGGTTCCGGCCGGATCCAGCCTTGCTCGAAAGCGCGATCCACGATCGAGCACTCGATTGCCTTGATGGCGACCGGCTTGGCGTGGATCCCCAGCACGCAGGCGGCTTCGCATGGCGCCGGACAGATGCGCCCGGTGAACTCCGGAAAATTATTGGTGGCGTGCAGGGCGCGAATCGCGTCGCGCCAGCGGTCGCGATGCGCCAGCTCGTTCCAATCGGGAATGGCGTTATTGAGCGGGCATCCGGCGTGGCAGAACGGGATGCCGCAATCCATGCAGCGCGCGCCTTGCGCCCGGACTTTTTCCGCGGGAAATTCCCGATAAATTTCGAACCAGTCATTGACCCGCTCGCCAACCGGACGGCGCGCCGGAGTTTCGCGCTCGTATTCGAGAAAGCCAGTCGCCTTACCCATGCGCGGCTCCGGCTGTGAGGCGCGAGCGCAGCACGCGCTTGTACTCGCGTGGAAAAACTTTGACGAACCGCGCCGCCGCCGCGGCCCAATCGTCCAGAATGCGATTGGCCAGGGGGCTGCCCGTTTCTTCGGCGTGGCGCGCGATCCAATAGCGCAGATCCTCGATGTCGCTGTCTTCAAGAAGCTCCAGATCGACGCTCCCTAAATTGCAGCGCGACGTTCTGAATTTCGCCTCCGGGTCGAGCACGTAGGCGATCCCGCCGGTCATGCCCGCCGCGAAGTTCCGGCCCGTTTCTCCCAGCACGATCACCAGCCCGTTGGTCATATACTCGCAGCCGTGATCGCCGAGCCCCTCGACAACCGCAATCGCGCCGGAATTGCGCACCGCGAACCGCTCGCCCGCGCGGCCGTTGAAAAACGCCTCTCCGGAGGTGGCGCCGTACAGCACGACATTTCCCACCAGAACGTTTTCTTCCGGAGCGAAGCGCGAGGCCCGGGGCGGATAAACGATCAGCCGTCCGCCCGATAATCCCTTGCCGGTGTAATCGTTGGCATCGCCTTCCAGCTCCAGCGTGAGGCCGCGCGCCAGAAACGCTGCAAAGCTCTGGCCGGCCGAGCCGTGCAACTTCAGGCGGATCGTATCGGGCTCCAGGCCGGGCGATCCGTAGCGGCGCGCGATTTCGCCGGAAAGCATCGCGCCCACGCTTCGATCGACGTTGCGCACCGCCATCTCGAGCTCCGCCGGAGCCTCGTCAATGGTTTTGAGCAGCGGGACGTCGAAGGCGCGCTCGATGCCGTGGTCCTGTCTGACGCCCGAAGCGGCGCCGCATCGCCGCAGCACGCGCGCCGGCGCTCGGGGATGATACAGGATCTGCGAAAAATCGAGCCCGCGAGCCTTCCAATGCTCGATCGCCGCGCGCATCTCGATGCGATCGGCTTCGCCGATCATCTCATCCATCCGCCGGAAGCCCAGCTCCGCCATCCAGCGGCGGACCTGTTCGGCGACAAAGAAGAAGTAATGAATCACGTGCTCCGGCGCGCCCGCGAAACGCTTCCGCAGCACCGGATCCTGCGTGGCGATTCCCACCGGGCAGGTGTTCAGATGGCACTTGCGCATCATCACGCAGCCCATGGCGATCAACGGAGCGGTGGAAAAGCCGAACTCCTCAGCCCCCAGCAGCGCCGCGATCACCACGTCGCGGCCGGTCTGCAATTTTCCGTCGGTCTGAAGCACCACGCGTCCGCGCAGATCGTTCAGCACCAGCACCTGCTGCGTTTCGGCCAGGCCCAGTTCCCAGGGAATGCCCGCGTGGCGGATCGAGGTCAGCGGCGAAGCCCCGGTTCCGCCGTCGTGGCCGCTGATGAGAATCACGTCGGCGTGCGCCTTGGCGACTCCCGCGGCCACGGTGCCGACGCCGGCTTCGGCCACCAGCTTTACGGAAATTCTGGCGCGCGGGTTGACGTTCTTCAGGTCGTAAATGAGCTGCGCCAGATCCTCGATCGAATAAATATCGTGATGCGGCGGGGGCGAAATGAGCTGCACGCCGGCAATGGCGTGGCGCACGCGCGCGATCACCTCGTCCACTTTGTGTCCGGGAAGCTGGCCGCCCTCGCCGGGCTTGGCTCCCTGCGCCACCTTGATCTGCAATTCGTCGGCGTTGACCAAATAATGCGCGGTGACGCCGAAGCGCCCGGAAGCGACTTGTTTGACCGCGCTGCGGCGCAGATCCCGGAATCGTTCCTCGTCCTCGCCGCCTTCGCCGGTGTTCGATTGCCCGCCGATGGTGTTCATCGCGATGGCCAGCGTTTCATGCGCTTCCTTGCTGATGGAGCCGAACGACATCGCGCCGGTGCGGAATCGCTTCACGATCTCCGCCGCCGGCTCCACTTCCTCGATCGGCGCCGGATGCGCGGCCGGTTTCAATTCCATTAATCCGCGCAGGGTGCAGAGCTGGCGATTCTGTTGATCGATCAGATCGCTGTATTCCTGAAAGGTCTGGGCGTTGTTGGCGCGCACCGCGTGCTGGAGCTTGCTCACGGTGAGCGGATTCAACAGATGATACTCGCCGCTCACGCGATATTGATAATCGCCGCCGGGCTCCAGGTCCTTTTCCGAGGCGCGCGGGGGCAGCAACGCGTGCTCGTGCTTCATGCGCGCTTCTTGCGCGATCACGTCCAGGCCGATGCCCTCGATGCGCGACGCGGTGCCGGTGAAATAGCGGTCCACCAGCGCCTGGTTCAGCCCGACCGCTTCAAAACATTGCGCGCCGCGATAGCTTTGCAACGTGGAAATGCCCATCTTCGAAAAGACCTTGAGCAGTCCCTTGTTGATCGCCTTCTTGAAATTCTTGAGTGCCGTTTCGAACCCCACGCCGCCCAATTGATCGCGCTGCGCCAGATCCTCCAGCGTTTCGATCGCCAAATACGGATTCACCGCGCTTGCGCCATAGCCGATCAGCAGCGCGAAGTGCATCACCTCGCGCGGCTCGCCCGATTCGACGATCAGCGCCACCTGCGTGCGCGTTTCTTCCCGAACCAGATGATTGTGGACCGCGGTCAAAGCGAGCAGGCTCGGAATCGGCGCGTATTCGGCGTCCAAGCCGCGATCGGAGAGGATCAGTAAACGATACCCGTCGCGGATGGCGAGCGAGGCGCGGCGGCACAGCGCGTCGAGCGAGCGTTCCAGTTCCCGCTCCCCGTCGGAGGCGCGGAAAATCGCCGGAAGCGTGGTGGCGAGAAAATCGCCCCAGCTCAGGCGCCGCAGTTTTTCGAGATCGAGATTGGTCAGAATCGGATGCAGCAGCTTCAGGGTGTGGCAATGTTTTGGCGTTTCTTCCAGGATGTTGCGCTCGGTACCGATGTAGCTGGTGAGGGACATCATCATGTCCTCGCGAATCGGATCGACCGCCGGATTGGTCACCTGCGCGAAGAGCTGCTTGAAGTAATGAAACAGCGGCTGCGGGCGGTCCGACAAACAGGCGAGCGGCGTGTCGACGCCCATTGAGCCGATGGGCTCCTCGCCGTTTGCCGCCATCGGCGCCAGAATCATTCTCAGATCTTCCTCGGTGTAGCCGAAGGCGCGCTGCCGCGCCACGATGGTTTTCGGATCGAAGCCGTAGACCCGCGGCGGCTGCGGCAGATCATCCAGCATGATCGTGTTTTCCTTCAGCCATTCCGCGTAAGGGCGCCGCGCCGCGAGCTGATGCTTGATCTCCTCATCGGGAACGATGCGGCCTTCTTCCAGATTCACCAGCAGCATTTTTCCGGGCTGAAGCCGCCCCTTATAGCGGACGTTTTCCGGCGCTACCGGCAGCACGCCCGTTTCCGAGGCGAGAATCAGATGATCGTCTTCGGTCACCAGATAGCGCGCCGGGCGCAGTCCCATGCGATCGAGCGTTGCGCCGATCCATTTGCCATCGGTGAAGGCCACCGCCGCCGGACCGTCCCAGGGCTCCATCAGGGAGGCGTGATATTCGTAAAACGCGCGCTTTTCCGGACTCATCGTGGAATCGTGATCCCACGCCTCCGGGATCAGCATCGCGATCACGTGCGGCAAGCTCCGCCCGGCCAGCGTCAGCATCTCCACCGTGTTATCGAGCGCCGCGGTGTCGCTGCCCGCCGGAGTGATCACCGGGAAAATCTTCCGGATATCGGCGCCGAACAGATCCGATTCGAGAACGGACTGGCGCGCGTTCATCCAGTTGATATTGCCGCGAACCGTGTTGATCTCGCCGTTGTGGCACAGCATTCGATACGGATGCGCGAGCTGCCAGCTTGGAAACGTATTGGTCGAAAAACGCTGGTGAACCAGACAGAACGCGCTGCGCGTCTCCGGATCGGAAAGATCGCCGTAAAATTCGGCGATCTGGGGAGCAAGCAGCAGGCCCTTGTAAACAATCGTTCGCGCGGAGAGCGAGGGGATGTAGAAAAATTCTTTCTGATGAATTTGCGACCGCGCGATTGCGGCCTCGGCGGCGCGGCGCGTCACATACAGCCTGCGCTCCAGCTCATCCGTGCACCAGCTCTCTTCTCCGGCCAGAAAAAGCTGCTCGATATACGGCTGCGTCGCGCGCGCCTGGCGGCCGATGGCATCGACGCGCACGGGAGTGTCGCGCCAGCCCAGCACTTTCAACCCTTGCTCGCGCGCTGCGGCCTCTACCATTCCTTCGCAGACCAATCGCTCGCGCGCATCCACCGGCAGAAACAGCATCCCGGCGCCGTAGCGGCCGCGATTGGGCAACGCGAACGGGAGCTCGCGCGCGAAAAATTCGTGCGGGATCTGGATCAGAATGCCGGCCCCGTCGCCCGTCTCCGGATCGCATCCGCAGGCCCCGCGATGCGTCAGGTTTATCAGAATTTCCAGCCCTTTGCGGATGATCTCCTGGGATCGCGCCCCGGACAGGTTCACGATAAAACCCATGCCGCAGGCATCGTGTTCGTTAGCCGGGTGATACAAACCCTGCGCGGGGAAAGCCATGGTCCATGGTAGAGGATTTTGAGTATTAGGTCAATGGATTTTATTAGCTTGCATTATTAGTAATGCTAATGTAATATGGTTGAGATCACATATTGTGGCCCACGAAAATCATAAGCTGTTCCGCGATGTCGCGCAGACGCGCAGCATCAGCCGCGCCGCCGCTTTGAATGGAATCAGCCAGTCGGCCGCGACGCAGCAGATTCAGGATCTGGAAAAATCCTTTGGGACGGATTTGCTCGACCGCTCCCGCCGTCCGCTGGCCTTAACCCCGGCCGGGCAGATTTACGCCCAATTCTGCCGCGACGTCTTGCGCCGCCGCGAGGATTTTCTCTCGGAGTTGGCGCGAATCCGCGAGGAGACGGACGCCAAAGTGCGCGTCGCCTCGATTTATTCGGTCGGCTTGGGCGAGATGGTGGATTTGGAACAGGAATTTTCGGTTCGCCATCCGGAGGCGAGTTTGGAGGTCGAATATCTGCGACCGGAAAAAGTCTATGAAGCCGTGCTGGCCGATGAGGCCGATATCGGCCTGGTGAGTTATCCCGAGGCGACGCGGGAAATCAAAGTGATTCCCTGGCGCCGCGAGGAGATGGTTCTGGCGGCGTCGCCCTATCATCCTCTGGCCGGGCGCGGGCCTGTTCCGCTAGGCGAATTGAACGGCATCGAGTTCGTCGGCTTCGACGAGGATTTACCCATCCAGCGCGAGATCGACCGTTTTTTGCGCGAGCACGGCGTGGAGGTGAACCAGATCCTGCACTTCGATAATCTGCAAATGATCAAGGAAGCCGTGGCGCATCGCGTGGGAGTGAGCATCATGCCCGCGCGCATCATGATGGAGGAACTGGCGCAGGGGCGGCTGGTGGCGATCCCGATCGGCGCCTCGGAGTTGTACCGGCCGCTGGGAATTATTCATCGAAGGAAGAAAAAGTTCCGCAAAGCGGCGCAGGAATTTATCGATTTACTGTGTGAAAAACCGGGGCCGGCATTAAGCGGCGCGCGTTAAGGCCGCGGCGTAGGGGCGGGGGTGCGTCCCGCCCCTGAAACGCTCATTCCGTGTCGCGAGTGCGCTTTTTGCGATTGCGCTTGCGAGCCAACGCTTCTTTGGTTCTCTTCTTCTCGCCAGGTTTTAAATAGAACGAGTGGCGCTTGATCTCTTTAATGATGTCTTCCTGCTGGACCTTGCGCTTAAACCGGCGTAGCGCGCTCTCAAGCGTTTCTCCGTCCTGAATATGGACTTCCGCCAATCCCAATCACCTCGCTTTCGAAGAGGAATCCCCTCCAGAATAGCATTCGCTGGGTATGGAAGGGCGTGGGCAGCACCTACAGACCATACGCCAGATCTCATCGTCGCGGTGGACGAAAGTCCGCGGATCGTACAGGCGGAGGTTGCGCGGAGCATTTCATCCTTCAACCCTTTTGGATCATCACCTCGGTCGATTTCACGACGACCTTGACGGCATCGCCCTTCTTTAAGCCGAGCAAAATTGGATCTCCATGGGCTTGCACCTGGTCGGTACTTTTTCGGCATTCGCCAGCCGCCGTGGGAGTGGACGTATGTGCCAGTCGTTATCCGCTGATCGATCACCCGGACCTGCGCAGCGTGCGCTCTATCTTCATCTGCGCTCGGCAAGCGCAACGACGTTCACGCAGCGCAGCAAGAAAGCTTGGCGACATCCTTTTCGAAAGTGAGAGCGGCCAATTTGATACCCTCCACCATAGTCAGATAAGGATGGAAAGTGTGCGTAATATCTTTGAACGTGAGCCCGAATCGAATCGCGAGCGTCGCTTCCTGAATCACTTCTCCTGCGTCGGCAGCAAGAACATGGGCGCCGAGCAGGCGTTGAGTCTCCTCCTCGACAATCAACTTGATCAGCCCGCGCGTGTCGCGCGAGGCCTGTGCACGTGGAACATCCTTCAGGTTGAGCACCGCGGTCTTGATCTTCAGTCCTTGCGCTCGGGCTTGACTTTCCGTGAGCCCCACGCTTGCCATTTGCGGATCAGTGAAGGTCACGGAGGGTAAGGCGGAGAGATCATACAAGCGTCCCGCGCCGGTTAAAGCGTTCTCAGCAGCCAATCCGCCCGCATAAGCTGCGACATACACATACATCGGGTTGCCGATGCAATCGCCTGCGGCGTAGACATCCGAATTGCTAGTTTGCAGATACTCGTCGACGACAATCTCGCCGTGTGCGCCAGTTTGAATGCCTGCCAACTCCAAGCCCAGCCCGTCGGTGTTCGGCCGCCGACCTGTCGCGACAAGCAGCTGCTTAGCCGTGCACACCTCCAGGTGGCCGTCCAGTATCGCGCGCACTTCGTACTGATCGCTCTTGCGGTCAATCCGCTCGATCACCGCATTCACACACGCCCGGATCTTTTCCCCCTCCAGGTACCGCGTCAACGCCGTCCCGATTTCTGGCTCAGCCGCCGCCGCCAGATGTGGCTGCGTTTCGAAGACCATGACGCGTACGCCAAAGCGACCAAACAACTGGGCCAGCTCGAGGCCCACGGATCCCGCCCCAATCACAATCATCGATTCCGGCAACTCCGGCACGCTGAGCGCGGCTGTGCTGTCTAAATAAGGAATCTCGGCAAGCCCGGGTATCGGCGGGGTCCAGGGATGCGAGCCGGTGGCAAGGAGAATTTTGCCGGGCGTGTATCGATGCCCGTTTATCTCCAGACTCCGCCCGCCGGTTAAACGAGCATCGCCTTTGAGAATCGTGATGTTGGCATATTGTTCGGCCACATGCACATACTTGTCTTGGCGCAGCGTGGCCACGAGTTCGTCTTTCTGTTGGACCACGCGTCGCCAATCCGAAGGCGGAGGGCAGGCCGTCAGCCCTTGAAAATTCGGATACGCTGAGTGATAGCACAGCTCGGCTGCTTTAATGAGCGTCTTTGAAGGCACACAACCCACGTTGACGCAGGTTCCCCCAATCGTTCCTTTTTCGATAATCGCCACGCGGGCGCCCAGTTCCGCGGCTTTGATCGCTGCGGCAAAAGCCGCCGAGCCGCCGCCAATGGTCATCAAATCAAATGACTCGCCGGAGGAGGGTATGCGACGCCCGACGTCGAGCGGACGCTTTTCCGTTACCACCGCGTGATAGCCCGCCTTTTCCACGGCGGCCTCTAAGCTCTTACCGTCCACTTCCGAGGCGGCCACTACGGCAGCCTGGCCGGATTTCCATGAACCGACGCGAACGTCGGTCACTCCCGCCACGCTCCGCAAAGCCTCCGTTACATGCCGCGCGCAGTTGTCGCACGTCATGCCTTCCACTCGAAGCGTGAACTGCGCCTGATTCGCCATGAGGCCCCCTCCTACGCGCTTTCGACTAGGGCTTGCATGCCGGAGCGCACCGCCGGCGCATCAGCACGTTGAGAACGCTGGCCACGATCAGGCCGGCGATGCCAAGATAAGCCAGCGCCGCGGTGTGGCGTACAAAAGTGAACAGATACGCAATCACACCGCTTCCAGCGGCAATGACCAGAGGCCAAAGCCGCCGGTGGACTCGAAAGCCAAACAGCAGTCCTATGAACGTAACGGCCAGAAATGCGATCATCAGCGGACGCAGGATAGCGTCATTGATGAGAAAGCCCAGTCCCAGCGCGGCCAAAATCGACACAATGGCGGGCAGTCCCATGCAGCAAGCGGCGGCCACAAACGACCCGGCGATGCCGAGCTTGTCCAAGTGCTCTTTCCAACTCATAGCCCTTTTCCTCGGCCGTTCCGCCAGGGCACGTCTTGAGAGGACACGCCCTGCTCACAAGAATTCGTTCGAGCAGCCTGCGACAGAGATCAGCGCCCTCAGTGATTTTTGGGATCGCTTTTCGCCTGTTGCCGGGCTGCCAGGATTCTGTTGATTTCCGGGTTTAAACCCTGCGCGAACCAACTCTCAGCCAGCGCCAGTTCTGCTTCCGAGAGATGAACCTTGTCCTTGAGATCGGAAAGAAACTGCTTCTGGGCCGCATCCACGGCTTTGTTGTAATTGCTGAGCGCTTCTCGATATTGCTGTTTCTGCGCGTCCGTTAGCTGAAACATGCTGGCGTTGCCCGGGCAAAGCTGTCCGGTCTTCATATGGGAGCAGAAGATCTCCGGCGGCTTTGAGGCTTCGTTTGCATGCTGGCCTTTGTGTTCTTGCGCAGAAACCGCAAAGGCCGTAGCCACCACGGCCATGATGACAACCGGAGTGATTTTCCAATTGGATTTCATCGTTTTCCTCCTATTCATTCAAGTCTTTAAGAGCGCGGCTCCAGTGATGGATGAAAACCCGCGCCCGCTATGACGTCCTCTAATGCCCTCGCGTTTAGCGCCGTGGGATCGTAGGTCACAACAGCCCTGTGCGCATCGACATCCGAGCTCACGTCCAGGACTCCAGGGAGCTTGCGAAGCGCCGAAGAAAGGCTGACGGCGCAAGCGGGGCAGTCCAGATCTGGAATTTGGAAAGCGGCTTGAGAGACATGGCCAGCCCCGGCGGATCGAGCAGGGCTGGGCGCTCCGAGCGCCATCCTGGCCACGGCGCCTGAGTAATAGGGGAACGCAGCCAGCCCCACTGCGAGAACCGCCGCCAGTCCCAGCGTAATCCAGTTCCAACGGCTGATCGGTTTCGCCGCGCACAGGCTTCCGGGCGCGCAGCTTCTCTTCCGATCGCGCCAGGCAAAGATCAATCCAGCCGCCAGAAGCAGACCCGTCACGCCGAGCAGGTACGGACGCCATTTCTCAAACGCGGCGCCTGCCGCAATCGCCCCCAATCCTGTAATGGCAGCCAAAATCGGCAGGATGCAGCACAACGAAGCAGCGATCGCGGCCGCCACAGCCGAGACCATCAGCAAACTTCGCCGCGGGGCGGTTTCTGATGTGGACCGAGCCGGGCGCTCTGCGCAGCAGATTTCATCGCCCTGGCCGTTGCCGGCTGCATTACGAAGCGCCTCGCGGATCAGCTTCAGCGGGGGAACACCCGTCTGGCGCCCTCCATCCATATAAGTCCGGCACATCAAGCCAAAGCTCGTGGACGAACGAGCCGCCGGCTCAATGTCCTGGCCGTTCACGCGGATTGTGGGCGACCCCAAAAACTTCAGCTCCTGAGCCCGGGCCGCGCCGGTCACGTTGATCTCGACCAACTCGGCGTTAAGACCCTCCTGGCGCAGAGCTTCCTTGACCTGCTCCACAGCAGGGCGATGATGCGGGCACCCGTCAAAGTACAAAATTTCGATCTTCATGATGGAACTCCCTTCCGACGGCGAGTGCGGTTCAATTCCTGAAGCACCGGACATGCTTCATGCTCCTTAGCTCCTTGCCGCAGGTTTCGCTTGCATTCCCGCAGTGAGCGGTTCAGCCCTTTTTCGAGCGCTTGCAACTCCAAAATCTTGCGGCGCACTTGCGCGATCTTTTGCTCGAGCAATTGTTGAACGTGCTCACAGGCTGTTACGCGATCCCGCTGTAGAAGCAGCAGTTCGCGAATCTCCTCCAGTGAGAAGCCCAGTCCTTGGGCATTCTGAATCAGTTTGAGCGCAGTGATCTCGCCTTCGCCAAACACGCGGAATCCGCCTTCGGTCCGGGCCGGACTCGCTAAGAGTCCCTGTTTTTCATAGAACCGGATAGCGTCGACGCTCAAGCCGGTTTCCTGCGCCACTTGGCCTATTCTCGCCGCCACGTTCGCTTGCCTTTTCGTCTCCATGCTCAGAATACAATCTGGAGTTACCTCCAGAGTCAAGAGCCTTTGAGCAGAATTTCAGTGCATCCCGGGCCGGAATCAAGCAATTGTTCAACACATATCGCTGCGGCGGGCGGGATCTCATTTTGTATCTTCCGGAGTTCCAACCCGGCAGAAGAGACTCCCATTTTGGGAAAGATGACGCCGCGGCGCAGCGCTCGTAACCCCAATTTAGAGGACTTCGCGAACACCGAACCGCGATGGCCATCGGGGTGCAAGGACGCAGCCGGATGGCGCGGATTCTAACGCGGCAATTCGGGCTTTTCGAATACGATCCTGCGGCGGCGATCGAATTTCCAGCGGGCTTGCCGGGATTCGAGGCGCGGCGGCAGTTCGTCCTGATCGAGCGGGCGAGCATCGCGCCGATTCTGTTTTTGCAGAGCCTCGATTCGCCGGATTTGTGCTTTCCCGCGGCGCCGGTCCGCGCGATCGATCCGCAATATGAATTGGCGCTCACAGCGGATGATCTGCGCCTGCTCGGATCGGGCGCGGCGGAGGATTTGATCGCGCTGGCGATTCTCTCGGCGCCCAACGACGGCCCGCTGACCGCGAATTTACTGGCGCCGGTGGTGATCGATCCGCGATCGCGGCGCGCGGTGCAGGCGGTGAGAATGGATCGGCGCTACTCGCACCGGCATCCGATCGTGAAGGAGACGGCATGCTGGTGATCCGGCGCCGGCCTGGCGAGGCGCTGATGATCGGCGAGGGCGTGGAGATCGAGATTCTCGACTGCACGCCGTCGCAGGTCAAGTTGGGGATTCGCGCGCCCAAGCAGGTGACGGTGCTGCGCAAGGAGATTCATCTTACGGGCGAACAGAACCGGCTGGCGGCGAGCCAGCTTACGCCCGATGGAATGGACCGGCTGCTCGACGGTTTTCGTGGAAAGTAATTTCTTCTCAAAACGCGCGATCCGGCTCCGATAAGGTTCTTGAAAGAAAATCCGGGAAAGGATTCCCGGTAAGGCCGTGGAGCGGCCGAACGAATTCAAGGAGAGAAGAAACCGTGCTTTCAATCAACACCAACGTGTCGTCTCTACAGGCGCAGAATTACTTGCGGCAAACAGAGGCATTTCAAAACCAAACCATCCAACAGGTGACGTCGGGCCTGCGCATTGTCAACTCCGGCGTGGATGCCGCGGGATTGGCGATCGCCAACGCGGACCGGTCCAATGAAGCGGTGCTGACGCAGGGCGTCCAGAACGCCAGCGATGCGCAGAGCCAGTTGCAGATCGCCGATGGCGGTTTGAGCAACATTTCGCAGCTTCTCGATCGCGCCCGCACGCTGGCCACCGAATCGGCGTCGGGATCGTTCAGCGGCGACCGCAACGTGCTGAACACCGAATTTCAGAGCGTGATTCAGGAAGTCAACCGCCAGGCGCAAGCCATCGGGTTAAACACCGGCGGATCGCTTGCGAAGAACCTTGGAGTTTTCATCGGCGGCGGCCTCGATTCGGGCGGCGTGACCGCGACCGAAAACGGCACGGTGAGCGTGAATCTCTCCGGCGCCACCGTGGACGCGCAGAGCCTCGGTCTCGAAGGCGTGCAGGCGGTCAAAACCAGCGGCGTCGATCTGAGCGCGGGCCAGCCGACCAGCGTCCAGGCGATCCTCAACGACAGCAACAACGCGCAGCCGAACAATACGACGACGTTTACCTTCTCCGGTCCCGGCTTCGGCGGCAATCAGGTTGCAGTCAGCGTCAATCTGGCGGGAGTGAGCGATACCAACACGCTGGTCGCTGCAATCAACAATGCGATCCAAACGGCAGGCAACGGCGCTACGGCGGCCGCTACGGCGTTCCAAAACGCGGGCATTACGGCGAGCGTGGTTACCGATGCCAACGGCGGCCAGCATATCGCTTTCAACTCGAGCAGCACGGCGTTCCAGGTCCAGGCCGGCGACGTGATGGCGAATGCCTTGATGGGCAATACCACATCGGCCAGCTCGCCGGACGGAGCCTCGATCACTTCGACGGTGACCGGCGGCGCAAATACGGCAAGCAGCGGCACGCTGGGAACCGCCACCACGCTCCAGTTCAGCGGCGGAGGATTGGCCAGCCCGGTTTCGATCAGCCTGGCTTCGGGCTCTTCCCTGGCGTCGATTCAGAGCGCGATCAACAGCAACGCCGCGCTTAAAGCGGCGGGCATCAGCCTGACCACGGCCACGGCCGGATCCGCGCTGGTGTTCAGCGATTCGACCGGCCAGCAGTTCTCGGTGAAGGCGTCCGGCGACACGGCGAATTTTCTGGGTCTCGGCTCCTTCCAGGCGGGCAGCGGCGGCGCGGTTCAGTACAGCACGATCACGGCGGGCGCGGCCTACGATCCCACCACGGCCACCGGCACCGCAAATCTGGAATTTTCGATCAACGGCAGCGCCGGCACCAGCCCGATCAGCATCAGTTTGGCGGGCGGCGATGCAACTTCCGGCAAAGTGGTCGGCAACGCCGATTTAAGCGGCACGCTGAGCCTGGGCGGCACGGACTTAACGCTGAACGTGACGATTGACGGCGCCTCCAGTCCGACGGCGGTTACCATCTCGCACACCGACACGACGGCGGCGCAGGTGATCAGCCAGATCAATACCGCGCTCGGCAGCACCGGCACCGCGTCGCTGGTGACGTCGGGATCGCAGCAGTTCCTTCAGATTACTTCGGCCTCCACCGGCAGTACGTCATCCGTGGCGGTCTCGGGCACCGGAGTTGCGCCGCTGTTCGGCACCGCGACCGCCACCGCCGGCAATGCGAGATCCCTGACCAGCGTGATGAGCGCCATCAACTCGGCGATCGCCGGCAGCTCGGCGCTTCAGAGCGCGGGCTTGTCGGCCACCAGCAGCGGCGGGAAACTGGTGATCTCCTCCAACAACGGGACGCAGTTCCAGCTCAACGCTTACGGAACCGGCAATCTCGGCTTCGGGATTACGGGTGCGCAGTACGGGGCGGGCAACACCACATCGAGCGCCGCGTTTTCGGCGATGAACGCGGGCGGCGCCTATCAAACCGGCGACCTCGGCTTCACCGGCCTGACCAACGGCAACGACAAACAGAGCATCACCGTTTCCGCGGTCGATTCGACCGGCGCCACGCAGTCGCTGACGGTGCAGTTGCAGAACAACGGAACTTCCAGCTCGGGCCAGAACATCGACTCGGCGATCGCGGCGATCAATCAAGCCCTGCAAAAATCCAACATCGGCGTGCTCGAAGGGATCACGGCGGTGAAGGACAATGTCGGCGGCGTGCAGAAGATCAACTTCCTCAGCACCCAAAGCTTTAACGTTGCGGTCGGCTCCACGGCCGATGGCACCGGAGTGCAGAGCCAGGGGGCCACGCAGACTGCGACCGTGGTCGGCAACAAAATCACGGCCGATATCAGCACCGTGGCTTCGGCGACCAATGCCGTCAACCAGCTCGCCAAATCGGTGCAGACGCTGGGCGACGCGCAAGCGGCCGTGGGACGCGGCGAGAACCTGATGAGCTACGCCACCAACCTGGCGAACTCGCAGTTAACCAACACCCAGGCCGCCGAATCCGGCATCCGCGATGTGGATATGGCGACGGCTTCGGCGAACCTGACCAAAGCGCAGATCGAGTTGCAGGCCGGCATCGCCGCGCTGGCGCAAGCCAACTCCGCTCCACAGCAGGTGCTGTCGCTGCTGCAACACTAAAAACCATCCCCTCGTTGAGTAAGGCCATGCCGGGATTAAATCCGGCATGGCTTTTTTATTGCGAAAGCGGCGGCGTTCAGCTTTTTCTTTTCTTTTGCGCCATCTCCCCGGCCGAGCTTCGGACCAGAAACAGCACGCCGCTCACGGTTGCGCAGCGCAGAAACGGAGGCATCAGGTCCGTGAACATCGATGCCGCCGTGACCACCAGGGAAAGAATGAAAAAAAAATTGATCGCGCTCGCGAATCGCGCGCTCAATTTCGGCGCGGTATCCCGAGGTTTAATCTCGGAGCCGCACGCCCAGCAGCGTTTTTCGCTGTCCTTGATGGTCGAATTGCAGTCAAGACAGCGATGAATCGCCATGTAATGCCAGTTTAGCGGCGCGCGGAAGGGAATGATATCGGGCATTTACCTCAGTGGCGGCGGGGTAGACTGTTCAAGTGATCTCCAGTGCGGACGTAGTGATTATTGGCGGCGGCATCGTTGGCTCGAGCATCGCTTATCACCTGACCAGCGCGGGCTGCCGCAATGTCCTGGTGCTTGAGCGCGAAGCTCATCAGGGCAAAGGCTCGACCGGGAAAAGCATGGGCGGCGTGCGGGCTCAATTTTCCACCGAATCGAGCATTCGCATGTCGCTGTATTCGATCTCTTTTTTTCGCGATTTTGAAGAGAGAATGGGCCATCCCTCCGGCTATCGCGCGCAGGGGTACCTGTTCATGGCGACCAATCCGCGGCAGATGGACTATCTCCGCGCCAATTACGAGCGGCAGGTGGCGGCCGGACTCAAGACGGCGCGAGTGGTGAGCACCGCGGAAATCGTGGACATGGTTCCACAGGTCCGCGCCGACGATATTTTGGGCGGAACATTTTGCTCCACCGATGGTTTTGTCGATCCCTACAGCGTCATGACCGGATTCACGCTGCGCGCCCTCGATCAGGGCGCGGTGGTGATGCGCGAAACGCCGGTCACGGCGATCGAATGCGATGCCCAGGGCGTGGCCGCAGTGGCCACGCCGCGGGGCAAGGTGGCGACGCGAACCGTGGTGAACGCGGCGGGCGCGTGGTCGGCGCAGGTGGCCAAGATGGCGGGAATCGATCTGCCGGTCGAACCGCTGCGGCGCATGCTGGTGCCCACCGAACCGTTCGAAAAAATTTCGCACGCCGCGCCGATGACCATCGATATGTCCACCGGCTTTCATTTTCGTCCGGAAGGCCTGGGCCTGCTGATGGCCTGGAACGATCCCGCGGAAAGACCGGGGTTTAACACCAGCTTCGACCGCGCGTTCATCGAAAAAATTCTCACTCGCGGCGTGAGCCGGTTTCCGGTGCTGGAAGAAGCCGAAGTGAATCCGTCGCGCGGCTGGGCCGGGCTGTATGAGATGACGCCGGATCATCATCCCGTGTTGGGCGCCGTTCCCGACGTGCCGGGATTTTACGTCGCGGCCGGCTTCAGCGGCCACGGCGTGATGCACTCCCCGGCGACGGGCAAGATTCTCGCGGATTTGATTCTGCGCGGAACTACCGATCTGATCGATGCGCGCCCGCTGGGTTATTCCCGGTTCGCGGAAGGAAAGCTGATCGAAGAAACCGCGCTCCTGTAATTCCCCGCGCCGGATTTGGACGGCCATTCCTGTTGAGCTTGCGCTGGCGTAGAGGTTCCTGCATTACGAACAGCCCGCTATTCTGTTAAGAATGAAAGCGGCCATCGAAGTTCACGCCGACTCCTCGCCTGGCGTTCTGCATGAGCTCACCGGCGTCATCGCGCGGCATGGCGGCAACATCCTCAGCGTCGCCAGCGCGGATCACGGCGGCGAGAGCCGTATTTTCTTCGAGCTCGATCTTCCTGACGGTCCTGCGTCGCTGATCGTCGATCTGGGGCAGCTCGGCGTGGTTCGCCGTCTGGCGCAGGTCGAAACCATGGAAAGCGTCTACGGCAAGCGGATTATCATCATGGGCGGCGGAGCTCAAGTCGGCCAGGTCGCGCTCGGCGCCATCACTGAAGCGGATCGCCACAACATTCGCGGCGAGCACATCTCGGTGGACACGATCCCGCTGGTAGGCGAGCAGACGCTGGCCGCTGCGGTTCGCGCCAGCGCCCGGCTGCCGCGCGTCAAGGCGCTGGTTCTGGCCGGATCGCTCATGGGCGGCGAGATCGAGCACGCCGTCCGCGAAGTCCGCGCCTCGGGATTGCTGGTAGTGAGCCTGAACATGGCCGGCAGCGTCCCTGAGGCCGCCGATCTGGTGGTCACCGATCCGGTGCAAGCCGGCGTGATGGCCGTGATGGCCGTCGCCGACACTGCCAAGTTCACCGTCGAGCGCCTGAAGCGCCGCGTCTTCTAGCCGCCTCCAGCTAGCCAAGCCTGCTCCGCCTGTTTTCTCGGACCTCGCCGTATTCTTAAGATTTCACGCGCCGCCGCGCTCCAACTCGGATAGAATGATTCTGGCGATTTTCGGAAGGAGCAAGCATGAGCGAAAAATCACGACGCGCATTTCTCATCAGTTCCGCCACCGGACTGAACGCGGCCTGGGTCGCGGCCAATCTGCCGGAAATTCTCGCCGCGCAGGATCAGGCCCAGCAGGCCGCCAGAACCGGTCACGCGAAGCTGTCGTTCTTCAATGAAGCGCAGGCGGCCGAGATCGAGGCCATCACCGCGCAAATTATCCCCTCCGATGAAGACCCCGGCGCGCGCGAGGCTCACTGCGTGATCTTTATCGACCGCGCGCTCAGCGGATTCGATAAATCCAAGCAGGCCGTCTACACTGCCGGCCTGGAGGATCTGCGGAAAAAGGTTCAGGAGCTTTATCCCGGCGCCGCGAAATTTTCCGCGCTCACCTCCGAACAGCAGATCAAGACCCTGACCGCCATGGAAAGGACGCCGTTCTTCACCGTCGTCCGGAATCACACGGTGATGGGATTTCTCTCGCGCCCGTCGCACGGCGGCAATTACAACAAGGTCGGATGGAAGCTGATCGCCTATGACGATTCGCTGAATTTTAAGCCTCCGTTCGGCTATTACGACGCTCAGTACGAAAACGAGCATAAGGCCTGAAGGAGGCGCCGCCATGAAAAAATTCCCGCTCAATTCAGAAGTCGATTTCGTCGTCATCGGTTCCGGCGCCGGCGGCGGCATTATGGCCAAGCAGCTTGCCACCGCGGGATTTTCGGTGGTCGTCCTCGAGCAGGGAGGCTGGGGAAAATACGGCCGCGAGCACGAATACAACAAGGACGAATGGATCCAGCTCCATCTGCCCGAGGACCAGCAGTTGATGAGCGACCCCAATCGCCAGCGCAACACGTTTCGCCGCAACGATCGGGAAAAAGCCAAGCCGGGCAATCACACCTACGGCTGCGTGGTCGGCGGCGGCACCGTCACCTACGGCGGATCAAGCTGGCGCCATCTGCCCTACGAATTCAAGGAAGCCACCACGGACCCGACCATCCCTTCCGGCACCGGCATGGCGGACTGGCCCATCACCTATGAAGAGTTGGAGCCTTATTATGTCCAGGCCGAATGGGAAATGGGCATCAGCGGCCGGAAAATCGACTCGCCCTTTCTCGCGCCGATGTCGAAGGATTATCCCGTGCCTCCGGTGCCGCTCAAAAGCTCCGGGGCGTTGATGATGACCGCCGCGCAAAAGCTCGGATTGACCTGCGTTCCCGGACCGCTCGCCATCATCACGCGCCCCTACATGGGGCGCGCCGCGTGCGTGAATTGCGGGATCTGTTCCGGCTACGGATGCCAGGTGCGGGCGCGTTCCAGCTCCGCGGTGACGATGCTGCCGCTTGCCGTGAACACCGGCCGGTGCGAGATTCGCGCCCGCAGCTACGTGCGTGAAATTACCACCGATGGCGCCGGACGCTGCACCGGCGTCATTTATTTCGACGCGGAAAAAAAGGAAGTGCGGCAGCGCGCGAAAGTCGTGGTCTTATCGGCCAACGCCTCGGAATCCGCGCGGCTCCTGCTGCTGTCGAAATCGGGGCGGTTTCCCGACGGCCTCGCCAATTCGAGCGGCCTGGTCGGCAAATACGTGATGTACGGCAACGGCGTCACCGCCACTGGACTTTTCGAGCACCCGCTGAATGAATATAAGGGAGTCGTATCCGGCGCCGCGATCGTCGATTTTGTCCCCTCGGACCCCAAGCGCGGCCACTACGGCGGCGGCCGCATGACCGCCCGCGGCTATCAGACCCCCTTCGAGCTCGGCTTGAACGGATTATCGCCGGGAACGCCACATTGGGGCGCGGCGTACAAGAAAGCGCTGAAGGAAGAGGCAAATCATCGCATGACCATTCAGTGCTACGTCACGCAGATGCCGCTTGAAACCAATCGCGTCGATCTCGACCCCGACGTGAAGGACGAATGGGGCCTTCCGGCGATGCGGATCACGTCAACGAGTCATCCCGACGACATCAAGAACATGGAATTTTTCCGCCAGAAATCGATCGAAGTCTTGCAGGCCGCCGGAGCAACCCGAGTCTGGGCGCCTCCGGTTGGCGACACGCGCGGCGGCGCGCACAATCGCGGCACCTGCCGCATGGGCAACGACCCGAAAACGTCGGTGGTGGATAAATATCAAAAGGCGCACGACGTGCCGAATCTGTTCATCGTCGACGGCAGCGTCTTCGTAACCGGCGGCCGCAACCATCCGACCATGACCATCCAGGCGCTAGCCTTCCGGGCTGCCGATCATCTGGTCCAAGCCGCGAAGAAGGGCGCAATCAAAACCAGCTTCTAGCCGGCAGTTTTGGTGATGGTGCTTTACCACTAACTGCCTCCCTATTGAGATTGCCGGTGGAGTGGATCGCGGATGAAACAACCTGCCAGAGTTGGCGTATATTTCATAGCCACAGGCAGGTAATCCACGAAATGATCGGGTAGGCACGCTCTGGCATCCGCAAAGGTAAGGGTTACTCTGCGGCAAGCCATCAGTGACCGCCGCCATGCTTCGGCCGGACCGCATTCGACAGAGCCAGCCGGTTCTCATGCGTGACAAAGCTGATTTGCAGATTGTATCCATTCGGCGTGATCGTGTGATAACTTTTGAAGGCCGCGACATGAATTTCGTCATGCGTCGAAGTATCGACCCGCGCGGGAAGCCCGCGTTTTTCCAGCTCGGCTTTTACTCCATCCGTGTCCCAGGGCGCGATTCCGAAGGAGATGTGATCAATTCGCGCTCGGCGGGAGCGCGCTTCCGCTGCCTTTCCGAAGTTCGGATCATTCGGATTGCCTCCGCGGATAATAATGTCGCCGGCGTCCCCGATCATCAGCTCATTCTGGCTGCCTTCGTCATAGGTTTGTTTCCACCCCAGCAGGTTTTCATAAAAGGACGCGCTTTCTTTGTAATTCGCGGCGTTATAGGAGAAGTGGTCGAGCCAGACTGTCTTCCATCCGGTGGGCTCGAACGGCGGAGCCGCGGCCAGCGCTGCATTGGCGGGAGTTCGACGAAGGCCCGCGAGTCCTTTGCCGTTGCTGATCTGTAAATCAAATCCATCCGGATCCTTGACGTGGAAGCTTTCAAAACCCTTGCCGTCGTTGTCGGCCACCGGCGACAAACCGCGCCGCTGAAGCTCCTTCTCGACGGTATTGGCGTTCCACGGCTCGATCACGAAGCAGAAATTTGTGACCACGGCGGCTTTCAGGCCGGGGGCTTGTTTAAAGATCGCCGAACCCCAGGGAGCGATGTCGAGAATGGCCTGGCTGCCGTCGTCGCCGCGAAGCTTCCATCCCATCAGCGAAATGTAGAAGGCAGCCTCCTTGCGATAATCGGGCATTTCAAAAGTGATGTGGTCGAGAGCCACGGTTTTCCAACCGGTAGGAGCAATGACGGGATCGATCGGCGCCGTGGCGACGCTCTCACTTAACGGACACGCCGGAGTGCCGTACCCATCACGGCACCTGCCCTGGCCAAACGCCGCGGCGGTAATCAAAATTCCCACGGCGAACACCGCCGAAGGTCCGGAGATCCATCGATTCGGCAAAGGGCGTGGTCCCGCGGCGGTCGTTTCGTTAGGCATATGTCTATCCTACGACCACAGCAGACCGAAAGCATGCGCTGCGGGAAAATCCAGGGTCCGAACCGCGCTTGCCACAAAAGTAACAATCCTTCTAATCAAAAAAGGAACGCGTCTTTATAATCGATATAATCTTGCCGGAGAGGAAACGATCATGACCGCACGTCGAAGCAAGCTCACACTCATCGGTTTCGCCGCGCTCGCCGCCGTAACCGCGCCGGCGCAGAACAACAACGTCTACGTGCAAACCAATCTCGTTTCGGACGTCCCCGGCATGGCCGCCTTCACCGATCCGAACCTCGTGAATCCGTGGGGGATTTCGCAAACCGCCACGAGCCCGTTTTGGGTCTCGAATCACGACAAGGGGAACACTACCGTCTACGCCGGCGCAGGAACGCCATCGACCCTGGTCGTGACCATTCCCGCCGCCAACGGAACCGGCCAGGGCGTACCGACCGGCCAAGTCGCCGGGAATGGGACAAACTGGACCCTTCCGGCGCCGAACGGAAAACCCGCGTCGTTTATTTTTGCGACTGAAGATGGAACAATTTCCGCCTGGAACTCAGGCGCGGGGACCAAAGCCGTTATTGTCGTGAACAATTCGAGCTCAGGCGCGGTTTATACCGGCATCGCAACCAGTCCCGCCGGCGCGACGCCGTTGCTTTACGCGGCAAACTTCAGCTCCGGCAATATCGATGTCTTCGATGCGAGTTTTAACCCGACCACCGTCGCGGGCGGATTCAAGGACCCCAATCTGCCGGGCGGGTTCAATCCCTACAACGTCTGGACGCTCAACGGCAAGGTGTATGTCACCTACGCGAAACTCTCGCCAAATAAAGTGAATAGCGTTGCCGGCGCGGGCAACGGATTTGTGGACGTCTTCGACGCCAACGGCAATCTCCTGCAAAGGATCGTCTCCAATGGGCCGCTGAATTCTCCCTGGGGAGTCGCGATCGCGCCGGCAAATTGGGGCGCATTTGGAGGAGCGCTGCTGGTGGGCAACTTTGGAGACGGGAAAATTAACGCGTTCAACCTGACCACCGGCGCATCGCTCGGCGCGCTTCAGGATTCCAAGGGCAACCCGATCGTCAATAACGGGCTGTGGGGGATTTTGTTCGGGAACGGCCGGTCCGCCGACGCGAACACTTTGTACATCGTGGCCAATATTAATCCAAATAATGCCAGCCATGGCTTGTTTGCGGCGATTACCCCGCCGGCGCAGATCACCAGTATCGTGAATGCGGCCAGCATGTCCGGCAATACCATCGCTCCGGGTGAAATCGTCGTCCTGAACGGATTCAGCATTGGCCCGGTGCCACTTGCGGCGGCATCGATACCCAGTAGCGGCGCAATCGGCACCAGCATTCCAATTCAGGGCGGCACCAGCGTGACTTTTAATGGGACCCCCGCCCCAATGCTTTACGCATCGGCCTCGGCCACCAGCGTGATCGTGCCATACGAAGTCGCCGGATCGAGCACGGCGAGCGTGGTGGTCACCCGCAATGGAACCCCAACCAGCGCCTTCACCGTGAATGTCGCGGCGACCGCGCCCGGCTTATTTACGTTAAATGAAAGCGGTACCGGCGAGGTAGTTGCCATCAATTCCGATGGTTCGGTGAATGGAACTTCAAATGCTGCCGCGCGCGGCACGCCGGTTCTGCTGTATGCCACCGGCGAAGGCCAGACCGATCCGGCAGGGGTAGATGGGTTGATTACCGGTGAATTTTTGCGGACGCCCGTCGCGCAAGTTTCCTTGTCGATCGGCGGCCAGCCCGCGACAGTGGTATATGCCGGGTCGGTACCAGGCGGGGTCGCGGGGTTGTTGGTCGTGGAAGCGATCGTTCCCGCCAACGCTTCGACCGGCGCCTCGCCCGTTTCCCTGACCGTGGGCTCGGCCAGTAGTCCTTCAGGTACTACGATTTTTGTCAAGTAACGGCGATTTGGCCTGAACCCGTTCTCCAAAGCGCCTTACCCCTCGCAACTCTCATTGCCAATGCGTGTTAATTTACGCATAATGGCTACACGAGGGCAACGGGGATGAAACAACGATTCCTGGCGGTGTTTGTTGGACTGGCAGCCGCGGGCGGCGGCTGGTGGATGATCAAGGCCCAGGATTCCGGCGCATCCGTTACCGCGCACGCCGAATGCACGTTTTTCGGCCCGCAGCGCGAGCATTTTTTGCGCGGTTCCAGCGGTCATCTGCGCGCGGACCTGACGGCGCAAGTCACGGCCATGCTTGGAAGCTCGGGCGCCCCGTTGGTGCATGGCGCGCCGCCGCCGCACATGCCCGGCGACAAGAAGACCAACCTGATCGACTATTACGTCTGGCAATCCTTCAAGGAAAATAATGTAACGCCGGCCGCGCGGACCACCGACTATGAGTTTATCCGCCGCGTTTACCTCGATCTGACCGGCCGCATCCCGACGGCGGCGCAGGTTTCGACGTTCGTGGCCGACACGACTCCGAACAAGCGCGCGAATCTGGTCGAAACTCTGCTCGCCTCGCCGCAGTGGGTGGATCGCTGGACCATGTTTTTCGGGGATCTGTTTAAGAATGCTTCCAACTGGCCGAGCCTCGGCGTTTCGATCGGTCCGATGGGCCGCGACGCGTTCAACACCTTCATCCGAACCGCGCTCACCAAAGATACGCCATACAATCAAGTGGCCTACGCGCTGATCGCTTCGCAAGGTACGAACAATTTCAACCAGGGCGAATTGAACTGGATCGTGGGAGGCACGGTGCGCGGGACGGGCATCCCGGTTCAGGACACCTGGGATCAGCAGACCGCCAACATCGCCGATACATTCCTCGGTATTTCGCATCTGAACTGCCTGCTCTGCCACAACGGGATCGGTCACCTGACCGGTTTGAGCCTGTGGGGCCAGAGCACGACGCGGCAGCAGGCCTGGGGCATGTCGGCGTTTTTGGCGCACACCAAGATGCTGAATCCGACGGACCCGGCGACGAACGCGACGCTATGGTACATCACCGACAACGGATTCACGACGGACTATCCGTTGAACACCACCACCGGCAATCGCCCGCCGCGGCAGCCGATCGGCGGAACGCAGAAGACCGTCGCGCCGCAGTATATTTTCAACGGCCAGGGTCCGAATCAAGGAGAAGGCTACCGGCAGGCGTTCGCGCGCTTGGTGACCAGCGATGAACAGTTCGCGCGCGCCGCCGTGAATTATGTTTGGGCCGCGTTCTTCACGATGGGCATCGTCGATCCGCCGGACCAGTTTGACCCGGCCCGCCTGGACCCCAATAATCCTCCGCCGGCCGGATGGACCTTGCAGCCGTCCAATCCGCAACTGCTCGAGGCGCTGTCCCAGGATTTCATTCGCAATAACTACGATATCAAGCACCTGATGCGGCTGATCGTCAATTCCAACACCTATCAGCTTGAGTCGCAGTACGATCCGGCGGCCTGGAACCCGAACTGGGATTCGCTGTTCGCGCGCAAGCTGGTGCGGCGGTTGTGGGGCGAGGAAGTGGCCGATTCGATCGCGCTGGCGAGCAACATCCCGAACAGCTATACCAGCAACGGGGTGACGTTCAACGCCGCGATGCAGTGGCCGGAGACGGCCATCGAGCCGAGGCCGTTCCTGCAAGCCTTCCTTCCGGGCGATCGCGATCTGAATCCGCGGCGCCCCGATGGCGCGATCCAGCAGGCGCTGGTCATGATGAACGATTCGGCGCTGATGAACAAGCTGGTGGCTTCCGGCTCCGGCGCGACGGCGAGCCTGCTCAATCAGGCGCTGACGATCAGCGATAACAACGCGATGATCGATATGCTCTACATGACGATCCTTTCGCGGCATCCGAGCGCGACGGAGATGAACCAGTCGCTGGCGCTAATTACCGGCGGGACGCGCTCGCAGCGAATCCAGGAATTGATGTGGACCCTGTTTAATAAGGTCGATTTCCTGTTTAACTACTGAGGAGGCGCGCCGTGGACAAAGATCAAAAGAAATTTCACCAATTCCTGAAAACGAATCCTCAAGCCGTGCGGCCCGGAATGTTCCGCCGTCCGGATTGGACGCGCCGCAACTTCTTTCGCGTGTTCGGCGCGGGCCTGGTGGCATCCTGCTTCGCCAAAGAGGCGCGAGCGCAATCGGGCACCTGCACGTCCCAGCAGGTCACGACCCTGAACACCGCCAGGAACGTGATCTTCGTTCTGATGGCCGGCGCGCCAAGCCCCTGGGACACCTTCGATTACAAGCCCAATGCCGCCACGCCGTCGCAGATCGCCGCGGAAACGGTCAACGGGCTGCAATGGCCCACCGGAATTTTGCCAAACATCGGAACTCACCTTGGCGACATCGCGATCATCCGTTCGCTTCAAGCTCACGCTCTGGTGCATTCGCTGGGGCAGACCTGGGTGCAGATCGGACGCAATCCCGCCGCGGCGCTGGGCAACATCGCGCCCAATATCGGCAGCATCGTGGCGCTTGAAAAAGCGGCGGAGCGCAAGCCGAGCGACGTTCTTCCCACGTTTCTGGCGCTTAACTCCGATGGCGGCGTGGGCCAGGGATATCTGAACGCCACTTACGCGCCCTTCAAGTACGATCCCACCACCTCCGGGCTCCCGGACACTACCAATTCTTTCGGCTCGGCGCGCTGGGGCGAGATGCTCGACGTGCTGTATTCGATCGACGGGCCGCTGCGCAATAATTCGCCGCTCGGGCAGGCGGCCGACGACATGAACAATTTCTATCAGTCGGCGCAGCAGATGATGTACAACCCGACGGTGAATCAGGTTTTTCAATATTCTTCTTCCGACAGCGCGCGCTATGGCGGCAGCAGCTTTGGAAACGCGCTGATTATCGCCAAACAGGCTTTGTCCGCCAACATGGGAACGCGCTTCATCCAGGTGACGGTCGGCGGATGGGACATGCACGTGAACATTTACGGTCCCAACGGCAATATCGCATCCGGCACGAATATTTTCACGCTGGGCAAGCAGTTCGATAGCGCCATGGGCGCGCTCCTGGGCGATTTGAAAAGCTCCGGACTGCTTCAGGAAACGCTGGTGATCGCCATGGGCGAGTTCGGCCGCACGCCGCAGATCACCGCCGCCAATGGCCGCGATCATTATGTGAATCAGTTCGCGATGTTGGCCGGCGGCGGCGTCAAGGGAGGCACGGTGCTCGGCACGACGGACTCCACCGGCGCGAACATCGTCGATCCCGGCTGGTCGCAGGGGCGTCCGGTGAACCCGGAAGATATCGAAGCGACCATCTATTCGGCGATGGGCATCAATTGGACGAACGTGTGCTATAACGATCCGTTCCATCGCGGCTTCGAATACGTCCCGCAGTCCAACGGCCCCAACTACTGGGTCCCGGTAAACGAGCTGTTCGGATAAATTCCCGCGCTCAGGCTGGCCGGACGGACGGCCCCCGGCAGGGGACGCGCTGCCGACTCAGCAACTAATCCGGCCAACGAAACGCCCCGCGAGATTCTTCCAGCTTCACGCCGATTTCCAGCAGCACCTCATCGTCCCACGGCCGGCCGAGCAGTTGGACTCCCACCGGCAAACCTTCCTCGCTGGTTGAAAACGGCACGGCCAGCGCGGGCAGGCCCAAAATGTTGGCGACAGTCGCGGGCATCATCGCCTGAAACAATCCAATGGTTCTTGTTTCGGTGGGGAAACGGCGTTCGCGATGGCGGAATGCGGCGATTCCGGCCACCGGCATCAGCAGCACCTGATAACGACGCATCTGTTCGAGCAGCTTTGAGCGCATGGCATCGCGAGCCGCGATATTTTCGATGACCTGCCAGGCCGCCGCCGGGGGGCGATCGAGCTGCGCCGCCAGGCCTTCGGTATAGGTCCAGTGGGCTTCGGCTTCGCGCCCGGCGATCCGCTCCTTCGCCGCCCGCGCGGGCAGTTCGGAGAAAAAAAAGCTCCAGAGATTGGGAGCGCGCTCGATTCCTTCCGGACGGAATTCGTCCACGGTGAAACCGGCCTGGGCGAGCGCCTGGGCGGCATCGCGCACGGCCTTGCGGACAGCAGGCTGGACGGGAACATCGTAGAACTGCTCCAACACGCCGATTCGCAGGTCCGCGATGACCGGCGGCCGCGGCGGAACGGGCGCCGACAGCGGATCGCGGTCGTCATAGCCGGCCAGCACATCGAACAGCAGCCGCACGTCGCTCACCCATCGCGCCATCGGACCTGCGACGCTGATGCCGGGCAAGGTCATCGTGGATCGATAGCCGCAGGTGGGAATGCGGCCGGGCGTGGGCTTCAGCCCGGCGATGCCGCAGAAGTGCGCCGGGACGCGAATCGATCCTCCGCCGTCGCTGCCGACGCCGCCGGGCGAGCAGGCGCCGGCGATCGCCGCAGCTTCGCCTCCGCTGGAGCCGCCGGGAGTGCGCTCGATGTCCCAGGGATTGTTGGTGCGGCCGGTAATGAAATTATCGGTCTCGTAGCTGACCATAAATTCGGGGATGTTGGTTTTCCCGAGAACGATGGCGCCGGCGCGGCGCAGCCGCGCGACTGCGGCGGAATCCTCGCAGGCGGGAATCTCCGGCGCGAAGTAGCTTCCTAATCGCGTGGGGAAACCGGCGACGTCGAAACTGTCCTTTACCGTGACCGGGACGCCGTGCAGCAGACCGGTTTTGAGTCCCTGATCGGCGCGGCGAGCGGCGGCGCGCGCCTCATCGTCGAACACCATCGTGAAGGCGTTCAGAATCGGGTTGCGGCGCTCGATCTGGTCGAGGTGCGCATCGATGAGTTCGATCGATTTGATGCTGCCGGAACGAACCAGCGAAACCATTTCCGTAAGGGGGAGACGATGGAGCATAACTTGTCTATTCTTTGCGAGGTGGACAGAGTGCCTGGCTGCGGCGCGGTTAAAGTACAATCCGTCCCACAGGAAATAGTTTAACGGTCTCCTCCAGCCGCTTGGCCCACACCGCGAAACCGTCGCGGTCCCAATACAAGATCTTCACGCGGTCCCGGCGTTTATTGGCAAACACGAATAAATGGCCGGCGAAGGCGTCCGGCTGCATCACTGCGCTCACCAACGCATGCAGCCCATCGAAGCTTCGCCGTATGTCGCAAGGCGCCGTCGCCAGATACACCCGCACGCTGGCTGACGTGACCCTTTTAATCCGTCCGATGGAGTACGATTTCAGACGAACGAATGGGGAAACGAAATGAGCAAGGGCAAGCACAGCGACGCGCGGAAGTGCGGCGCCTGATCGGGGAGTACGATAGGAGCGAGCGCCGCGTCTGCGGGCTGATGGAGATTCCGCGAATGAGTTATCGATATCAGAGCCGGCGTGACGACTCAGACTTGCGCGAGCGACTGCTGGAGCTGGCGCGCGATCGCCGCGGCGGCGAAGAGCGCATCAACCACAAACGAGTCTGGCGTGTGTACCGTGATCTCGGCTTGAGCGTACGCCGCACGCGCCGGAAGCTCCTGCAACGTGCGATGCGACTGGGTTCGATGGCTTGGAGATGTGCTCGCGGCATTTTCTGGCGTGGTGCATCGAGCGGAAGATCGACGCGGTTCACATTCAGCCGGGCAAGCCGACGCAGAATGCTCACGTCGAGAGCTTTCATGGCCGGCTTCGCGATGAGATGACAATTGCTGGAGCCGGGAACGAGAGTCGAACTCGTGACCTGCTGATTACAAGTCAGCCGCTCTGCCAACTGAGCTATCCCGGCTCACGTCACCATTAGACCATGAAATTCCGATCTATCCTGTCCTGGGCGATCCGCTTTCATGCTGTTTTCGTAATAGTCCTGAATACTGCCCTTAGAGCCCGCAGCGGCTGGCCTGTCAAGACATTGATTTACACTCTCCATTTTACGCGGCCGCGGCGCGGTTGTTAAAGGGGCCAGGAATTCTGCAACTACCGCGGAAGTCTGGCGGCAGGCCTGGGCGCAGCATTTGCCTGAGGTTCGTTTCCTCACCGGCTAAAAAATTGTGAGATGATATTCGTGCATTCGTCACTAAAAGTTAAAATGGATCAGATTGCCGGATCCTTCTTTCTCGACGTTTTTCGAACTTTGAACCCTGCTTGCGAACCATATCCATGGCAAAAAAAGCTCTTTTCTGACCTTATCGGAAACGATTGGCCGCACGTTGTCCTTCTGCCCACTGGATCCGGAAAAACAACCGTTCTGCAAGTATGGCTCATTGCGCTGGCCTGGACGCTTCGATCGAAAACAGGATCGGTTCCACGCCGGCTGGATCAGGTGACCGATGAGGCCGAGCAAGTCGGACACGGTTGAAAGGACTCCCGGAATTGAATGGGATTCTCGCGAGCGCGTCGTATTCGAACCGTGCGCTCGCGATCGGAACTCTGCGAGGACAACACGTGGATGACAGTGAATGGGCCGCCGATCCTTCAATGCCGGCAGTAATCATCGGCACTGTGGCTATGATCGGCGTGGAAGACGCTTTCGGCGATGGCTGGGCTGACTTGGTGGAACTTCCGCCATTCGCAGCGCGCAGGTGATTGAGTTTTTGGCGGCCTTGACCTACGGCGGCAGATATTCCAGATGGATCCATCCGCCGAGATCCGCCACAAACTGCTGCACCAGCTTACTGCGGTGCGAAAGCAACCTATCCCAGACGATCAGCAGCGGTCCGGCGATGTGCTGCGCCGCCGCCCCAGGCTGATCACGGCTTTCTGGAAACACGCTGAGCTGTCGTTTGAATGACTCTATATTATGCGGGTTTCAATAAGTTCTTTAGAATGTGGTGGCCAGGGACGGAATCGAACCGCCGACGCCAGCCTTTTCAGGGAGTTTATCTTCGAAAGCTATCTTCCTGAAATCCAAGATCTTCTTCCCTCACAACCACCCATTTCCCGCCTGTTTATTGGAACAAAACGGAACAACTTCTTAATTCACCCGTGCCGACATCGTAAGCCGCCCCAAACTCTCAACCACGCGGCGCTGCGACTCTGGAACGAACTGCTGATAAATATCGAGCGTCGTACTCGCGCGGCTGTGGCGCATCAGCGCTTGAGCGTTCTTCACATCGGCCCCAGCAAGCTTGAGCCATGTTGCGAAGGAACGCCTCAGCACCTGCCAGTTGACCCACGGAATCCCGAGCTTCCGAGCCGCCGGCTTGAGGTGACGCCCCAGAACATTACTATCCTGGACTGGACCACCCTTTAACGGCGACTGAAAGACCAAGTCTTCAGGACCATCCGATTTTACGGCTGGAATCCTGCGAATCGCTCTACCAGCCCGAATGCTCAGCACAGTTGTCTTAAGTCTTAAAATGCGCTCGATGACCGAACGATTTACCGCGACCGTCGCATTACTGGCGTCGCTCTTTTGGCGCACTCCAGTCTCCGCGACAGCAGCGTTCATCGATTGTTATCGAACTTGACTCAATATGCACGTTTCGCCATCGAAGCCCTACCAACTCGCTCACGCGAAGACCGGTGAGCACTGCAACGAACACCATACTCGCGTAGGGCTCTTGAAGGGCCATTAGCAAGGACTCAAACTGATCGGGCGTAATGTACGGCTTCGAACGCCGTCCCTTCTTCGATGGAGGAATCTTTAGGCCCTCAACCGGGTTTTTTACCAGCAAGCCATATTGGACCGCTGCACGCAACGCGCTCGACAAGACATCGCGAATCTTGTCGCGCGATTCGAACGACAATGTTGATTGAGCCAAGCCAGAAAAATACCGTTGCACCGCAAGAGGTGTCAAGTCCCGCAAACACAACCGGCCAAATGCGGGAGGGGATGTCCGATTCTTTGTTGGTAACGGCGGCTCCCCAAGGCTAGTTTAGATCATGCGGTCTGCCTTATCACCTTCGATGAATGGAACCGCGCATCCAGGATGTCGAGGAACCTTG